>Ga0080064_1005088_pt1 | contig 15882 bp, 15 predicted proteins | sample Subgrocontami54m_FD_69260 | JGI IMG/M metagenome (GOLD analysis project Ga0080064, IMG submission 69260) | Subsurface groundwater microbial communities from S. Glens Falls, New York, USA - GMW46 contaminated, 5.4 m (SPADES assembly) (version 2) ...
TCAAGGCTTGGTACTGTGTAGGCTGGAAATTGCTGATCCATCGGTTATCCTCCTTCTTAAGTTGATAACCGATCATACCTATCCGCTACTTATTTTTCACGCAGGCTTGCCGGAAGGACACCGCTTACCTGATAGAAGATATTGACTTCTTCGCCTTCCTTCAGGTCCGTCTTCGAGAGGGACAGTTTTATGGAGAGACCTTCTCCCCTTTCGGGATAGACGGGTTCGACCAGGGCCTTGATTCTTATCCCGTAGCGGTTTCTTTCTTTTGCATCCCAATCCGAGGCGATGATTTCTTCCTTTGTGATTTTCCCCCGAACAGCAGCATAGATCAGGTCGTCGGCAATCTGATAATTGGAGACCAGGGTGTGAGATTTAATGAACGTCCCGACCGCCTTTTCCACCGCTTTGTTCTGGGCATCCCGCCTGGCCCGCTCTCTTACCTCCTGCTGCGTCTCAATCTCGCCCATGTAAGCTTGACCTTCAATCTCAACCCATACCGATTTCTCTGCAGCATGAACAACGAGAGGAAGAGTCAGAAATATGCATAGTGCGAGGATTTTCATCATAAGCGCTAATTATTTTTCGCCCCGATCAATTGCGGTGTCTGCTCGTTGTTATATTGTTTCCTCGCGATACGCTCCACTTGGGGTTTCAAGTAGCCAAATAGATCGTCCATCTTGATTGATCCATCCGGCTTTACAACATCCTCGTTCTTGATTCCTTTGAGCATGAAGTAGGTGAACAATCCGTGCCCCTTCTCGTCATAAGTTGAGCTGATCTGTTCGCCGGACGAAGCGGAAAGAACGGTCATGTTTTTCGACAAAGCGATGTTGCTCTGAAGATTCATAACAAGAGGTCGGGCGCCTTTTGCCAGGACCGACCTGCCGCCTGCACCTGAGAAACAGGAGTCAAGGGCAACAATAATCTCCTTCGCGGGCAATTTCCCGAGCGCATCATACATCCGTTTTAAAGAATATCCGGTTTCGGCAATAAAGGACGGGTCACCGTCATAAGGAACAAGGTAAGCCCCGCCGGTCCTGGGATCAGGTGCGCCGTGACCGGAATAGTAGATAAATACTGTGCTGCCCGTTTCAACGTTATTACCGAGCCACTTCTCGAAGTATTTCTCAAAATCGCTTTTTAACGCTCTATCGTTAAGTAATACGATGATATTTTCCTCTAGATAGCCCATTGCCTTGATGAGATAATTTACGACCAGCTTGGCGTCCTGCGTCGCAAAGTCTGCCTTCGGAAGTTTCTGGCGGTATCGCTCAACACCGATCACGACGGCATAGGCATTTTTGTTTTTTAGCAGGGGAATGGCAGGAAGTTGGTCAATGTCGGATTTGACAATGGAAGCATCATAAAAAGCATCATTTTTTGCTTCCTCTATGGGTTTGGCGGGCGAGACGCGTTTCGCATGCAGTTTGGCAATTATTGTTTTATTATTGAAGTCTATCCATATTTGGCGTGCCGCTTGCTGCACAATATTAGCCAAGAGAGTTCCAGATGTTACCTGCAATCCTGCAAATGTTTCGTCAGTTGTCTGGTTAGCAGCAAAAGCATTGTGCCAGAGTACACCGCCACGGTCAGACACACGATAACCTACACCGATTTTAACTTGGGATCTCGTGTAACCTAATTCGATATGTGTGTTTTCTTTGACGAAAGCAGGTTCTATCACGACGTCATATTGGTCAAAATCATTATTCCCACTAACAACGGCTATTTCTTCAAATACCTGTGACAATGCATTGTAAGATGCTCTTTCTATATGTTCTCCAAAAGGGAATTTTAAAACACTCGAAAGGATGGATGCATCATAGAAGTATTGCTTCGTAGTATCAGGGATGTACAGTGCTGCTTTGAGAGGAAGTTTTTTGGATGAGACCTCTTCGACAGTCCCTATGTTCGTTTGGAATTTTAAAGTGTAGTTGTGTGTTGCACAACCTGTCATCACCATAATTGCAGAAAGAATAAAGATTACGATGATTGAAATTCTTAATTTTCTAAATCTTTTCATAAAAACTCCATTTTAAAAAAAACATAAACCATCAGATTGAACCGACCAGTTACTTGCCATGTTATACTAATGTCTTTTTGTCCAGATCAATTGCGGTGTCTGCTCATTATTGAATTGTTTCCGTGCAATACGTTCGACCTGAGGTTTCAGATAAGCGAAGAGATCACCCAAGGCAAGCGAACCGTCCGTGTTGACTATATTTTCGTCCTTTATTCCCTTGAGCATGAAGTAGGTGAACAGTCCGTGGCCTTTTTCCTTGTATGTCGAGCTGATCTGATAACTGGAGGCGGCAGCAAGAACGGTCACGTTGGAGGCTATTAAAGACGTTCTTTCAAGATTCATAACCAGGGGCCGTGCTCCTTCTGCCAATACCGATCTACCTCCTGCTCCAGAAAAACAAGAATCGAGCGCCACAATAACTTCTTTGGCAGGAAGCTTTCCAAGCGCTTCATACATTCTTTTTAAGGAATAGCCTGTCTCAGTGATAAAGGATGGATCCCCATCATAAGGTACAAGGTAAGCCCCGCCAGTCTTGGGATCAGGCGCACCGTGGCCGGAATAGTAGATAAATACTGTGCTGCTTTTTTCAACATTGTTCGGCAACCACTTCTCAAAATATTTTGCCAGATCGACGTTGGATGCATGATCGTTTAGGAGTGTAATGACATTTTCTTCAGGATAACCCATTGCCTTGATGAGATATTCGCCAACAAGCCGGGCATCCTGCGTTGCAAAGTCAGCCTTAGGAAGTTTCTGACGATAGTTTTCAATGCCAATGATTATGGCATAGGCATTTTTGTTGCGCTTTGTTTTAATTACCGGCAGTTCGTCAACATCAGATTTGACAGTGGGATAGGCTTCTTGGGATGCTTTGGCAGCTATGGCTTCAGGCTGTCTTGATTGTACTTGCTGCTTAGTAAGTCTTTTCAATGAAAGAAAACCAGCCTTGCAGCCGGCTCTTATACGGTCATTCCAAATGGGGCCGCCGGTGCCGTTAACACACATTTCTAGACTTGCTATTGCAGTATCTATATCGCTACCTCTGTCAATGAGTAGTTTAACTACATCGGCATGGCCTCCTTCCGCGGCCCAAAAAAGGGCGTCCCCCCCACGTCCGGTGAAATGTATATCAGCGCCTCTGTCTAGTAAGAGCCGAACAGTATCGCTACGGCCATTCGCTGCAGCAACCATTAAGGGGGTAAAGCCTGATGACGCCGGCTCATTTATGTCATATTTCCCTTTGTCCAAAAGCTCAATGACCGCCTTGGTATCGCCGGTGTAGGAAGCGTTATACAATGGAGTTGCGCACCCGGCTAGCAAAACTAAAATCGCAAGAATTAAAACGTACGCAAATAATTTCTTCATAACTCACCTTACGTTATAAAGCTCCCTACTTTCTCAAACCTAACCTGACTTTGATTCTTTCCATGTCAAGACTAAAAACAGGGCTCTGTCGGACGGTTATCCGTTTTTTTTTGAGTCGAGTATCCCCGTTTCTCACGACATACAGGTTGATGCTCGTTTTCTCCAGTTACAGACTGGTTTCCGGGCGGTGTGTCACAATTATTCAGCTATTTACGTTTGTAATGTTGCATGATTTTAAGAACTCGTCAATTAGCGCTTTCAGGAAGCACATATTAACCTGCAACGCCACAAAAAAGCCACATTTCGACCGGTACATATTTTAATGCAGTGAAAACTAAAAAAACAGGGAGTTACTATTGCATTCATTGTTTTACCACCGTAGCCCCCGCCCGCAACCCCTCCTCATTCTTCGCCGAAAACTTCCCCATCTGGCCCACGGCCTTTCTCTGGTTTTCGTCCACGGGGTGGAGGTAGATTTCGGTGGTCTTGAGATTCTTGTGCCGGAACAGGCCCTGGACCGTCTTCATGCGTACCTTTTCCTGATCGGCAAGGTAGCGGTGGCCATGAAATGCCGCAGGGCGTGAAAGCCGTAGTAGCGGGGCACGGTCTTGAATTTTTCGCTCTCCTGGATCTTCCGTTTGTGCTTTTTCTCGAAGGTCCGGATCTGGGCCGGCGTCAGTTTGATTTGCCGCGTGCCGATGGGTTCGCACCCGGCGCGTTTGCAAATGGAATCCATCATCTTTGGCCGGTGCATGAAGCGGGTACCCGTGTCCTCGTTATAAAAGACCCATTCCTCCTGTTCTCGCTCCCCGAACCTTGCCTTGAGGACGTCATATAACTCAGGGGACATGGGCAGGGCCTCGGCCTCGTAAGAACTGTTTCGACGCTTCCGGGTCCAGAGGGTGACGGTTTGCTTGTCAAAATTAACATCCTCCCACCGCAGCCGCAGGACTTCGTCGATTCGTCCCAGGGTGTGAAGGAAGGCAATGAGGATGTCCCGTGCGTCGCCGGGAGTAGCCGCCACGATCAGCCGAAGGATATCCTCTTCCGAAGGCGGCGCCTTCCGGGCAGGGGAGTGGGATAACTTTTTGATGTCGTTGCAGGGATTGGCCATGGGCAATTTCAGGGTGGAGATGAGCCAGGTGAAGAGGGCGGACAGGTCCTTCCGGTGGACATTGGCATTATGATTGGATGGTCTGGTTAACAGGTAATCGTGGATGTCGCGGGGGATAATGGCGGCGATGGGCTTGTCGCCGCTGTGCTGGAGAAATGAAGCTTTGCTCTCAATGTTTCTTGCCATTGCCATATTTCCGACTTCTATATTAGCCCGGCCAGGAATCTCCCCGCCGAAACAATCCTGCCCCCTTTCTCCAGCAGGTCAACCTTATCCTTTTTCACAACCTGATAAATGTAGGGAATTGACAGCCTGTCCCGAAAATAGAGAAGGTTCGGGGATAGCGCAGTATCATTTAGTTTCACTTCGACAGCAAACCAGGGTTTGCCGTCAATAGTCACGAGAAAGTCCACTTCCCGTTTGTCCACATCTCTCAGATAGGAAAGTTCCGCCCGGTAGCCCTCGTGGTCGCTGAGAAAATGTACGAACTTCAGAAGGTGTGAGGCTATCAGATTCTCAAAGCGGCTCGCTTCATCATCCACCTCTGACCAGTCCCAGAGATACAGTTTCGGTTCTTTTTTGAGTGAACGAATTTTCTTTGCCGAGTACGGATAAATCCGGAAATGATAGTAGAATGCTTCCAGAATATCCATCCAGTGGGTGACGGAGCGGTGGCTGACTTCCAGATCTTCCCGGATGGCATTGAGCGACAGGCGCGAGCCGACCTTGGCGGGCAGGACATCGCTCAGGAGCTTCATGTTGCCGATATCCCGAATTGCTTCTATATCCTGGATGTCTTCCCGGAACATCCGTTCGATTTTCTCATTGTGCCAGCGTCTTAGCTGCCGCGGGCTCTGTTTGGTGAATGGTTCGGGAAAACCTCCGAAGCTATCGAGAGTGTCCAGGGCATCCTGATGAAAGTCTCGATCCAGCGTTAACCCGCCGAGAACCGTGGGGAGGGTGGTCATGCCCACTATTTCTGCCAAGGTGAAGGGGTGCAGCCGGTAGTAATGATACCTCCCCTGCAGGGAATCGCCGCCTCTCCTATAAAGATCCAATCGCGCGCTGCCCGTAACGAGGAATCTGAATGCCTCTTTATGCTTGTCGTATTCTCCCTTGATGAGGCCCTTCCACTGCCGGTACTTGTGAATCTCATCAAAAATGAGGAGTTCTGCGTCACCCGGCCAGATTGCGGCCATGATCGCCTTTCGGTCGGTCCGGTTATCCCAATTGAAGTAGGCAGCATTTGTGAAGCGGGTCGCCACAAAATCCCGGCAGAGGGTAGTCTTTCCCACCTGGCGCGGCCCGCCCACAAAGACCATTTTATCCTTTAGGTCATCCAAAATGTACTGTGTAAGGTATCGTTCTTTCAGCATGCGCACATTATACATGACTTTTGCGTGAAAGCAAAATAATTAGCGCATAATTTTGCTTTCAGGAAAGGCGTCAAGTTCATATTTTCCGTATCAGGATGTGCCACATCATGCCCTATTTCTTTGATTTTATCTGTCTGTATCCCTTACCATTCGCCTAAAACTAGTCCTTAATAAAATTTGACAAGGGAGTCATTGCTATGCCTTTATACCCCCCTCTTACCATCAGTCGCCTTGACCAAGACCCGCGCAACCCCACGCGGCCAAGATTTTCTAATGCTGTTGCCTTTTCCCCCGGACCTGCCCCCTGTCCGGGCTATCCTGCTTACGGCCTGTTTACCTTTTCAAGTACCCTAGCAAGATCCTCAAGGGGGGGACGTTGATTTATGTCATGGATATCAATGTAGGCAATGACCCCCTTTTTGTTGATTACAAATAGGGCTCTCTCGGCTACTCCTTCCATGCGGAGTACCCCGTATTTCGAAGCTACCGCACCGTGAGGGTAAAAGTCTGAAAGTACAGGGAACCATAATTTTTCCCTGGAATTTGCCATTTGTTTTGTCCAGGCATAGAGCGTGGGAACATTGTCCACCGTAATGCCGAGCAGGATTGCATCATGCTTATTGAAGAGGTCTTGGGCGATGTTGTAGCCCGGCCATTGGGCAGAGCAAACAGGGGTCCAGGCGGCGGGAACGAATGAGATGACAACGTTTTTTTTGCCTGCGTATCCGTGGAGGGATATTTTGCCACCATCAACGGCAGGAAGGGTAAAATCCGGCGCCACGTCACCAACTTTTAATTTGGATACACTGTCCGTGGGTTTAAGTATTTCTACCGGATAAATAAACTCCGTGAGTCCGATTGCTTGCCCATAGGCCCCGGTAACCCCTATTATCACCATGAAAATCCCGGGAAAAACACTGCGACGCAATAAGTCCATTAACTTTTTCTGACCACTCACTTTATTGCCTCCTCTTTTAACCCTGATAACTTGATAATATCAGAGATGAACTGCCGTGTATCCTGGAAGCCACCCTCCCCGAAATAAAACTGTTCTTGAGATTCCTTCCTATGGAGCTTAACCCAGATAAATGTGGGGGTGCCTTTTACGCCGAGGATACTAGAAATTTCCATACTCTGGTCGGAAAAGAGAGGGAATGGCACTTTGTACTTCTCCTTGAAGGAATTAACCTCATAAGGACTGTTGCCGCCACCGATTCCTATAATTTTTATCTTTGCCTTCAAATCAGGACGGCTCTCTATCTCCTGGTAAAGTTCATTTACCTGAGGGGCTGCTCGCTGGCAATGGGGACAGTAAAAATTGAAGACCTCAATGATTAGAACCTGGGCTTTGATTTGACCGATCTCGAAATTCTCGGTTCCTGAAAGGCCCAGATAACTTTTTGCGGACTCCTCCTGGGGCATGGGAAGCTCAAATGGAGGCAAGCTCCTGTTCTTGCCAAGAGCATGTTTCTTTAGTGGATCAAAGCCAATAGCAGTGCCAGTTCCCTGTAACGCACACCAGGATGAAAGCGTAATAAATAGAAAAAAAAGAATATTTACCTTTTGTGCCTTGCTTTTTCTCATAACAGGCCCTTTCTTCTTTTGATATTGATTTCCGAAAATATAGTAATCACCATGCCCGGCGCGGGCACAACGAAGGACTAAAACAGGGTGGTCATGATAAAGGGTGAGTCACGGTGAACCGCGGATAAGAACTTTTCCAAAAAATTTAATTAGGAGGAAGACCCGACCCGGGGGCATGATAACAAAATTATCGGGATCGTGCATCAGATTTGTTGACAACGGGGGATTTGACAAAGACAGACCTCTTGTGTACACATGCAATACATCAATGGCAGGAGGTGTACCATGAGTGCGGCAATATCTGTGAGGCTACCTGAAAATCTCGCCGACCACCTTGAGGACAAACCAGCCGATTCCTTACTAAGAACGTCTCCTGCGTCCTCCCGACAAAGGTAATGGGAGGTTTTTGACCTATGTCCGACTCAGCCTGGCGAATTTATCTGGGGGAGATACCCCATCCCCCGGAGGGGAGTTTTTGGGTAAGCTTTGAAAGCGACCCGAAAATGAGAAAAACAAAGGCCAATATCTATGGCCGTTGCCTTCCCTGCATTCAGAATCTCTATGAGCAACTCCAACAGGGGAAGCAGATAATAGCCCTTGGTAATGCCTTTAATTGCTGGAAAGTAACGGCGATTGTCGGGGATATTGATGAAGCGCTTGCCCTGCTTGGTGAATTTGAACACCGATTTCCCGGTGGTCAAGTTTATGGCAAGTTCGGCAGTGGCCGGGCGGATGCAGCAACCAGAGTTGTTGTATTTCACGGGGAAAGCGCGGCGGAACGGGATAGCCTTGCCGAGGCGCTGAGACAGTGTCTGAAGTCGTTAACCATAAGCGAACCCGTGCAAATTTCCCGGGGCTGTGCCGTTCTCTATCATGATCTTCTGGGGGACTGGCAGGAATGGCAACCCATGACGCCGCTGAAATATCCGGAAAACGCAGCAATGCTTCTGGAAAAAGTAAAAGGCATATTGTACCGCTCTGCCGTGTGAGAATTAAAAAAGATAGCTGATCTCAAGACTGGGCACTATTCCATCTCCACTGTAATTGCCGGGATAGGCTCCCGCGCTTTCTCTACTGTGGTAAGAAAGATAAAAAAGTGATGCTTCGACTTTTAACTTCCCAAAATTAATTCCACCTCCCAGGGAGAATGTGTCAAACGAAAGATCAACCAGGAAAGGGGAAAGCGAATTTGCCTCCGCACTGTATAAATCACGGAGATATCCGCATCTGAGAGACAAGTTTGGTTTTGGTTTATATTCTGCGCCTATTCCCCATCGGATTCCATCCCTCATATCAGAAATGACTTTTGTATTGAACGACGCCATATTTTCAAATTGTAAATTTGATTTTTCAAAAGAGGGCCAATCCGTCCATTTGCCATAAACTGAAATGACAAAATCATGGCGAAATTTATATGCCACGCCGAACTCAACCATTTGTGGCCAGTAAAAATCGACATTAAGGGAATCATATATTTTTTGTCCACCAATGGTAGTTAGATCAGCATCGCCTGCCAGGGCTGTTTTCATGGGACCTTTCCATTTAATGCCCACATTAAAAAAGGAGGTTGGCTTATATAAAAGACCTACTACAGGAGCGACCCCGAAGCCGTTGGCTTCCGTATCCAAATATCCTGCCGGTGTGGGCAGCGCCATTTCTGATATTGCATAACCTACCTGAAGCTGTAAACCCAATAGGAGCTTCGGATGTACCAGGTAGGATATGGTCGGCGCCAAGCTCAAAACGCCGCCGACATTCTTTAGCTCTCCCCTTACCCCGCCTGCGTTATAATCCCGGAATTTGTACCCGTTGCCAAGAGTGCTGAATAGGCCGATTCCGACGGCATATTTATCAGAGACCTTGCTTGCATACCCCCCATAAGGAACATTGCCAACGTAGTAATTTTCTTCATTGTACTGCCCATCCGCACTTTTGTAGCGAGTGTTATTAAAACTAAGGGCAGACCCCACTGCCATATTTACACCTTCCAATTGAACCAATCCAGCGGGGTTGGTGTAGAGAGCGCTCATCAGATCATCGGCAAGAGCTACCACGGCTCCGCCCATTCCCAGAGACCTCGCCCCTAAGTTCTGAGGATCGGATGAAGTGCAATGCGCGGCAGGATGATGTACTAAATGCAAAAAAAGAATCAGTAGAAAAAGTCTCGTTATCCTGATAAACATGATCACCTTCAGTTACATTCGATATTTTTGAGTCGAGTTGGGCGGTTCATCCCGCCATGTCTGGTTGCGGTCTGTTTTGATAAGGTATCGATTTTTTACGGCGGGAGTATAGGGAGGGGGTTTTGGTGTGTCAAGGGGTTTTTATTTCTTTGAGGCAATTCGCGCCTAAAATTAACTTTGCTTTCTGGCACTGCCGTGGCATATTGACCGCCTCCTGTCGGTTTGGCGATTAACGTGTCTCAAGCCGTTTTATCTGTAAATGTTTTCATGAAACGTTATGCAGGAGATGAGGGTCTTGGCCGGAATTTCAGGATAGGGGATGAAAGGTGGATTTATGGAGATGCGGACGAGAAAGGAAAACAATGCCGCAGTAGTATCGCTTGCAGGAAAAATGGATGCCACGACGGCGCCGGAGTACGAGAAGGGGCTTGTACAGTTGATCGCAGCAGGGGAACTCCGCCTGGTGGTGGACTTCCAGGGGGTGGAATACATCAGCAGCGCCGGCTTGCGCAGTATTCTCGCTACGGCGAAGATCCTCAAGGGTAAGGCGGGGCGGATTTTGTTCGCCAATGTCCGGGGGACAGTGAGGGAAGTTTTCGATATTTCCGGATTCGACTCGATCTTTAAGTTATACGAATCAGTGGATGCTGCACTTGTCGAGATGGGCTGACACGGTGGCCGAACTGGGCAGGTTGAGGATTGAGGCTACCCTCGAAAATCTTGAAGTTGCCGTGGAATTCGTTCAACGGCATGCCGACCGATTTGGGCTGGGGGCGAAGAAATGGGTCGGCCTGGCGTTGACCTTTGAGGAAGCCTTTGTCAATATATGCCATTATGCCTATCCCGGCGGAGGGGGAGAGGTAGAGCTCGCCTGCGGCGCTGAGGGTGACGCGTTCGTTGTCGAACTCGCCGACGAAGGAGTGGCGTTCGATGTGGCGGCGGTTCCGGCGCCGGATACGACTGCCGATATCATGGACCGGCCGCCGGGTGGCCTCGGCATCCTCTTTATCCGCCGGTTCTCCGATGAAATGCGTTATCGCCGTGACGAGGGGCGGAATATCCTGCACATTATCATGCGCAAGGATTGTGGGGTTGATGGATGAAGGGATTCCTGCGTATTTGCGCCCTGACGGCGCTGGCCATGCTCCTGCTGCCGCCGGTTTCAGCCGTCGCCGCAAAGCTGGAAAAGGCCTCACTGATCCTCCTATGGAGTCCCCAAGCCCAATTTGCCGGCTACTACATCGCCCTCGACAAGGGGATATACCGCAAGCATGGTATCGACCTCACCATCATTCCCGGCGGACCGGAGCGTTCGGCTGCCGACCACCTGCGGCAGGGGGAAGCGGATTTCGCCGTACTCTGGCTAACCACGGCTCTGCAGCAGCGCGCTGCCGGCGCGGGCTTCGTCAACGTGGCGCAGATCATTCAGAAATCGTCGATGATGTTGGTGGCCCGGAAGTCGAGCGGCATCAAAACTCCTGCTGATCTGAATGGCAGGGCGGTTGGGCTGTGGGGGGGCGATTTTGCGATACCTCCCCACGCCTTTTTCAAAAAATATGGCCTGCGTGTGCGGGAGGTGCCCCAGTCGTACACGGTGAACCTGTTTTTGCGGGGGGGTATCGATGCGGCCTCCGCCATGTGGTACAACGAATACCACACCATCCTCAACTCCGGCATCAATCCCGATGAATTGACCATTTTTTTTCTCAAGGACCATGGGCAGAGCTTTCCTGAAGACGGCATCTATATCCTCGATAAAACTCTGAGAAAAAAACCGTTACTGGCCGCCGCCGTGGCGCGTGCTTCCCTGGAGGGGTGGCTGTACGCCTTTGACCATCCGGGCGAGGCTCTCGATATCGTGATCGGGTACATGGAACAGGCCAAGGTGCCGGCCAACCGGATACACCAGAAATGGATGCTGGAGCGGATGTGCGACCTTATGCTTCCCACCGGCAACCGGCAAGAAATGGGGCGTCTCAAGCGGGCGGATTACGAAGCAGTGGGGCAGGTGCTGCGGGAAAATCTCCTGGTGCGCAGCATTCCCGATTATGCCGTCTTCACCGGAGAAGCGTATGCCGCGCAGTAGAAGCATCGCCTTTAAGCTTATCCTCGTCTTCACCCTCTGTAGCGCACTCATTTTCTCCGTCATCCTCGGCTACAACTATTACCAATCCCGCATGATGCTGGAAAAGGAACTGGAAGGGAATGCGCGCAACCTGGCCATGTCTCTGGTGAACCGGGTGGAGACAGTGCTGGCTTCAGTGGGTAGGGTAACTGAGGAAATGGCGTTCTTCCTGGAGATCGGCAAGTATGGGGAAAGGGAACTCCTCGCTCTGCTCCGGGGAACAGTTGAGCGAAACGGCCATATCTACGGCTCCGTGGCAGCATTCGAGCCGGATGTCTTCTGTGTTGCGACCCGGCTCTATGCCCCGTATTTCCACAAGGGGAAGGGGGGCATTCTGCTCACCCACCTGGAGAGATCACATTCCTATCTGTTCCGGGACTGGTACCAGATTCCCCGCGAGTTGGAAAAGCCGGAATGGAGTGAGCCGTACATCGACCAGGAGAAAGGAAACATCCTTATGACTTCCTATTCCGTACCATTTTTCGAGAACCGGGACGGAAAACGGCGGCTTAGGGGGGTGGTGGCGTCGGATGTTTCGCTTTCTGCGCTCACCGAACTGGTTTCATCGATCAAAGTGCTGAAAACCGGCTACTGCACACTCTCTTCCCGCAATGGCACGATTCTTACCCACCCCGTGAAGAAGCTGATCATGAACGAGACGTTCTTTACCATTGCCGAGGCGCGAAACGACGCCGGGCTGCGGGAGATCGGCAGAAAGATGATCCGGGGCGGCTCAGGATTCGTTCCCTTCAAGACACTGACGGGGGTAAAGAGCTGGTTGTATTATGCGCCGATTCCGTCCACCGGCTGGACTCTCTCGGTGATGTTTCCGGAGGCGGAGCTGCTGGAAAATGTGAGGACCTTGAGCATGACGGTAGCGGTGATGGGGCTTGTCGGCATCCTCCTCCTCGCCGTGGTGGTTGTCATTCTGGCCCGTTCCATTACCACACCACTCCATGCCCTGGCGGCGGCAACCGAAGTTATCGCCGCCGGTAATTTCGAAGTGAATCTTCCGCCGGTTCGGTCCCATGATGAGGTGGGCATCCTCTCTGACGCGTTTCTGGTGATGAAGGAATCACTGAAGGACCACATGAAGCGGCTGACGGAAACGACTGTCGCCAAGGAGCGGATCGAGAGCGAGCTAAAAATTGCCCATGATATACAGATGGGTATTCTCCCTAAAATCTTCCCGCCCTTTCCCGACCGTGAGGAGTTCGACATCTATGCCCTGATCGAGCCGGCCAGGGAAGTAGGCGGCGATTTTTACGACTTCTTCCAGATCGACGACACCCACCTCTGTTTCGTCATTGCCGATGTTTCTGGCAAAGGAGTGCCGGCGTCACTCTTCATGGCAGTCACCAAGACCCTCATAAAGGCGACGGCGCGTAAGGGGATAACGCCGGACAAGATTCTCTGCCAGGTGAATGACGAATTGAGCAGCGACAACGAGACGTGCATGTTCGTCAGCATCTTCTGCGGCATTCTTGATACATCAAATGGAGAGTTGCTGTACGCCAACGGCGGCCATAACCTGCCGCTGCTCGTGCAGCCGGGAAGCGGGGTATCTTTCTTTCCGAAAGGTGGAGGACTCGTCGTCGGCGCTATGGAAGGAAGCGTGTATCGGTGCGACCGGATGCTTCTTGCCCCTGGGGAATCGCTCTTTCTCTATACCGATGGGGTGACCGAGGCAATGAATCTCCGCGACGAGCAATTTTCCGAGGCGCGGCTGGCGCAGGAATTGACGGCTCTACGGGGCCGTCCGTTGCAGGAGATGGTGAAAGTGATTATGGGAAATATCAGGAATTTTGCCGGGGATGCGCCTCAATCGGACGACATCACCATGCTGCTGGTGCAGTATCGGGGAGATAACAGTAACCACTTCCTCGCTGCCTCCCCTTAAATCTATGCCGACCTGCTCACCTTCACCAGCCATTCCTTGAGAGCCCGCCGCGGTCACGTCAAGTATCAGAACCTGATCCTTGCCATTGCCTGTCTATTCCAGCACCAGCGCGAGCAAATCGCCATCGAACATGGCGGCAAGTCTCTGGAATGCGTCATTGCAACCCTGAACGACATCAGAAGAGCGAACGAGATAGCGAATTAATCTGGGAAGTGTCCCTACGCAGCATACGCAGCATGATTGAGTAATTTTACTCACCCATTGAGTAAAATTGGTTGCATCGATTGAAGTCCTTTGATATAAGGACGTTATGAGCTACGAACGTCCCCTTTTATCGACCCTGCGCACGGAACTTTCCCGGCAGACCCGGGTCATCCATGTCCTGATTGGCCCCCGGCAGGTGGGGAAGACCACCATTGCCCGTCAGATTCAGGAATCCATCGGTATTCCAAGCGTCTACGCCACTGCCGACAGCCCGGTCCCCCTGGATTCGGCCTGGATCGAGACCCAGTGGCGCCGCGCCGTTGCCGACGGCGCCCCATCGGGCGGTCCGCTGCTCCTCATCCTTGACGAGGTGCAGAAGGTGCGGGGGTGGAGCGAAACCCTCAAGCTCCTCTGGGACAGCCGCCCGGCGACGCCGGAGATCCTCATCCTGATCCTCGGTTCGTCCTCCCTGTTGATGCAGGAGGGGCTGACCGAGAGTCTGGCCGGCCGGTTTTTTCTGCATCGCTGCCACCACTGGGGGTATCCGGAGTGCCGCACTGCCTTCGGCTGGAACCTGGAGCAGTGGATCTACTTCGGCGGTTATCCGGGGGCCACATCCTTCACGCAAAACGAATCGGCCTGGAAGCGCTACATCTCCGATTCCCTCATCGAAACTGTCCTCGCCCGCGATGTGCTCCAGATGAGCAAGATCGCCAAGCCGGTTCTGCTGCGCCATCTCTTCGCCCTGGCGGCCACCCTTCCGGCTCAATTCGTTTCCTATACCAAGATGCTCGGCCAGCTCCAGGATGCCGGAAACACGACGACCCTGGCCCATTACCTGAAGCTCCTCGAATCGGCCTTTCTGGCGAGTGGCCTGGAACTTTTCTCACGGGGAAAACAGCGCAAGCGCGGAAGCAGCCCAAAGCTGGTCCTCTGGAACAACGCCCTGGTCAACGCCCTTTCCACAAGAACCTTTGCCGATGCCCTCGGCGATACGATCTGGTGGGGGCGGCTGGTGGAAAATGCCGTCGGCGCCTATCTGTGCAATGGCCTCAATTCGGTGGAATACGAGATCACCTACTGGCGGGAGGGGGGTCACGAGGTCGATTACGTAGTCGCCAGGGGACGTGACGTCTGGGCCATCGAGGTCAAAAGCGGCCGGAGCGGCAAGGCTTCCGGTCTGACGCGATTCCGCGACCGCTATCCCGAGGCGCGGGCGCTCCTTGTTGGGGGACAGGGAATTCCCCTCGAAACGTTTTTCTGCAAGGATCCGACATCGTGGCTGGTTTGACGGCGATAGAATTACGGGGACGCTGTTAACTTATTAACTTCCGATCAAGTTGAATCCCTTGGAAAAAACATGTCGGTGAGGCATGGATGTCCCCAGAATACACCGCAGAATACACCGAGCGGTTTCCCTTCTGATGATAAACAGGGCGCAGCCCCAGCTCTGATTTCATGCTCCAGAAGGCATCTTCAATATCTGTGAGCATGCAAATAATTCCTGCTCTTTGAAATCAACGCGGTTGGAACACAGGCAATAAACACCGAAGGCATGGGCTAAATGGTCTCCGGATAAGGAAAACGGAAACCAGGAGCTACTTATCGACGTAAAGGAGGATGATGGAAGCCTGCTTATTTATTCACTGCAAAAACATGCTCCACATGCGCTGATTGCTGGGTCAACGGGCAGTGGCAAGTCTGATGCCCTCGTAAAAAGTAATTAACATCGGTAAACCCCCGGCTCTGCCGGGGGACTCCCGGAGTTTGACAATTCCGGGAATATAAAAGAAACCTCCTATCCGTGAACCGCTCAAAGTTTACGGGGAAGGAGGTTTCAATTGAACGACGCGCAAAGTTTAAGCCATACATTATGGGAATGCAAGTATCATGTGGTATGGATACCGAAGTATCGAAAGAAGGCACTATATGATCAATTGCGTAAGTATCTTGGATCAGCATTCAAGGATCTCGCAGTCCAGAAAGAGAGTCAGATTTTGGAAGG
>Ga0080064_1005090_pt1 | contig 15879 bp, 21 predicted proteins | sample Subgrocontami54m_FD_69260 | JGI IMG/M metagenome (GOLD analysis project Ga0080064, IMG submission 69260) | Subsurface groundwater microbial communities from S. Glens Falls, New York, USA - GMW46 contaminated, 5.4 m (SPADES assembly) (version 2) ...
GAACCACCAGCGGCGTCCGCTCCTCAGGCGCAATCTCAGGAAGTCCATTCCCCATACTCCTCATTCATATGAACCGACACCCCGATCAGCTGCGCCCCTCCCAAGATTATTGAGAAGTTACGTTGAGTGCGTGCCAACTGTGTCGGAATCCTGTCGTCTCGAAAAGCACCTATGCCTGTGTGCGTTTGTGAACCATGCCTCAAATCGAGCCACATCCCGTGGCGAGTTGGCAAACTGGCGAACTGACAGGGAAGTTTGCCTACATGCATTTCCCGGATGAGCCATGATTACTTCTTGCCAGTCTTGGCCGGCCCGGCTTCCTTGGCCGCCTCCGACACGATCAGCGTGTACGGCCCGATTTGCTGGGTGTCGAAGACGGTGGCGATGATGCGGTATTCGGCGGTGCGCACGGGGGTGTAGACGATGCGGGCGTTGAGGTCGCCGCCGTTGTCGTCGTCGAACGCCACCACCCTGCCCGCGGCGGTCTCCAGGCGCAGGAACGGGTCGAGCTGTTTGCCGTCGGCGGTGTTCATTTCGATGACGTAGGTGACGTCGGCGGTGAGCTTGATCCGGTGCTCCTTGTAGTGGCTGCCGGTGCCGTCCAACTCGATCCGCAGGACCGCGTTATCGCCCAGGCCGGGTCCGTTCGTGTTGGCGCTGGCTCCCGCTTGGCTGTAGCCGTTGATGACGACTCCGTCGGTAATGAGCAGAGCGACATCGCGTTGGATCGGGAGCTTGATCGCGAACCAACCGTGTGGCCAATCCGGGTCGATGTCGGCAATGGCGGAATCGACGGCCGCTGTGGTCGTGTTGATGCTGGCGAGGGTGAGGTGGGCCGCAACTCCGTCGTTGCGATAATAGACATGTCCCGGATCGTCGGCCGGAATGTTGAAGGCAATCAAATCCGGAGCGCCGCCGGGGTTGAGGAAATTGCCGTGGGCATTGGCGTCGAGGACCGCCTGGCGCAGAGAACCCAGACCGCTATCGCTGGTGTTGATGACGCTGAATGTGCTGGGCAGGCAGCGATCCTCGAGCTGCTCCAGCCAGGGTCGGCAGCGCAAACCGCAAGCTCCCTTGCGACCAATGGCCTTGAGGAGTTGGCCCACTGGGTTGCCGCCGGATTTCGACTCGAGCCGAGGAAGCAGCGGTAGTTTGGCCGCACGCCGAGGGGTGATTTGTCGTTTGAAGACGGCCCTGACCTGCACGCACAGACTTGGTCCGGGACGGTTGGGATAGTAACATACCCCGATCATTCCAGGATCGGAGGCTCGCGATGAAACGATTTTTCGGGACGGCGCTGCTGGTCTGCTTTGTTGCAGTCGGCGCGTATGCCGTTGACGACAGCCAGCTACCACCGAAGGCGACGGTTCAAAAAGACTCCTCCGCGATCCCCAATGTAGATAAAGGCGACATTGCGCCGCGATTGGGCGTCACGGACGGCAAGCCGCGGACCGTCTCGCCACTCGGCATCGAATACCTGCAAAAACTGCGCAAGCGAACGCCATTCGGCACCAACGACTTCGACCTGGCGGCGTTGCGTGCGGGCATGGGATCGCGCCGTGAGCCGACCATCAAAGGCGTCAAGCTCATTCGCGTGAAGGTTGGCGATATCCCCTGTGAATGGGTTCTGGCAAGTGGCGCGGACCCCGATCTGCGGCTGCTGTATCTGCACGGCGGCGGCTTCGTCTCGGGGTCCGGCGGATACTATCTCACGGTGGCGGCTCACCTCTCGGCGGCGGCCAAGTGTGCCGTGCTCTTGCCCGACTACCGGTTGGCGCCGGAGCATCGCTTCCCCGCCGGGATTGAGGATTGTGTCCGCGCTCACGAATGGATGATCGCGAACGGGCCGTCCGGCCCCGCGCCCTCCCAAGCCACCTTCATTGCCGGGGATTCGGCCGGCGGCAGCCTGACGCTGGCGACCCTGCTGACGCTGCGCGACCGCCGATTGCGGCTGCCGGCATGCGGAATCCCCCTCTCGCCAACCACCGATTTGACGCTGTCGAGCGAGTCCCTGAAGACTGTCAACGATCCCATCATCAGCGCGAAAACCATGCCTGTGTTCCGGGACTATTATCTGGGGAAGACCGATCCCCGCAACCCGCTGGCCTCGCCCGTGTTCGGCGACTACCGCGGCATTCCGCCGCTGCTGATTCAGGTCGGCGAGCACGAGATGCTCCGCGACGACAGCGTCCGGGTGGCGAAGAAGGCTCGTTCCGACGGAATCTCGGTGAACCTCGAAGTCTGGCCAGGCATGTTCCATGTCTTCCAGTCCCACGAGCCGCTGCTTCCGGAAGCCAAAGAGGCCTTCGATCATATGGCCGAATTCATGCGCTCGTCGCTGCGCCGACGATAGAGGCATCGAATCGCCGGCGCACTCCGACTCGGAATAAACTTCACACTGGAAAATGCCGAGGCCTTGTGCAATAATCTGCTGGAGAGTTCACCCCCAAACTCTGCGGAAACGAGTATATTGAAACTGTTGGGCGCGACCGGGATGCAAACCACCCGCCGAGTCGGAGTTGTCAATAGGCTTCTGAAGTCGGCACGAGGTAATGATGATGTCTGGCACTCCCGATTTCGCAGAAATCATGACGATGATTACCCGCGCCGCGCGTGGCACATCGGCATGTCCCCCGACGGCATACGCCCCAACCGGTCCGTTGATCGATACGAGAACGCTTGCATCGGGTGACGAATTGCCCAACTCCCGCACATGGGCTGACCTGATTGACGAATTGCTGGCAGTCCGTAATCTCGACGACGATTGGGACGGCCAAGGAGCACAACGTCCGTCGCCTGCATTGGTCGACGGGGCCATTCGGTTCGCCCAGGATTTTCGAACGCAAGGCATTGACCCTGCGGATCGAGTCGTTGCCAGCGTCAATGGCACTGTCTATTTCGAGTGGCACCGGCCTGGCGGTTACGTCGAAATCGAGGTGACGGCGCCGGACCTGGCCGAAGCTCGGAGCGTCGCAACTGGCTCGGAAAAAACGGAGGTAAATCGTTTCTCTTGCCGCAGGTAGTTTTTCGCGACCGTGCCGGTTCGAGCCGCGGACTATGCGATGCTGAAGGCGAAAACGTGATCATCAAAGCCGAAACGGAACCGATCACCCCCGATGAGTGGTTGATCCGACTCGTTTGGCACACCTCGTTCACGACACGAGTGCCGATCATTTCCCCTGGATCGTTCGACCCACGAAAGACCGAAACCGACGGCATCAGCTTCTTCCGTCGGGCGTGCCTCGACGATTCGGCCGACGCACTGAAGGTCATCGAAGTTGCCAAACGCCCCCGCTACGGAATGGTCGAAATCAGTGTTAAGTTGTTGTCGATGATGGGCTTGACTGTGACACCCGATCCGGTGCCGACAGCGCTCGGCCACGTTGTCGTGCCGGAAATCAACATCACCGACTTTCTTGCCGACAAGGGCCGCTTTACGCCGATCAAATTGCGACTTGCGACTGAAGCGAGTGCGAACATCATCCGAATGCCTGTCGCACCGTAAGGCATCTGCACCCAGAGTTGAAGCCGGCGTGGCCGACAACCTGTTCGACGTCAACCCGGAATCGCTGCGGCATTCGGTGGCGCGAAGCCAGCCGTTCGGAAGCGCCGCCTGGCAGGAACAGACGGCCGAGAGATTGGGGATACAGAGAAGAAAAAGGGGACGCGGACCGTTGTTTTGGCCGGCGGGAGATGATCGTGTAAGGTCTATGCCAGGTGCGCCTCGTTTTGCTCCTGGGGGTCAACGGCCGACGAGTTGGACTTCATCATCAACTACGACATCAAATGTCGTCCGGGGCAGGTCGCGGAGGGAGAAGCGGACAATTGACCTACGAAATCGACTTCAAGCCTCGTGCACTCAAGGATCTGAAAGCGCTGCCCAAGTCGGCGCAGCGCCGCATCCTCGCCAAAATCGAAGCGCTGCGCAATGACCTGGCCGGAGACGTGAAGCAACTGACCAACTTTACGCCGGAATACCGGCTGCGCGTCGGGGATTATCGGGTATTATTTGAAGTGGACGAGGAAACGGTGGTTGTCTACCGCGTCATGCACCGAAAAGATGCCTACTAACCATCAGCCGGAGGGAATCATGTTGAAGCTGCATCCAGAGGTTCTCGTGAAGAACGGGAAAAAGGAATTCGTCGTATTGCCTTATGAAGAATTCCAGGCCATGCAAGTACGGCTGGCCGATGCCGAAGACCTATTGGAGCTTCGCAAAGCCAAGCGGTCGGAGGGCAAGAAGAAGTCGATCCCGCTGGCCGAGGTCAAGCGCGAGTTGGGGCTTCGTTGAAAGTAGCGCGTGTCGATGTGTTGATCAAGCGGAACTTTTCGTCGTAGGGGATAAAAAGGCGACGCGGACCGTTGTTTTGGTCGGCGGAAAATGATCGTGTAAGGCCTATGCCACGCGCGCCGCGTTTTGCTCCTGGTGGTCATGTCCATCACGCGCTCAAGCGCGCGGTGGTCCGCTTGCCGCTGTTCGAAAAGGCCGGCGATTTTGCTGCGTTCCAGCGCGTCATGGTCGAGGCCCAGGCACGGAACAGTCGGCAGTGGGCACTCGGCAGGAGGCAGTCAAGAAAAGCCTTCCGGTTCACTGCCTACTGGCGAGTGCCTACTGCCTACTGACCTTCGTTGGCTGACGCACACGCCTACGCATCCGCAGCGCCGGCATGGCATGCGACGGCGTCACCCGTCATGCGGACGACAAGACATCCTCATGACTTCCGCCGACGCAGCGAGGCCTTGGGCAACAGCTGTCGGATGGCTTTGCGGATGCGTCGTGCTGTTGCCACCGCTTTGCGAGCCTCCACGAACGGGATCGTTGATTCTTCATTTGGATAGCGGATCACGGTCGCGTATTCAGTCATCCTGCGCCGTTCCAAGTCGGTCAGAGCGTCAAGCAGCGCCTCGGGCCGCAAGCGCGCCAGCGCGTTCAAGTCGTGGGTCTTGGGAAAGTCGACGCGCTCGGCCACCAGAAGCGCTTTGAAGTATTTCTCGACGCATTGTTGCACGTGGAAACAGACGGTGTCCGCGGGGCAGTCCCGACCCAATCTTAGAATCTGAGCGGCGGCCGTTAGATCGTTATCCGCCTTCGCCACCCACCCGCGCACAGTTTCCAACCATTCGTCAGGCTCGTTCATGCAGCAACAGGCCTTCCAAAAAGGCGGGGCGTTCGATGGTTCCGGGAATGCCGCGCCGACGGACAAACTGCTCCGGCGTCGCCACCACGACATCAATGGGGCAGCCGTAGTCGCTGAGCGCGGCGCCGATTTCGAGCCGCTTTTCCCGGATCGAACCTGGCACCGCCATCACCACGAGCAGGTCGATGTCGCTGTCCGGGCCGGCATCCCCCCGTGCATGCGAGCCGAAGAGAATGATTCTTTCCGGTCGAAACCGATCGGCGATCCGCTTCGCCATATGCACGATGACTGGCGCCAGCTTTGTTGAGTTGCGAGTTCGCGGCATGGCTGTCCACCAATCATCTCGAACGGACCAGGAGCTGTTTCTGCCATCTTTTTCAACCACGATGGTCATTGTATCACTTCAATATGCAGTTTCTGGCGAAGAAAAAGGGAATGTATGCGGCAAGGTGCTCGTTGGCCTCCCAGGCAGACAGGAAACCGTTCAAGGTGGTCTGACGGGGAGCAGCGTCGAAATAAGGATCGTTGAGAAAAGCCGCCGTGAGATCGAGACCGACGAGAACGGCGACATGATCGCAGCGGATGGTCCAATAATCCAGACGCACGACGAAGGCAGTTCTTGTTTATAGTGGGGAACGCTCAGCGAGACGACGGGCATCCTCGGTGATCCTCCGGACGTTTTCGTCATCAACGAGCAACTCGCCTGTTGTGACATCCACGAGGATGTCACCGACCTTGCCGACGATGCCTCGGGAGGGGGACGTGAGCATGACCGGCACGGACCAGCAGAGCCGTTCACCGACGACCAGCTCCGGCGTGTCGCCGAGCAACTGCGTGCTGATCTCCGTTACCACAAACCGTGTCACTTTTTGGCTGGCGACAAATGGGGTGATATTGGCCTGGGCGGTCAGGTGGATGTCAATCGCCAGGTTGGCGCCTTGGGGCGGCGAAATCCAGGGCATGTGAACCGGCATGGATCGTTCTCCCGCGCGTGGGATATTGGAGCTTGAGCGTATTGAGTGTATCGGAAAATGCCATATCCGCCAAGCGGACATCCTGGCGAAATCGCCGCAAGAAGGAGAAAAAGGGAGTACGAAACGTGGACATGCTGAATTGCTTGTTCAAAAACAATCCATGATGTCGCCACTTCCTCGGCGCCAAGCTAGTGCTCTGTCACGCATGAATTGATGAGTCGCCAGAAGTAAGAGCCGCGCACGAAGTAAGCGGCCCACTCGCAGCCGCTTACTTCGTGCGCGGCTCTTGTGATCCATCATTCGACGTGTGACATAGCACTAGCTTCGCCAACGTCGGCAGGAGTCTCAGCCAAACAAACGCAACATCTTCTCCCGCGGCACGCTCTCCGCCAGTACCGGCCGGCGCTGAGAAGCTGTTTCGAAACGGGGACAGGCCCCACAAGGCAAATGGGCCAGTCCCCGTTTCGAAACAGCTTCTGGACCCGTGCGCTCCGCCGCGGCGGACCGACGCGCCCCAATTCGCTTGGCTCGATCTTGTGCAGACGGCCGCCGCAGTTACGGCCTTCGCCGAGTGGGGGCGGATTTCTATTTGGGCATGGGCCGGATTCTCACGGTTCGGCCGAAGGGTTAGGCCGGATGATGCGGATGAACTGATTCGTCAGGTTCGGTGCGGCTGCAAGGGCATCGTGAATGCGCTGCGCCAGGGCCGGCAGATTGTTGTCATCGCGCGTGCAAGAAATGATGCCTCCATGCGGCTGGCGGCGTGGGTGCAGGCGTTGGTAGTGACGGTGGTTGTGGGTCAGGACCGCGCGATCGCCCGCCGTGGCGTCGGCAAGCACCTCGGGATCGGGCTTGCCACAACGTCCCGCCGCCTGAACTGTCAGTACGTCATGTCCCAAGTTGCGCAGGATCTGAACCGCGCCCAATGGGAAGTCTTCATCAGCGTAAAGGCGTCCAATCATGGTTCTTCGTTCACACGGATTGCTTCGTCGATTTCGGCGGAATCATGGCGATAATAATCCCAGGCGGCCTCCAAATCATCCGGCGTCAAGCCTACGATGTTTTTGAGAATGCTCGCATCGCTTGCTCCCAGCCGCCGGCTCAGTACCAGCCCCCACACCGTGATGCGGGTGTTGCGAATGCAGGCGTCGCCGCCGCAAACGTCCAACGTCTTTTGCACCCAACTTTGTTTCGTCGTTGTGTCCGTGGCCATGATAGGCTCCTTTGCGAACATTATACCAGAGCGTGCCTTCCGGCCAACCCGAACCGCGTCGGCAAACGTCTCAGCCAAACAAACTTAACATCTTCTCCCGCGGTACGGTTTCTGCCAGTTCCGGCCAGCGCTGAGAAGCTGTTTCAAAACGGGGACAGACCCCACAAGGCAAATGGGCCAGTCCCCGTTTTGAAACAGCTTCTGGACCCGTGCGGCGGCGACCCCCCCTTTCCCCCCTTGCGAAGGGGGGGGGCAGGGGGGGGTCGTTTGGCTCGATCTTGTGCAGCCCGCCGCCGTAAACACGGCCTTCGCCGGCGCAGTTTTCTCACAATTCTTTGGGTTGCTACGCCGGCGTCTTCGTAAGCGAGTCGTCAAAGACGTGCCCCGACAACAGCCCGCGCCATTCGAGGTGGGTCCGGGCGCTGTCGAGGTCTGGCACGGAAATGCAGTCGTTCGATTCGTAGGAGCGGAAAAAGAAGGCGGCGCCTGATTCAGCATGCTCAAAGCGCCACATGCCGTTGGGTCGGGACTCGGTAAATCCCAGTTCCAAAAGCAGACCGCGCAGTTGGGCGAAGCTCACGTTGCTCGTTTTCATGAGTCAAGCTCCATTTCCCGCCGAGCCTTGTCGCGGAGTTTTTGAAATCGTCGGATTGCTGGCGTGTCCAGCACATTTGCCAGGGGGATCCGCAGGGTCAGTGTCGCTGTCGTTGGCGCGGCGAGTCCCGCCGCGCGGACGGCTTCGTTCAGGTGGATCCACCAGGCTTGGTCGGTTTTCGCGTCATAAATCACGAGGATTACCGGCATCGGCTCATTCAGCCAGTATACCATGTCCCGCCACTCAACGCGAACGGCAATCGTCTTGCGGCCGGCCATGATCTTGATCGAGTCCGTGGCTTTAATCTGCAAACGGACATCGCCGTTCTCAATTTCGCCGCGCCGATTGAAAGTCCTCATCATCAGATCGAGGCCGTAGTCAGGCCTGTAACGTTGCACAATCCAGCCGCACTGCAAGATGCGTTTTTCGACGTGGTTGACACTCAAATCGGCGATGATGTGCGCACGCGTGCGGCGTTTGCGATCTCTTGTTGGCATGCGGGCCTCCTGCGAGTTGTTGTAGAAAATGCCCGGGGAACTCGAAACGTTGACATGCAAGATTATTTGTTCAAAAGCAATCCAAGACGCCCCACTTCCTCCGCTCCAAGTAAGCTCCGCCACCGTCGGCAAGAATCTCACCCAAACCAACGCAACATCTTCTCCCGCGATACGCTCTGTGCCAGTTCCGGCCAGCGCTGAGAAGCTGTTTCGAAACGGGGACAGGCCCCACAAGGCCAATGGGCCAGTCCCCGTTTTGAAACAGCTTCTGGACCCGTGCGGCGGCGACCCCTCCTTTCCCCCCCTTGCGAAGGGGGGGCAGGGGGGGTCGCTCGGCTCGATCATGTGCCGACCGCCGCAAGGGCAGTGGGCAGTGGGCAGAAGGCAGAAGGCAGCGGGCAGTTGGCAGTGGGCGGAAGGCCGAGAGCGGGTAGGGCAGGAGGTCCAGGTTGGTTCCGATCGCGTCGGCGCGGCGGGGTAACTGTCGCTGCCGAGACAGATCGGCGGAAATGCTTCAGCCAGCGGCAAGGTTGCCAAAAGCTGGCAACGTTGCCAAAAAGTGGCCGCCTTGGTTTTCCAAGGTTGCCAAAAGCTGGCAACGTTGCCAGTGCGTGTGTGTGCAGCAAAGGTGCATTGTGGCCTAGTCGCGAAATTGGCAGCCATAACCGCTTTCCAGGTCATCAGTTACGCTACGGACGCGACAATGCACGACTAGGCCAAATGGCCCAGTCGATTGCACTGTCGCTCGGCACTGCCAACTGCGCGGATTTGAACCACGCCAGATGCTCGCATAGACCTTCGCAACGAGGAATTCACGAAACGAAGTCGCTTGGCGAGCTGGCGAGTTGGCGAGCCGGACGAGGGTTTTTCCGTCACCGCGAATCGTCAAAAATCGACGCAAAGGATAACTGACATCGCACTTACGTCAGTGGGTGCTCGTCGCGTGGGTGATGCGCGCCGAGCAAAATACGGCGAAAAATCTGACGAATTTGGACATCGTTTTTTCCCTCCAACTCTTTGGGCAGTTTTGGTTTACTGCGAAAAAGTGCCTCAAAACCGAGCCACATCCCGTGGCGAGTTGGCGAAGTGGCGAACTGACAGGGAGAATTGCCTACACGCCCCTCCCGCACGAATCCCGAACCGGGCACGTGCTGGATTGTTTGTTCAAAAACAATCCAAGCTGCCCCACTTCCTCCGCGCCAAGCAGGCTCCGCCAGCGTCGGCAAGAGTCTCAGCCAAACAAAACATGTCCTGCTCAAGCGTCGCGATCGGCTTGCCCGTTGTCGCGTTCCACAGCCGCACGGTCTCGTAGTCTGCTGAGGCAAGGATCGAGCCATCCGGGCTGAATGCGACGGCACCGGCCCCCTGCGTATGCCCGCTGAACGTCACTCGCTCCTTCGGTTCTTGGGCGCGAAATTCTGGTCCGCCAAGCAGGACGACAGCGGCCACGCTTAACAGCGTTCCAATCATTTGGCCGAACCGCGGATGCGTAGTCATGGGTGGACTCCCTGAGACTTGCCTCGTGAATGATTGTAGCGAGCATCTGAACCGGCCGCTGACGGAAGCGAAGCTGGCGACCTAATCCTCCGGTGAATCCAACTCATACCGCGTTTGCTTCATCCACTCCGGCTGCCCAACTTCAGCCGCTGCGACTTCCTGCGCCGTTGCGAATTCCCCGCGACCCATCACTTGCTGCTGGCACAAGGTCGGCAGACCGTCTTCGCGCAGCAGGTGGCGCACGTCGCGGATGCCTTCCGCCAGCAGTCGGCCGTGGGCTTTCTCCAGCGCGTTGGCGTCCAGCGCGATCAAGATAGCGGTGATGGCGAAGCCCTGGCGACGCAGGTTGCCCAACGACACCGCGGTTTCCACGGATACCGCGCCGAGTATGGCGACCACGGTGGCGTCGCGCGGCAATCGACCGGACGTCTCCAGAACCAGGCCGGTGAACGGGATGCCGTCGGTCAACTCGACGCGGCCCAGAGTTTCGCGGATGCGGTGGAGCTGCTCGACGCCGCGCCGCGTCGGGACGATGATCGGGTCCAGGCGCTCGCTCTTGTCGTGCATCGCGCCGGATTGACGGGCCGCTTGGCGGGTGCGCGGATCGTCGGAAAACCCCTCACCCCCAACCCCTCTCCCCAAGGGGGCGAGGGGGGAAAGCTGTTCGCGGCGGATGCGGTCGGCGGCGTCGCGGGCGTTGGTGACCAGGCCGATCTGCTGGCCCATCTCGAAGACGGCGTTGGCCAGCGACACTGCCGCCGTCACGGCCAACTCGGAACGAAACGAACTTCCTGCATCGTAACGGAATTCGCCAGAATTCCGGTCGCCTTCCTCCCCCGCATTCTGGCGAATGCGGCTACGAAGATAGGTTTCTTCATGGAAGTCGAGCAGGATCGTCGCGCCGGCGAGCGTGGTCGCCTCGTACACTTTGCTGTGCAATTGGCCGGTGCGCGCCGTCGCTCGCCAGTGGATGCGGTTGAGCGGGTCGCCGGCCTCGTAGGGGCGCACACCGGCGATGCGCGTTGGGTCTTCGAACAGGCGATGGGTCAGCACGACCTCGCCGATCGGCCGGCGCGAGGCCAGCTCGTAGCCTTCGAGCGGCACCACGCGCGGCAAGACGAGCAGGAAATGCGGCGTCGTCTCCACCCGAAACCGGCGATGCAGACCGAAGACGTCGCCCGACTCAAGGACCAGCGGGCCAATTTGGTAGTAGCCGCGCTGCCGGCATTCCAGGGTGTAGCGCAACGTCGCCTCCCCGCCGGCACGGATGAAGGCGATCATGAGCCGCTTGCCCTTGACGCGCAGCCGCGGCGGCCGCTGCTCCAGCGCCGAGCGTGGCAGCAAATCCTCGGCCAGCACCCACGGCACCGGCAGCGAACCGCCGTTGCGCAGCGTCAACGTCACCGGCACCTTGTCGCCGATCTCCGCCGTGGTGATATCGCAGCGCCTCGTGGCCGAAAGGTTGGCGATCCAGTTCCGCGCCAGGATCCGGCTGACGACCAAAACGCCCAAGAGGACGTAGGTGGCGTAGGCGAGGAGGCTCGATTCCAGGAGAAACGCTGCGAGCAACAGAAGTAGGGCGGCGAGATACCATTTCATAAGGATGTTCCGTCGCGCCTGCGATTCCATGGTATAATCGACAGCACGTTCCTACAGTTACAATACCGGACGGTCCGCCCCATGGCCGAACATCCGAACAAGCACATCCGCGCGGCGCTCAAGCACGCGGCGAAGCAAGGGTGGACGATCAAGAAAGCCGGCCCTCGCGCCCATGCCTGGGGCATCATTTATTGTCAGTTCGGTCACCCCGAATGCTGGATGGCGATTTATTCGACACCCAAGGTTCCGGAGCACCACGCGCGGTACATTCTTAAGAGAGTGGACCGATGCCCCGGGCAATGAGACAAGGAATTGGAAATGACTCACTATCGTTTCGCCGTAATTGTAGAATCCGGGCCGTTGCGCGAGGACCAAATTCTCGATGCCGCCGATGCGCTCGGCAATGCGGGCTGCACGGATGCGTCGATCGGTGGTCACGTCGAAGGCATGGAGTTGTTGTTTGTGCGGTCGGCGCGCTCCCTGCAGAAGGCCATCGCTTCGGCCATTGCCGATGTGGAATCGGCGGGTTACACCGTATTGCGTGTGGAAATGGAACGCGAAGCCATCCGGGTCTAATTGGACAGCGCCACTTTTGATTCTGGGTAAGATGGCGGCACGAGGATTAAGGACTTACGGCGATGGAAGTTTGCCCAGTGTGAAAAGTGGCGCTGTCCAACTAAGACGCTGTCCCGTAGCGACAGGGTTACTTCCATGCGTCCTTCCCTTCATCCTGCTTCGCCGGCACCGGGGCCGACACCTCCGCCAAAATCGCGTTCAACACCGACGCTGGCGTGATCTTGCGAATTCGCGCTCACTCGCTACCCGACGCCGCACCAAAGATGCAAATGATGTGCAAAATGAAACCCGGAATCAAGCAAGAATAGCCAAAAAGCACTATAAACATCCAAGCGAATCCTTTAAGAACCTGGCCCTTGTACATCTGCCCGAGGCCGGGAAAGAAGAAACTCAGCAGTGCCGCAACACCTGGGTTCCAGCGTTGTTGAGGCCGGGGCCGTCGTTGCTCGCGCAACTCTTCATCAAGAATCTCTCCGCAATGCTTGCATTTTACCGCCCGAATCAGGATCTGTTCCCGGCAGTAGGGGCAACGCTTCGTCGTCGGCCTCGGGCGGGCCGCCTCCTCCGCCGCTATCTGAGCTTCCTCGGCTTCGAGCGCAGCCGCTATCTGAGCTTCCTCGGCTTCGAGCGCAGCCCGCTCCTCGGCCGCCGCTACTCGCTCCTCGGCCGCCACCTCCCGCAATGTCACCAGTTGCTTTTGTAACTCTAGGACTTGGTCTTCTAAGTCCGTGTCCGATTTCCACAGCACCAATACGCCGCTTGTCGCCATAACGGAAATGAGTGCCACTGCCGCGATGCTGATAGTGTATTCAGATTGGAGTCTCGCAAAATGGCCGATAATGAGTGCGGCGAAAAAGAACACGGCACCGAGGATCAGAGCCGAGCAAAGCCGTTCTGCCGAGCCGTTACCAAGTTGTGTTAGGTCGAATGCTTTGCGCGCGACCTGGCGAATCTGAGCTGAGTAAAGTAGCCAGGAAGCACGGCGGATTCTGGCGTTAGGGGAACTGCTCATTGCAGCCTCGGGAAAGCGGCGATTCGGATCCTACTTCCACGCATCCTCACCCTGCCCCTGATTCGCCGGCACCGGGGCCGACACCTCCGCCAGAATCTTGTTCAGCACCGACGCCGGCGTGATCTTGCGAATGCGCGCCTCCGGGCGAAGAATCAGGCGATGGCCCAAGACCGCCAGCACCATGCGCTTGACGTCGTCGGGCAGCACAAAGTTGCGCCCGGCGAGGGCGGCCAAGGCTTGGCCCGTGCGAAACAGGGCGATGGATGCGCGCGGGCTGCCGCCGAGCAGCACGTCGCCGTGGTCCCGAGTCGCATTGACCAGCTCCAGAATGTAGCGGCGGACCTTGTCATCGACGTAGATGTCCCGGACCGCTTCCTGGCTGGCGAGCACGTCGGCTGCCGAGACGACCGCGCCGATTTCATCAATGGGATGGCTTTTCTGGAGCCGCTGCAGCATCTTCGACTCTTCGTCGATGCTCGGATAGCCCAGGGCCAGGCGGATCAGGAAACGGTCGAGCTGGGCTTCGGGCAGCGGAAACGTCCCTTCGTGATCGATCGGATTCTGCGTGGCGATTACCAGGAACGGCGGCTTGAGGTTATAGCCCTGGCCGTCCACGGTCACGCGCCGCTCAGCCATGGCTTCCAGCAGGGCCGACTGCGTGCGCGGCGTGGCCCGGTTGATTTCGTCGGCCAGCAGCGTCTGGGCGAAAATCGGGCCGGGGCGGAACTCGAACTCGGCGGTCTTCTGGTTGAAGACCGAAACGCCGGTGACGTCGGTCGGCAGCAAATCGGGCGTACACTGGATGCGCTTGAAAGTGCAGCCGACGCTTTTGGCCAAGGCGCGGGCGAGCATCGTTTTGGCCACGCCGGGGACGTCTTCGAGCAAAATGTGGCCTTCGCACAGATAGGCAACGAGCGTGAGGGTGATCTGCGAGCGTTTGCCGATGATCACCTTCTCGATGTTGGCAACGATCTTCTGGACGGCGGCCGCAGCATCGGCGCGACGCGCTTCCTTCTGAGGCGATTCATTACCGGCTTCGCTTTTCGCCATGTGTGCATCCGTCAGCCTGGCCGCAAGCGCCGGCCAGCATTGCCTTACGATGGTGGGACTTCGATTCGTGCTACCCAGCATAACGAAGATGAAGGCGCAAGGCAAACGGTCGATTCCGCAACGGCCGCCTCGCCAAGAGGGAAAAGCTTTGAGGAATGGATGCCGTTTTCTTCTCCCCGTCCCATCATCCCCTCACTTTTTCCCGCTGATTCCCGCCAGAAGGGCGAGGAGGGAACCGAGGCCATCATCCCGCTTCCGCGCGCCCGACACTCTGCGTCCCGCCCTAACCACCGATGACATCACCAAGGAAATCGCCGAACGCTTCGCCGCCCTCGCCGACGGCCTGCGCACCCGCCTTTGTGGTGCAGGCGTCCCGCCTGCATCTGTGAACCGTGCAGGCGGGACGCCCGCACCACAAATTCAAACGCACCAAACCGACGCCCACCGCATCGCCCACTTCCTCATGAAGCTGATGTTCTGCATGTTCGCCGAAGACATCAGCCTGCTGGAAGGCAAGCTCTTCGCCCGCATCCTGGCCGGGTCGCGCCGCGATCCCGCCGGCCTGTCGCGCCGCCTCAAAAGCTTGTTCGAAGCGATGGCCAAGGGCGGCGAGTTCGGCACCGACATCGTCCGCCACTTCAACGGCGGTCTCTTCGCCGACACCGACGTCATCGAGCTCACCTGGGACGAAACAAAAACTCCCTCGCCCCCTTATGGGGAGAGGGTCGGGGTGAGGGGCGATCCAAGTCAACGACAAGGATTGGAGCAACGTCGAACCGTCGATCTTCGGCACCCTGTTCGAACGCCTCCTGGACCCGGCCAAGCGCTCGCAGATCGGCGCCCACTACACGAGCCGCGCCGACATTCTCACGCTGCTGGAGCCGGTCCTGATGGCCCCGCTCCACCGCAAATGGTACACCGCCAAAGCCGAATGCCTGGCGCTCTAGCCCAAGGTGCAAGAGGCGGCGCGCAAAGGCGGCCAACGCGCCAAGCCCTCCGCCGCCCTCAAGAAGTTCGAAGAAACCCTGCGCCAATACCTGCACCGCCTCGCCGAGGTCAAAATCCTCGACCCCGCCTGCGGCTCCGGCAACTTCCTCTACGTCGCAATCAACCTGCTGCTCGACCTGGAAAAACAGGTGATCGCCTTCGCCTCCACCTACAACATCAGCCTGCTCCCCCACGTCCGCCCCACGCAGCTCCTCGGCATCGAAATCAATCCGTTCGCCCAGGAGCTGGCCCAGGTGGTCATCTGGATCGGCGGGTTGCAATGGATGCAGCAAAACGGCTTCATTGCCCCCAGCGACCCGGTCCTGGAACCGTTCGAGAACATCCAGAACATGGACGCGATCCTCGACCTGAGCGACCCGGCGAACCCGAAGGAACCGGAATGGCCAGCGGCGGAGTTTGAGAGTCTACTGCGGCGAATGCGGGCCCCAAACCGCAATCACTTTGGGCTTGTTTTCGACGACCCGATGCTCATGATAAGTTCTACAGCGACGGCACCAAACACGGACGATGACTTCTTGCGCTTCATATATCTGCTTTAGACTCAAGAAAGACTTCGGGTCTTTACGTATTTTTTCATGTATGTCGTGCCATCCAATTAGGGCTCTTCGCGTTTTTTAGTGGGTAAAAAATGCCCAAAGTTGGGGCCTCCTGTTGGAATTACGTGTTCCTCATCCCTGTTCCTTTGCGGGAGAAGGCGTGATTTCCTTTCTTGGGATGTCC
>Ga0080064_1005093_pt1 | contig 15873 bp, 16 predicted proteins | sample Subgrocontami54m_FD_69260 | JGI IMG/M metagenome (GOLD analysis project Ga0080064, IMG submission 69260) | Subsurface groundwater microbial communities from S. Glens Falls, New York, USA - GMW46 contaminated, 5.4 m (SPADES assembly) (version 2) ...
TTTCTCCAGATTAGGCCTATTCTTCAGGAGCTTGAGCGAGTACCGCACACCTACATGAGAGAAATCACAATCGTGGGCGAGGAAATTCGGTCAGCTGTTAATAGCTTCGAGAACGGTGCCGAATATCAGTCGGCCGAGGTCTACACCGACCGTTGGGATCGAACACTGATGCCAGTTCCGGGACAGCAGGAGTCGCCTGCAGATAACTGGGTCAACCTCCGACTAGACGAGATTGTTTACTACATATATCTCGGCAGACAAGAGGTCTTCGCTCCGCCACAGCGGCACCTTTCCAGATGGCAGGCGTTACTAGTGGAGGACCGGGCGAGGCTGCGTGCAGGCGAAGCCCCATCACGTCAACACTTCATTAACGCACTCAAGAGACATGCGAACAGTCATCATGTGGATTTGCCGAACGGGCGCGAAGATCAATTTGCCGAATGGGTTTATGAAAACCCCGACCGTTGTCCAGGGCTTAGGTTGCATCACGAAACCTACAGGGCTGTTATGGCCAATGTGACCGACACACCTGAAGCCGCTGACTTTTCAGACTTGGCTCACGTTTTTGCTGTTCCATATGTTCAGGCCGCCACTCTGGACAGGAGGATGCGACATTACTGTCGCGTTGCATCCCGGGAATTGGTCCGGTTGGGATGTGCAAGCAACTATTCGGACCGAATTCATCAGGATCTCGGTTCAGTGATGCAGCGAATGCCCTAAGCAGCTGTCTGGGAAGAGGAGCCCGGCTGGCCACTGCCGCGAAGTAACAGGATGGAGGCCCCGGGCGGAGTCGAACCGCCGACAAGCAGTTTAGGAAACTGCTGCTCTATCCATCTGAGCTACGGGGCCGTGCCGATTCTTAAGGTGAGTTTACACCCGACCGAGAGGGCACGGCTTCAGCCCTTGCCAGTTCGGCATTGCATAACCCAGGCAGATTGTCATCCCGACCGAAGCCCGAGGGAGGCCACGCTTGCGGGGCCGGACTGAGGGCGAAGCGGAGGGACCTTGGGGTTGTCTTTCGAATAGGCCCAGCTTCAGCCCCTGGCGCTGGCGCGCAGCTCTTCCACGATCTCGCGGGCGGCGGCACGGGCCTGGTCGAGCTGCTCGGGGCCGAACGAGATGGCGCCTACGCGGGCGTGTCCGCCGCCTCCGTAGCGCTCGCAGATGGCCGCCAGGTTCACCATGTTGGCCGTGTTGGCCCACGGATTCGAGCCCACGGAGACCTTGGCGCGGAAGCTGCTCTTGCTCAGTCCCACGCTGTAAACGCTCTCCGGATGCAGGTAGTAGGGGATGAACTTGTTGTAGCCGTCCAGGTCCTGGTCGCTGACGTCGAAGAAGACCGTGCCCTCGCGGCTCTCGGTGCGCTCCTTGAGCAGCCCGATGGATTTCTGATGGCGCTCCAGCAGCGGCGGCAGCAGCTCGGCGATGAAGGGCTCGGCCACCGTCTTGGCCAGCGGCTGGTTCACCAGCAAAGGGATCAGCCGTGCGGAGAACAGCGGGTCGCGCGAGGCCTCGATCACCATGGCCAGCTTCATGGCCGGTTCCTTGAGTTCCACCGCGGTACGCGCGTCCGGGAACTGCGCCCCGTCGATCATGTCCGCCCACTCGATCACCTCCGCCACCGGCCCCGGGTCAAAGCCGAAGCGCTGCTGGGCGATGGTGGCGATGAACTTGGTGCACGACTTGTAGTCCGGGTCGAAAAACTTGTAGTTGCTGGGCTGCTGCTCGAAGTGCTCCTGGTCAGCGGGAGTCAGGAAGGCGCTCTGGTGATGGTCGAACCACCAGGTCACCTTGGGCGAGGTGGAGTACTTGAAGTCCACGATGGCGTTCTCCTCGCCGTCGAACTTGCTCTCGTCGAAGAGCGCGCCGGCGCGGTGCGCGAGGCCAGTGAAGACGAATTCCGCCCCGTCGCGGATGCGCTCCCGGTAGAAGCGCGCGAACAGCGCCGCCGAGCACGCCCCGTCGAAGCACTTGTCGTGAAAGAAGACTCGAACCTTCACCTCGGCTCCCCTCCCCGGCCCCGTGGAAAAACATTAAGGATGGGCGCGCCTTCGCCTTCTGTCAAGACGCCGCCCAAAAAAGCAAGAAGCGGGAAGTTGCCTTCCCGCCTCTTGCGAAACGCGCCGGAAACCGAGTTCTAGGCGTTGGCCTGCTTCTCCGCCAGGTCACCGATGACGGGCAGCTTCCACATCTGGTTGCCGTAGGCCTTGACCGCAGCCACCACCGCCAGGATGAAGATGGCCAGCGAGAAGAAAGGCAGCAGAATCCAGCCGATGATGGGGATCAGCGTCAACACGATGTGTCCCGCGATGGAGGTAACCCCCAGGAAGATGGCCTGGAAAGAGTGGAAGCGCACGAACTTGTTCTTGTTGTAGGGCTCCATCACCAGGAACACGATGGCGGTGATGAACAGGTAAGCGAGCGCTGCGGCCAGGTTGTCCTGCATACCGCCACCGGGGGCGGGGGCGGGGGGTGTCGATCCGCCCGACTGGCCTGCTTCCTTCCCGCACGCCGGACACGGGGCGGCGGTGTCAGTCATCTGCGCGAAACACGACGGACAGAAACGCGGCATATTGCCTCCTAAGGTTTTCTGAGAATGCGGCGCGACTGCAACCCCTGCCGCCTTTATGGCGCGGACAGTATCAAAATCCCGTCCGCAAAGCAAAGAAAACCGCGCCGCCCATCTCAGCCGGCGCGGCGGGCGCTCTTCTTGCGGCAGTCTTCGCAGATGCCGTAGATCTGGAAGGTGTGGCGCGTGGTCTCGTAGTGGTGCTTGCGGCCGATCTCCTGCTCCAGCTTGTCCACCTCGGGAGAGAAGAACTCCACCGACCCGCCGCATTCCGTGCACACCATGTGATGGTGGCTGCGGCGGTTGTACTGGTGCTCGAAGCGCGCGATGCCGTCGTGGAAAGCGACCGCGCTCGCCAGCCCGCATTCGGCGAACAGCTTCAGCGTGCGATAGACGGTGGTGAAGCCGATCTTCGGGTCCTTCTTGCGGGTCAGGCGGTAGAGTTCGTCGGTGGAGAGGTGCTCGCGCGTCTCCAGGAAGGTGTGCAGGATGGTGTCGCGCTGCGCGGTGTGCTTCAGTCCCACCTTCTTGAGGTGGCGGTGGAAGATGTCCTGGGCGTCGCGCAGGGCTTCGCGCGAGATCGAGGGCTTGTCGTCAATCCGCTTCTGCAGCATCCTGCTTCCCGTGTGCGGGTTCCCGCCGGCACGCTAGGACCGCCCGCGCCAGCATGATAGCGGCTCCGGGCAAGCCAAGTCATTTCATAAATTGCGGTGCGGGTGGGCCTGTCGGCGGCCCTCACTTCGAGGTCCCGGCGCTCGCGGAGTCCGGTCGCAGGGCCCGCAGGTAGAGCACCAACTGCCAGCGCTGCGGCTCGGGCAGCCGCCCCCAGGAGGGCATCCCTCGCCGCGGGTTGCCGTTCGAGATCTTCCAGAACAACACTCCGTCGCTCTGCTCCTGCACCGCCGGCAGCACCAGGTCGGCAGCCCGCTTGCGGCCCTGGCCGTCGCCCCCATGGCACTCCGCGCAGTGGCGCACAAAAAGTTTGCGCCCGCCGCCCACGACCTCCGCCTTGGCCGGCAGCGGATTGCTGCGCGCCGCCGCCTCCCGCGGCGCCTGCCAGCCGTCGTCCGGACGGTAGTCGGCGTTCTGCGCCCCGAACGCCGCCAGGATTCCGCCTCCCAACAGCAGAATGGCCGCCAAGCCTCTCATTGCTTTCTCCGGAACAGCGAAGCGACTTTGTCGCGGAAGCCCCGCACCTCATAGCTGTAGCCGAATCGGATCAACACGGGCGCGCTGTTGGAGGTAAGCCCGAAGCCGGTCGAGAAGCGCAGCGTGGTGCTGTCGCTCACCTGCCAGGAGATGGCCGGCGCCAGGTAATGCGCCGTCTGCTTCAGGCCGAAGTTCCGGCTGTCGCCCAGCCCCCCGTACAGCTCCAGCCCGGCCACGAAATTCTCCCGGCACAGCCGGCAGTTCCTGGCCGAGGCCAGACTGGCCAACGGGCGCGAAACCCCCAGCGCGTATCCGAACTCCACCCCCTCGTCGGCCGAGAGGTTCTTCTCCACGATGAAGTTCTCTGATACGTTCCAGCCCTTCACCTGGCTGGAGAGGATCAGCTTGGCCTCCAGCTCGTGGGCATGCGCGCGGCGCAGCTCGGCGTTCGACTCCGTCGCCGGCTCCGCGTGGCCCACCACTTCCTTCTTGATCCGGCTGCCTTCGTTGATGTTCTCGTACTCGAAGTAGAGGACTGGGTTGATGCGGTGCTGCCGGGCCAGCGGGCGCCAGCGGTTCTCCAGCCGCCAGCCGGTGAAGATGGTGCCGTCGTTCAGCGTCTTCTGCCCTTCCAGGTAGAGCTCCGCCGTCCACCACGCCTTCACGCCGTACTCGATCTCCGTGTAGGGGGCGAAGTAGGCGGGCTGGCCATTGCCGCGCACGCCGGTGGTGTTGAGCACGCTGATCTCGAGGTTCCCGGGCTCCTCCATGTGGTCGTCGTAGGTGACGAAGTACGGGGACTCCTGCCCGCGGGCGGGCGCCGCGAGCAGCAGCGCGAGCAGGAGACCGCCAAGCCGGGCGGCCAGGCTCCGACGCCTCGTATTGAATATGAAAGTGAATTTCATTTTCATAATCATAGGACCAGTTCCCCGCCCTGTCAAGCAAAAAGTACAATCCCTTACCCCATGACCTCCGCCGCTCTCCGCCCGCGCTGGCGCCGCCCCGTCGCCGCCACCTTCCTCCTTCTGCTGCTGGGTGTGCTGGGCGTGGCCGCCTGGTTCTATTGCGCCGCCCACCGTGCCCTTCCCCAGCTCGATGGCTCGGCGTTCCTTCCCGGCCTGCGCGACCGCGTCACCGTGGTGCGCGACACCCACGGCGTCCCTCATATCTCCGCTTCTTCCCTCGACGACCTGCTCTTCGCCCAGGGCTACGTCACCGCCCAGGACCGCCTGTGGCAGATGGACGCCACCCGCCGCTTCGCCTCGGGCGAACTCTCCGAGGTCCTGGGCCAGGACTTCCTGCGCCTCGACCGCCAGCAGCGCATCCTGCAGATCCGTTCCGTGGCGGAGCGCCTGGATCGCGGGCTTTCTCCTGCCGACCGCGCCGAGCTCGAAGCCTATGCCCGCGGCGTGAACGCCTACATCGACACCCACCAGGACACGCTTCCCCTGGAGTTCCGGGTGCTGCGCTACAAGCCCAGCCCCTGGACGGTGAAAGATTCCCTGCTGGTCACGCTCACTATGAGCCAGGCGCTGAATCACGGTCCCTATCGCGCCGAGCTCTCGCGCGAGACCATCCTCGCCAAGCTCGGCCCCCAGTTGACCGCGGACCTCTACCCCAGCACCTCCTGGCGCGACCATCCGCCCACGGCAGCCGCCGCGCCCGGCAACTCCGGCGCTGCCTCCGTGCCTGCGAAGGCAGCGGCAAGTCTAAATGGATTGCTGCCCGCCCTGGCGATCCCAGAACCAGCGTTCGAGCCATTACAGCCCGGCTCCAACAACTGGGTGATTTCGGGCGCGCACACCGCCTCCGGCAAGCCCCTGCTCTCGAATGACATGCACCTGCCGCATCAGATCCCCGGGGTGTGGTACGAGGCCCACATGACCCTGCGTAGCCCCGCCACGTCAACCGCGGGGCTGGACGTGGCGGGCCTCACCCTTCCCGGCTACCCCTACGTCATCGCCGGGCACAACGCGCGCATGGCCTGGGGCTACACCAGCCTGATGCCGGATGTGGAGGACATCTACATCGAGCAGTTCAACGCCCAGGGCGAGTACCAGACTCCGGAGGGATGGAAGCCGGCGGAGCGCCGGCAGGAGGTCATCCACGTCCGCGGCGCGCCCGACGTGGCCTTGGACGTCCTGCTCACCCGCCACGGCCCCATCATCAGCGAACTGGTCCCGGGCGAGACCCGCCGCCTGGCCCTGCGCTGGACCCTCTATGACGTCGATTCCATTGGGGCATCCTTCCTCGCGCTCAACCGGGCGGGCAACTGGCAGGAATTCCGCCAGGCGTTCTCCGGCTATGTGACCCCTCCGCTCAACGTGGTCTACGCCGACGTCGACGGGCACATCGGCTACCAGGCCGTAGGACGCCTGCCGATTCGCGCCGCCGGCGACGGCACCCTGCCCGTCTCCGGCGAGGACAATCGCCACGAGTGGACGGGCTCCGTCCCCTTCGACGCTCTGCCCAGCATCTTCGATCCGCCCTCCGGCATCCTGGCCACGGCCAACGGACGCATCACCCCGGACGGCTATCCCTACGTGCTCGCCACCCAGTGGGCCGCGCCCTATCGCACCGAGCGCATCTACCAGGTGCTGGAGTCGGGTACGAAGTTCACCGCCGCGGACATGCTGGCGGTGCAGACGGACGTCTATTCCGACTTCGACCGCTTCTGCGCCCAACGCTTCGCCGCGGCGGTCGCGCGCACTCCCAGCGCCTCGCCGCGGGCGCGCCAAGCCGCGGACCTTCTGAGTGGATGGGACGGGCTGCTCGCAATGGATTCCGCCGCGGCCACACTGGTCACGCGCGCCCGCCGCAACCTGTGGCGGCTGCTGCTTCAGCCGCGCCTCGGCTCCAGCGACGAGCGCGACTCTCTCCCGCCCGGCGTTGCCGTCACCGGCTGGCGGCAGTACAACTGGTTCTTGTCGACGGTAGCGCTGGAAACCATCCTCACGGACCAGCCGCCGCGCTGGCTGCCGCAAGGCTTCCCCAGCTATGACCAGTTGTTGACGGCGGCGGTCGAGGCCACGGTCTCCGAGCCGCAGGCGCCCCAGGACCTCCGCAGCTGGCGCTACGGCGGCCAGTATCCGCTGGAGTTCAACCATCCCATCTTCGGACGCATCCCCCTGCTTGGGCGTTGGACCGGGCCGGGGCTCAAGCCGCAATCCGGCGGCGGCACCACCGTCAAGCAGGTGGGCCGCGGCTTCGGGCCCTCCCAGCGCATGACCGTGGACCTCGCTTCGCTCGACGCTTCCACCCTCAACCTGGTCACCGGCCAGAGCGGCCAGCTCGGCAGCCCCTACTACATGGACCAGTTCCCCGCCTGGTACGAGGGCTGGACGTTCGCGCTTCCCTTCTCCGCCAGCGCGATCGAGAAATCCCGCGCACACACATTGGTTCTCGAGCCCGCGAAGTAGCCGCGAGCGCTCGCCCTTCCTAGATTGTCATCCTGAGCGAAGCGAAGGAACTTCTCTGATGCCGTTCCGGGCGGCTCCGGGCGGCACTCTCACCCAGTGGCTTCTTCGCTTCGATTACGATGACCGTACTGAAGAAACCATGAAGAATGGGGGCGTTGACCGGGGCCGGCGCTAGTCGACCGTCTTCACGTCCCAGGCTTTGCCGACGATGTCCACGGGCGGGGGCAGTTTCTCAGTGCTGGTGGAACTGTCGTAGATGCGCAGCTCGCCGCCCTCGACCACGTACACAATCGTGCGCCCGCTGATGGCTTGCATGCCGGTAATCTCGCCCTTGGGCGTGCCGATGGTCGCCATCCCTGCGCCGCTGTTGTAGATGGAGAGACAGCCTTCCGTCACGTTGCTGCACGCCCGCGCCCCCACAAACACCCGGCCGTTGCTGATGGTCATGGTGGTGTGGAAGCCGTCGTTGATGACCACGCCCGACTTGGTCACCGCCAGGCCGGCAGTGTTCAAGACGTCCAGGCGGCCGCCGCCCGTGCCCGCGGTCACCGTCCCGGCCACGTAGAGGTTGGTCCCGTCGAGCAGTCCGACGGTGGCGGCCGAAACCGCCACGGCGGTGGTGATGGTGTTCGAGGTCATGTTCAGTTGGGCCACGCCCGCGGCGGTCCCACCGCACTCCGGGCCGCAGTTCATGATGAAGGCCGTTTTGCTGTCGCTGGAGAAGACGCCCCAGGCCGGGCGGTCAAAGCCCCCCACCACGGTCTTCGCCTTGGTGGCCGTGTCAATGACGGTCACGGAATCCGAGTTGTCGCTGAAGACCAGCAGCTTGGCGCCATCCGGTCCGAGCACCAGCCGCCGCGCCAGCGCCACATCCACCGCGGTGTTGGTGTTGGCGGTGTAGTCCACGAAGGACACCACGCCCAGCGGTGTTCCGGTGGTCGAGGGTGCATTGCGGACGGCGGCGTACCCCTTGGTCCCGTCGGAAGAGACGGCCAGGGAATCGGTATGGTCCGGCAGGGTCGCGGTCGAGATTCTCGCCTCCGTGGCGTTGTCCGCCCTCGCCAAGATGTTGCTTCCGGCATTGAATACCAGCGTGAAGCTCTTGTTCCCCGAGACCACCATGGTTTGCGGGCCGGAGCCGCTAGTGAAAGAGTGGCTGTTCAGCGTGTCGTTGGTTGCATCCACAATCTGAATGCTGCCGGTGAACTCGTTGCTCACAAAGGCCCGCTTGGTCAGCAGGCTGGTGGGCGGAGGGCCGCTGCTAGTGGGCGAACCGCCGCCGCCGCAGGACGCCAAAAGGATGGCCGCCACGGCTACGGCGGTGCTGCCAAAGACCGTTCGCTTCAAGCTCGCTGCTCCATCAGTCGGCAGGATGGCTGCATGAAAACGCTGATTATAGCAGAGACCCAGCGGCGTTTCCCCCGCCCGAACTGACAACCGCACGCGCCTTTCTGTATTCTTCCGGGGGATGCCGCTCGACTTCCTTACCCGCCTGCAACAGGGACCGCTGCTGGCCGACGGGGCCATGGGCACCGAACTCTACGCCCGCGGCATCTTCATCAACCGCTGCTACGACGAACTCAACCTTTCCCAGCCCGACCTGGTGTGCGAGGTCCACCGCGCCTACCTGCAGGCCGGCGCCGAGATCCTGGAGACCAACACCTTCGGCGCCAACTCCTTCCGCCTGGCGCGCCACGGATTCGCCGACCGGGTCGCCGAAATCAACCTCGCCGGCATCCGCCTGGCCCGCCAGGTGGCGCAAAGCGAGGCGGAGAAGAAGGCGCTCAATGTCTTTGTGGCGGGCTCGGTCGGCCCGCTCGGCGTCCGCATCGAGCCTCTGGGCAAGACCTCGCTCGAGGAAGCCCGCGCCGCCTTCCGCGAACAGATCGCGGCTTTGGCCGAGGGCGGCGTCGACCTCATCATGCTCGAGACCTTCGGCTACCTCGAGGAACTTCATCAGGCGCTACTGGCCGCCCGCGAGGTCGCTCCCAAGCTCCCGGTGGTCGCCCAGGTCACCATCGACGAAGACGGCATCTGCCTGGACGGCTCCGTGCCCGAAACTTTTGGCGCTAAGCTCGCCGGCTGGGGCGCGGACGTGGTGGGCTGCAACTGCAGCGTCGGCCCCGTGGCCATGCTGGAAACGCTCGAGCGCGTCCGCGCGGTTACTTCCCTTCCCCTTTCCGCGCAACCCAACGCCGGTGTCCCCCGCGATATCGAGGGACGCAACCTCTACCTCTGCTCTCCCGAGTACATGGCCAGCTACGCCCGCAAGTTCACCGCCGCCGGCATCCGCCTGGTGGGGGGATGTTGCGGCACCACTCCCGAGCACATCCGTGCCATGAAATTGGCGCTGCGCTCCGGCGAGGCCCGCGCTTCCAGCTTCCAGGTGGCCACCGCCCCGCGCAAGGAATCGCCGGTCGCGCCCCCGCCGCTCGCCCAGCGCTCGCGCATGGGCGCCAAGCTGGCCGCGGGAGAATTCGTCACCCTGGTGGAGATCGTTCCCCCCAAGGGCATCGACGCCGCCCGCGAGATCGAGGGCGCGCGCTTCCTGAAATCCGTGGGCGTGGACGCCATCAACATCCCCGAAAGCCCCCGCGCCTCGGCCCGCCTCAGCGCGCAGGTGCTGGCCATCCTCATCCAACAGCAGGTGGGGGTTGAAGCCGCGCTGCACTACGTCTGCCGCGACCGCAACGTGCTCAGCATCCAGTCCGACCTGCTGGGCGCCTCCGCCATCGGCATCCGCAACCTCATCTGCATCACCGGCGATCCGCCCAAGCTGGGCAACTACCCCGACGCCACCGCCGTCTTCGACATCGACGCCATCGGCCTGGTCAACGTGGTCCACAACCTGAACCAGGGGATGGATATCGGCGGCAACGCCATGGGCGCCTCCACCGGCTTCGTCATCGGCGTGGGCGCTAACCCCGGCCTGCCCAACATCGACGAGGAGGTCCGCCGCTTCCAGTACAAGGTGGAGGCGGGCGCGGAATTCGCCGTCACCCAGCCCGTCTTCGATATCAGCCTGCTGGAGCGGTTCCTGAAGCGCATCGAGCACTGCCGCATTCCCATCCTCGCCGGCATCTGGCCGCTGGTGAGCGTGCGCAACGCCGAGTTCATGAAGAACGAGCTGCGCGTCTCCGTCCCCGATTCCATTTTGGAACGCATGGGGCGCGCCGCGAATGCCGAAGCCGCCCGCGCCGAAGGCGTGGCCATCGCCCGGGAGATGCTGCTCGCCGTCCGCGGCCTGGTGCAGGGAGCGCAGGTCAGCGCGCCCTTGGGCCGCTACGCCGCCGCCGTGGACGTACTGGAGGCGCTCGGTTCCACCCAGGGTGCGCGTTAGCCGGCTTCCTTCCTGTGGAAAAATACCTCCTGGGATGCGGCGCGATCGGCAGTAAAATACGCCGCGACGGAGCGAATCCTTGCCCAAGTTCGAAGAGAGCCTCTCGCGCCTGGAAAAGATCGTGGACGAACTGGAAAAGGGCGACATCCCGCTCGACAAGGCGCTGGCGCTCTTCGAGGAAGGCATGCAGCTCTCCGGATCCTGCCGTAAGGAGCTGGAGGCGGCCGAGGGCAAGGTGGAGATCCTGCTCAAGCAGAACGGGAAACTTCAGGCCGAGGCGTTTGAGGGAGCTGGAGAAAAATCCGGCTCATCGAAGAAGAAATAGCCGGGCATGCCCGCGGATTGTTCGCGGCCCTTGACGGAGGGTTCCCCAATGCTGCCGCTGACCGCCGTGGTGGTGCAGAGCGACCCTGAGTGCGCCGCCGCCCTGGCTGCCTCCCTGCTTCACCACTTCCATACTGTGCGGATCGCCGGCTCGCTCGAGGAAGTCCGCGCCGCCATCCCTCGCCACCGCGCCGAGTTCGTCATCGTGGACCTGGAACTCGTCGGCGTCGCCGAGATCGAGGAGCTGCGCCGCGATTTCGCCTCCCTCTCCATCGTCTGCACCCACCGCCTGCCCGACGAGAAGCTCTGGACCTCCGCCCTGGCCGCCGGCGCCCTGGACTGCTGCCACGCCTCCGACGTCCGCAGCATCGTGCTCGCCGCCATGCGCAACGCCCAGGCCTCCCGCCCCGGCGCCGCCTAGCGCCTTCGCGGTGCCCCACGTTCGCGCCGTACCTTTCGGCGCTAACGTGGGAGGTCTCGTAGCGCCGGCGTCTCGCCGGCCAAGGGCCACCCGCGTCCCCTTTAAGGATTGTCATCCTGAGCCCCGACTTTGTCGGGGCGAAGGACCTTGCGGTTGCCTTTTGCCTTTTGCATTCTTGATCTTGATTCTCCTCGGTGCCCCACGTTCGCGCCGTACCTTTCGGCGCTAACGTGGGAGGTCTAGAAGTGTTGGCTATCCACTCCCATCCTGCCCGCCGACCCGAATTGTTATACTCACCTCTTCATGCTCCCCGACGTTCTCGAATCCGGCCGCCAGCGCACCGACGAAGCTCTGGAACGCCTGCTGCCCCCCGTCACCCAGTACCCGGCTTCCATCCATCGCGCCATGCGCCACAGCGTCTTCGCCGGCGGCAAGCGCCTACGTCCCATCCTGGCCATGGAGGCGGCGCGGCTCATCGCCGGCTCGCTGCCCGAGGGCATTGAGGATTTGGGGAGCGCCCTGGAGATGCTGCACACCTACTCGCTCGTCCACGACGACCTGCCCGCGCTCGACAACGACGACCTGCGCCGCGGCCAGCCCACCTGCCACAAGGCCTTCGGCGAGGCTACCGCCATCCTGGCCGGCGATGCGCTGCAGACCCTCGCCTACCAGACGCTCTCCCGCCTGCGCTGCCCGCCCCCGGCCCGCGCGCGCATCATCGAAGAGATTGCCGTCGGCACCGGCACCATCGAGGGCATGATCGGCGGCCAAGTCATGGACCTCGAAGCCGAGCGCACCCGCCCCGACGCCAAGACGCTCGAGTACATCCACCGCTCGAAGACCGGCGCGCTCATCACCGCCAGCCTGGTCAGCGGCGGCATCTACGGCGGCGCCTCCGCCGACGAAGTCGAGAGGCTGCGCTGCTTCGGCCGCGCCATCGGCCTCGCCTTCCAAATCGCCGACGACGTCCTCGACGTCACCCAAACCTCCGAACAACTGGGCAAGACCGCCGGCAAGGACACGGCCACCGAGAAGGCCACCTATCCCGCGCTCTTCGGGGTCGAGGAGTCGCTGAAGAAGGCGGATGCACTCGTCGCCTCCGGCTGCGCCGCCCTCGATTCCTTCGGCCCCGCCGCCGAGACGCTCAAAGCCCTCGCTCATTTTCTGGTGGAAAGAAAGAAATGACTCTCCGGAGAACTTGCTGCTTCTATTCATCATTCTTCAATCTGCAATCTTCAATCTGCAATCGTTCTTCGATCCCCCGATGACCCGATCGCCCGATCACCCGATTCCTCTTGACGTCCTGGCCATCGCCGCCCACCGCGACGACGTGGAGCAGACCTGCGGCGGCACCCTGCTCAAGATGGCCGAGCACGGCCACCGCACCGGCATCCTCGACCTCACCCAGGGAGAGATGGGCACGCGCGGCACCGCCGACGAGCGCGCCGCTGAGGCCGCCGACGCCGCCCGCATCCTCAAGGTGAGCTGGCGCCAGGCCCTCGACATCCCCGACGGCCGCGTGGAGAACACATGGGAGAACCGCCTCAAGGTGGCGCGCGTCATCCGCCTCGAGCGCCCGCGCGTCGTCATCCTTCCCTACTGGAAGGGCCGCCACCCCGACCACTACACCACCGCCATCCTTGGTTACGAGGCCTGCTTCCTGGCGGGATTATCTAAGCTTGTCATCCTGAGCGAAGCCCAAGCGAAAGCGCAGGGCGGAGTCGAAGGACCCCTCCCCTCGCACAGACCCTTCAAGATCATTTACGCCAGCCTCTACCACGACGTCCGCCCCACCTTTGTGGTGGACATCACCGCGCAATTCGAGGCGCGCCTCCAGTCCATCCTCGCCTACAAGTCTCAATTCACCGACCAGGAGGCCGGGCGCGGCGACTTCCCCGCTGCCGACGACATCCGCGACCGCGTTGCCGCCATGGCCCGCTTTTACGGCATGCTGGCGGGCGTGAAGTACGCCGAACCCTTCGCGCAGAAAGAAGTTGGATTGGTGGACGACCTCACCGCGATCCCCGTGAAGTCAATTTGACTTTGCGTTCTGTCACAAACCCCTTTTGTTTGGTTACAATGTATGTAGCGGAGGGGGAGTCGTATGGCAAAGACAATTGCTGAGAAGTTCGCATTTACAACTGTTCCGAACTCGCTGCGCAAGTTCCTCAAGGGTGTACCGAGCCGCCCTGTACCGCCAAAGGTAACGCAACAACACCTAAAGTCAATTGGGCTAAAGTCGAGTAACGACCGCAGTATGATTCCTGCGCTGAAGTTTGTGGGTCTTCTTGACCAAAGCGGCGCCCCAACTGATACATACAGACAGTTCCGGGACGCAAACGCCGGGCCGACAGTGCTCGCCCAGAGCCTTAGGTCAGCATACAAGCCGCTGTTTGATACCTATGACGATGCCTACCGCCAGGGGGATGACGCGCTAACGAATTTCTTTAGGGCCAACACAAGCGTTGGCGACCGGTCTGTTCAGTACATGGTTGCCACATTCAAGACGCTCTCTGAGTTCGCAAATTTCACCGCGTCCACTCCCGGGGATGGCTCCCCACCGCCTAGCCCCGGTGGCAAGGGGCGCGACAGCAACGGGGGCTCACGGCATCCTGAACTGCACGTCACTTTTCAGATTCACCTACCACAATCGAATGATCCCTCCGTCTACGACACGATCTTCGATGCGATGGCTAGGTCCTTCAAGAAGCTTCAATGAACATTGATTGGGTATCGTCTGTCAGGCAGGTCATCAAGGAGACCCAGCAGGCCCTAGGAGAAGCCGGCCCCGCAATTCCCTCCGCTGCCGTCTCCGCAGCGTCTCTGCCGCTGCCTCCAGTGCAAAGGGTAGTCTTCGCACTAGAGCAGTTTCAGGAGTGCGTTCGATACCTCAACACTCGTCGATCGAAGGGGGCAATCATCAACATTGACGGCGAGGACGACGTTCAAGACACACTCTATCTGATGCTCAGACCTTGGATTGACGATCTCGTTCCGGAGAATCCTACAAATCGAGTTGCTTCTCGGTTCGCGATTAAGGACTTTTTATCCAAGGAGCTATATCTTGTCATTGAGGCCAAGTACGTCCGCGACGAGCGGCATGGCCGAGAGATAAGCAAGGAACTTCACGACGACATCGAAATCTATCGAACTCATCCCGACTGCGAAACTCTGGTCTTCTTCATTTATGATCCCGATTCTCTGATTCCTGACGTGAAGGCATTGAAGCGGCAGATCGAACAGGCGAGAACATACGGGAAGAAGACTCTTAGTGTGTTCGCAGTAGTGAAGCCCTAACGACTGACATCAACGCGGTCTGAGCTTGACTGGTGGCAAGCGCTTAAACTCTTCCTTGCGGGCTTCGATGAGTTCCAAGAGCTCCTCGACCTCAGACAGTGCGCCTTCCCACGTAACCAGGCGCCGCCTCCACTGGCCCTTCCAGTAGTGCTTGAGATTCACAACCTCTTTGCGCAGGGCAGAGGAATCGTGCAGCGCGGTAGCAGGCTTGGGCGAGTCGAGCAGCTGTTCCTTTTCCAGCCAGCCCATGGCTCGCTCCTTCACTCTTTCCTCCGCCATGTCCAGTCGCAGTAGGGCGGAATTGAAGAAGTACCCCGCCAGCCACCTGCGACTCTTCTGAAGACGCCCTGATTTCATCGACCGGACCCGCGTCGCCAAGTTCCCCAAGTAGTCAGGACCTGGAAAGTCGCGCCGATCCTGGTATCCGTATCTATCCGCCTCCAAGAGAGAGAATAGCGCACCGCTGAGAAAGTCTAGTTCGGCACCCAATCCGGGCACCTGAGGGACGAGGGTCGCCAGCTTGTCACAGCATTTATCTAGTCGTTCTTTATTGCTCTTGCTCACGTCCACCCGTGCTCACAGCTTGATCGCCACCGCCACTCCATCCCTCAGCGGCAGGATAATGGTAAACAGCTCCTTCGACCCGTAGAGCAGGCGGTTGAACTCTTTGATGGCCTCGGTGGTCTTCTCGCCCTTTTCGGAAACCGCGACGCGGCCGCTCCACAGCGCGTTGTCGGTGATGAACAGGCCGCCCTTGCGCACCCGCGGCACGGCCAGGCGGAAGACCTTGGGATAGTCTTCCTTGTCCACATCGTTGAAGATGATGTCGAACGACCCGGACTTCTCCTCCGAGAGCAGCTCGAGCGCGTCGCCTACCCTGACTTGGATTCGGTCCGCCACTCCGGCGCTCTCGAAGTTGCGCCGGGCGCTCTCTGCGTTCTTGGGGTCGCCGTCGGTGTAGATGACGCGCCCGCCCTCGCCCACCGCCCGCGCCCACCAGATGGTGGAGTAGCCGATGGCCGAGCCCATCTCAAACACGGTGCGCGCGCCCATCAGCCGCGCCAGTTGGAAGAACACGCGCCCCACCGCCGGGCCCACGATGGGGACCTTGCGCCGCGCGGCTTCTTCTTCCATGGCGCTCAGGATCTCGTCTCGCTCCGGCAGCAGCCCGTAGAGGTACTTCTCCACCGCCTCGGCGGTGATCCCACCCATCATCCAGTACGCTCGCAGGTCTTCGGCCATGTTTTAGGCTTTCAAATTACACAATAACCCAATCGTTCTTCCCGGCGTCATCTCCACCACCTCAATGCCCATATCCGCCACCAGCCTCTGCAACTCCGCGGGCCGCCCGATG
>Ga0080064_1005097_pt1 | contig 15870 bp, 13 predicted proteins | sample Subgrocontami54m_FD_69260 | JGI IMG/M metagenome (GOLD analysis project Ga0080064, IMG submission 69260) | Subsurface groundwater microbial communities from S. Glens Falls, New York, USA - GMW46 contaminated, 5.4 m (SPADES assembly) (version 2) ...
TGCTCCAGGTCGGCCACGTCCTCGAATACCATCCGGCCGTGCCGATCCTGCGGCGCTGGCTCGCACCCGGCGGGAAGCTGGGCGCGGTGCGCCGCTTGCATTCGCATCGGTTGAACTTCGGCCGGGTGCGCACCGAGGAGGACGCCCTGTGGAACGTGGCGCCGCACGATTTCGCGGTGATGCTGCGGATCACCGGCCAGCTGCCGCGCGAGGTGAGCTGCTTTGCGTCGTATCCTTTGCGCACGCCGCGGGCGGATTTCGCGATCGCCATGCTGCGTTTCGCCGACGGCGTCGACGCCCACGTGTTCGCCGGCTGGCTGCACCCGACGAAGGAGCAAAGGCTGGTGGTGGTCGGCGAGCGCGGCGTCGCGGTCTTCGACGATGCGGCGCCGCTCGCCCAAAAACTCACGTTCTACGACCAGCGCGTCGATTTCACCGACGGCCAGCCGCAGCTCGTCAAGGGCGCGGCCCAGGCCGAGCCGCTGCCCGCCGACGAGCCGTTGCGGCTCGAATGCGCGGCGTTCCTCGAGAGCATCGCCACGCGGCAGCCGCCGCTGGGCGATGGCCAGAGTGGCCTGCGCGTCCTCGCCGTCCTTGAAGCCTGCCGCCACTCGACCGAACATGGCGGTCGCATCGAGCATGTCCCGGCGATCTGAGTGCATGGAAACCACGACGCACATTCATCCTTCCGCGATCATCGATCCGCCGTGCGCCATCGGGGCCGGCACGCGCATCTGGCATTTCTCGCACGTGTGCGCGCATGCGACGCTCGGCGCCAACTGCAACCTCGGGCAGAACGTGATGATCGCCTCAGGCGTGCGGATCGGCAACAACGTCAAGATTCAGAACAACGTCTCCGTCTACACGGGCACGACGATCGAGGACGATGTCTTCCTCGGGCCGTCCTGCGTCCTGACCAACGTATCGAATCCGCGGGCCCAGATCAGCCGCCGCGATTTGTACGAACCGACGCTGATTCGCCGCGGCGCCACCATCGGCGCGAATGCGACGCTCGTCTGCGGCGTCACGCTGGGTCGCTACTGTTTTGTCGTCGCCGGCAGCGTCGTCACGCGCGACGTGCCCGACTACGCGATGATCGTCGGCGTACCGGGCCGGGTCCGGGGCTGGGTCAGCCGGCACGGCCATCCGCTGCGGCAGAGCCAGGACGGCGTCTACACCTGTCCGGAGAGCAAGCTCCGCTATCGCGAATCCGCACCAGGCGTCCTGCGGTGCATCGACCTGGACGAGGACGCGCCGCTGCCGGCTGCCCTGGCCACGGGCAAAAGCTCCTATCGATCATTCCATCCATGACGGCGCCCAGCTCGAGCGGTCCCATTTTCCGACGGCGTGATTGTCTTCCAGGTCCTTGGTCTCTGGTCCCTGGTCCTTGGTCCGAGGCGAAGCCTCGTTAGCCATGCCCGTCCCGCTCCTCGATCTGAATCGCCAGAACGCCGCGCTCCACGCGGAACTCGCGGCTGCCTTCGAACGCGTGCTGCGGTCGGGGCATTTCATTCTCGGGGTCGAAGTCGAGGCCTTCGAGCGCGAAGCGGCTGCCTTGCTCGGTGCGAAGCACGCGATCGCGGTCTCGTCCGGCACGGACGCGATTCTGGTCGCGCTGATGGCGCTCGGCCTCGGGCCGGGCGACGAGGTGATTTGCCCGGCGTTCACGTTCTTCGCGACGGCCGGCTGCATCGCGCGCGTCGGAGCCACGCCGGTGTTCGCCGATGTCCACGCCGATACCTTCAATCTCGACGCCGCCGATGCCGCCCGCCGGATCACGCCGCGGACCAAGGCGATCATGCCGGTGCATCTCTTCGGGCAATCCGCCGACATGGAGCCGCTGCTCGCCCTGGCGAAGGCGCGCGGCGTCGCGATCGTCGAGGACGCCGCGCAGGCGCTGGGCGCGCGACATCGGGGTCGCGCGTGCGGCACGTTCGGCGAATTCGGCACCTACAGTTTCTTCCCGTCGAAAAACCTCGGCGGCTTCGGCGACGGCGGCCTGGTCGCCACCGACCGCGACGATCTCGCCGAGCGGGTGCGACTGCTCCGCACGCATGGCGCGAAACCGAAGTATTATCACAAACAGATTGGCGGAAACTTCCGGCTCGATGCGCTGCAGTGCGCCTTGCTCCGCGTCAAGCTGCCGCATCTGCCCGCCTATTGCGCCGCGCGGCAGCGCAACGCCGGGTATTACTCGGAGCGGCTGGCGCGCTCCGCCCACTTCATCCTGCCGGGCGCCGCGCCCCGCAACGATCATATCTGGAACCAATACACGCTGCGCGTGCCCAGCCCCGGTCGACGCGACGCGCTGCGCCAGCATCTCGCGTCGCACGGCGTCGGCCATGAGATCTATTACCCGCTGCCGCTGCACCGGCAGGAGTGCTTCGCGCCTTTGCCGCGCGTGTCGCTGCCGGTCAGCGAGCAGCTGGCGGATGAAGTGCTGAGCATCCCGGTTTTTCCGGAGCTCACGGCAGCGGAGCGTGCCGTCGTAGCCGACACTCTGCTCGCATGGCCGGGTTGACCGATTGGCTGGCGCGGATCCGGCAGACGGTCCGGGGGGACGCAGCCCGGCCGGTGTCACGGCTCGCCGCCGGCACCCTGCTCGCCCAGCTCACCCCGGTGTTGCTCGCACCCGTGCTGACACGTTTGTATTCGCCGGACGCTTACGGCGCGCTCGCCTGGGCCGTTTCAATTGTCACCATCGCCACGCTGGTGGCCACCGGCTGCTACGACCAGGCGGTCAACCTGCCGCCGGAACGCGGCACCGCCGCGGCCCTCGTGTACGCGGTGATCGGCGGCGGCGCGTGTGCCGCGACGGCCCTGACGATGGCATCGCTCGTCGAATGGGCGGGCTGGTCGGAAGCGCCGCACCGGCTTTGGTTTGTTCCGGCCGCGACGGTTGGGACCGTCGCTTTCAACGCGCTCTCGGCGTGGTGCGTTCGCGAAGCGTGTTTTGGGGTGCTGGCGGCGGCGCGCGTGATCCTCGCCGTGGCCGGCGTCGCGGTCACCCTCGCGCTGGGCTGTTTCGGTTGGGGCGAGGCCGGCCTGATGGCGGGCAATCTCGTGGGAATCATCGCCGGCACCGCGATGCTCTTGATTGGCACGGCGCGACACAGCTCGCTGCCGCCGCCGGCGGGTGGATTGCGCGAAGTGTGGCACGCGGCAGCCGCGTATCGCCGGTTCCCGGCTTTTCTGCTGCCATCTTCGCTGCTGAATTCCGTCACCAACCAGTTGCCAATTTGGTTTCTCCAGCGGCTGTTCGGCCCCGCCGTCGTCGGACAATATGCGCTCATGAACCGCGTGCTTTCCGTGCCATTGTCGCTGCTGTCGTCATCGGCCGGAGAGGTGTTCAAGCAACGTGCCGCCGCGGAATTCCGCGAGACCGGACGGAGCGTGACGGCGTGGTCGGCGTTTGCGCCGCCGCTCGCCTGGGTCTCGGTCCCGGCCGGAGTCGCACTGCTGGCCGCCGGTCCGGCGTTGTTTGCCGCGGTCTTCGGTGAAACCTGGCGCGAAGCCGGCCACTATGCTCGCGTGCTGGCAGTCTTCTTTGTTCTCCGCTGTTTCGTCAGCCCGCTGAGCTACATGCTGATCATCGCGCAACGCCAGAAACTGGATCTGCTGCTGCAAGTCGGCTGTCTGGCCTCGGCCCTCGGCGGCCTGCTGGCGGGCATGATGAGCCAGCGGCCCGCGGTCGCGCTCGCGGTTTTTGGCGGCGGCTACTCGGCGATCTATCTCGTGTATTTCGTGATCAGCCGCCGGCTCGCGCTCGGGCCGGCCGCCGCGCAATCATGACGCCCTCCTCCATGCCTCACGCCGGGAGCGCGTCCGCGGTCGTCAACCGCCGCTGCACGCGCTGCGTCATGGACACCACAGATCCGGAGATCACGTTCGATGCGGCCGGCGTCTGCTCGTACTGCCAACGGTTCGAGGAGGTTTTCCGACCCCACTGGTTCCCAAACGATGAAGGCCGCCGCCGGCTCGAGGCGACCGTGGCCCAAATCAAGGCGGAAGGGCGGGGCCGCGCGTACGATTGTGTCATCGGCCTGAGCGGTGGCGTCGACAGTTCGTTCCTCGCCATCAAAGTAAAGGCGCTCGGCCTCCGGCCGCTCGTCGTGCACGTCGATGCCGGCTGGAATTCCGAGCTTGCGGTGAAAAACATCGAGACGCTGGTGAAGGCGCTGGGCTTCGATCTGTTCACGCTCGTGATCGATTGGGAGGAAATGCGCGACCTGCAGGTGGCTTTCCTGCGTGCGGGCGTACCGAACCAGGATGCGCCGCAGGACCACGCGTTCTTCGCCGGACTCTATGGCTTCGCCATCCGGGAAAAGATTCGCTGGGTGCTGAGCGGGGCGAATTTCGCGACCGAAAGCATCCTGCCGTCCGCATGGGGTTATCACGCGCTCGACGTGCGCCAGCTGCGCGGCATTCACGCGCGGCTCGGCCAACGGCCGCTGCGGACGTTTCCCACCGTCTCGTTCTTCAACCTGCACTTCGGCTACCCGCTCGTCCGGCGCATGAAGGTCTTCCGGCCGCTCGATTTCATGCCGTACTCGCAGGAGGCCGCGGTGCGCGAACTCACCGCGGACTACGGCTGGCGCTATTACGGCGCGAAACACCACGAGTCGGTCTGGACAAAGTTCTTCCAGGGCTGGCTGCTGCCGACGCGCTTCGGCTACGACAAGCGGCTCGCGCATCTCTCCAGCCTCGTGGTGACAGGCCAGCTCACGCGCGTCGATGCGTTGCGCGAACTCGAGCGCCCGGCCTACGCGCCGGACGAACTTCGGCGCGACCGCGCGTTTGTGCTGCGGAAACTCGGGTTATCCGACGCGGAGTTCGATCTCCTCGTGCAGCAGCCGCTGCATACGCATCGCGACTATCCGTCCAACGAAGTTGCCAACCGCCTCGCGGGTGAACTCGTGCGCGCGCTCATCGTCATCAGCCGAAAGATCCGCCCGCGTCGCGGCGCCCCCACGTCATGATCGGCATCATCGATGTCGGCTTGGGCAACACGGGGTCGTTGCTGAACATGCTCGCCCACCTCGACGTCGCCGCGCAATGCGTGTCCACGCCCACCGGGCTCGCGGCGGCCGAACGCCTGATCCTGCCCGGCGTCGGCGCGTTCGATCCCGGGATGACCCGACTGCGCGACTCCGGCCTGCTGCCCGCCCTCGAACGCCGGGTCCGGACGGAAGGCGTGCCGTTGCTCGGCGTCTGTCTCGGCCTGCAATTGCTGACGCGCGGCAGCGAAGAGGGTTCGCTCCCGGGGCTAGGATGGGTTCCGGCCATCACGCAGCGCTTCAAGTTCGCCGACGATGCGGCGCTGCGAGTTCCTCACATGGGCTGGAACGAATGCCGCCCCACCGCGACTTCCAGTCTGTTCGATCTCGGCGGCCCTGAATTGCCGCGTTTCTATTTCGTCCACTCGTATCATGCGGTCTGTGACAGCCCGGCGACCGTGGCGGCCTGGACTCATTACGGCGGTGATTTCGCGTCGGCCGTGCAGCATGGCAACATCCACGCCGTGCAATTCCATCCCGAAAAGAGCCACCGCTGGGGCATGAAACTGCTGGAGCGATTCGCGGCGCTGCCGTAACCCATGGCCCGAATCCTTTGCCTTTCCTTCTCCCCCCTGCACACCGATCCGCGCGTGCACCGGCAAATCGGGTTGCTGAGCCGCGAGCACGAGGTCACCGCGGCCGGCTTCTCCGATCCACAGCTGGCCGGCGTCAGCTTCATCAACGTGAACGGACCGCGGAAAAACATCGCGCAACGCGCGCTCGCCGCCGCGCGGCTGCTCGGGCGGAATTTCGACGCCTACTACTGGAACATCGGGTACATCGCCGCCGCCCGGCGTGCGCTCCATGGGCGCGAGTACGATCTCATCATCGCCAACGATTCCGACACGTGGCCGCTCGCCGTCGCGCTCCGCGGATCCGCCCGGCTCCTCTTCGACGCCCACGAGTACGCCCCACGCGAGTTCGAGGATATCTGGTGGTGGCGCTGGCTGCCCCAGCCGTACCGCGCTCATGTCTGCGGCAAATATCTGCCCGCGGCCGACGCCGTCACCACGGTGTGTGACGGCATCGCCGACGAATACGCGCGCTGCTTCGGCGTGCGACCGGTCGTCGTGATGAACGCCCCGCCACGCCGCGATGCGACACCCGCGCCCGTCCCAGCCGATCGCGTGCGCATGATCCACCACGGAGCGGCGATCCGTTCGCGGCGGATCGAAACCATGATCCTCGCGCTCGATCACCTCGACGAGCGTTTCTCGCTCGATCTCATGCTCGTCGGCAATGACGTGAAGTATCTGGCCGAACTGCAGCGACTGGCCGCGGCCCGGCCTCGCGTGCGGTTTCGACCGGCGGTGCCGATGCAGCGGATTCCCGAGGAGACGCGCGACTACGAGGTCGGGTTGTTTCTCCTCGAGCCGACGAACTTCAATTACCTGCACGCGCTGCCGAACAAGTTCTTCGAATTCGTGCAGGCGCGGCTCGCCCTCGCCATCGGGCCATCGCCCGAAATGGCGAAGCTGATTCGCGCACACGACTGCGGCATTGTCGCGGCCGACTTCACCCCGGCGGCGCTCGCCCGTGCGCTCGCCGACCTGACGCCGGCCGTCATCGAGCGCTTCAAGCGCAATGCGCACGCCGCGGCGGCGACGCTGTGCTGGGAACACGAAAGCGAAACGCTGCGCCGGATCGTCCGCCACCTGCTCGCTCACGCGCCATGTGCGGCATAGCGACCCTCTTCGAGCCGTCGGCGCCGGACTGGCTGCCCAAGACCATCCGCCGGATGATGGCATCCGTCCGGCACCGTGGTCCCGACGGCGAAGGCTTTCTCTTTTTCGAGCCGCGCTCCGGTCGGACGACTCCCGTGCGGTCGAGCGACACCCCCGCCGATGCCGCCGGCGAACCCGAACCGCCGGCCGGCGCCACTCTCGCGCTCGGCCACCGCCGGCTCGCGATCGTCGACCTCACCGCAGCCGGCCATCAGCCGATGGCGGATGCAAAGGGCGAATGCTGGATCACGTTCAATGGCGAGATCTACAACTACATCGAGCTCCGCGCCGAGCTGGCGAAGCTGGGGCACGCGTTCCACACCGGCACGGACACCGAGGTGATCCTCGCCGCGTGGCGGCAGTGGGGCCGCGATTGCCTTGCGCGGTTCAACGGCATGTTCGCCTTCGTGATCTTCGACCGACGCGACCGGCGGCTGTTCGCGGCGCGCGATCGCTTCGGCGTGAAGCCACTGTATTATTGGGTGACGCCGACGGGCGGACTCGCGCTGGTCTCCGAGATCAAGCAGCTCACGGTTCATCCGCGCTGGTCCGCGCGGCTCAACGGGCAAATCGCCTACGAGTTCCTCAACTGGAAAGTCTGCGATCACACCAGCGAAACGTTTTTCGCGGGCGTAAACCAATTTCGCGGGGGCGAGTTGCTCGAGGCGACGCTCGACGAACTCGGCGCCGCGGGTGCGCGCGGCACGCCGCTGCCGTTGCATCGCTGGTACGAGCTCACGCCGCAGCCGTTCGCCGGATCGTTCGGCGAGGCGGGCGCGCGTTTCCGTGAGCTGCTGATCGACTCGGTGCGATTGCGGCTGCGCGCGGATGTGCTGGTGGGCACCTGCCTGTCCGGCGGGATGGATTCCTCCGCGATCGTCTGCACGATGCGACACCTGCTGGGCGACACGGCGGCACACCGGCAAAAGACGTTTTCCGCGTATTCCGACGTCGCGCAGTTCGACGAACGAAAGTTCGCGGCACTCGTGGCCGGCCACACGGGCGCGGATCCGCACGCGGTCGTACCGCAGCCCGACGATCTCTTGCGCGACCTGCCCAAGCTCACGTGGCATCAGGACGAGCCGTTCGGGTCATCGAGCATCTACGCGCAGTGGTGCGTGTTTCGGCTCGCGCGCGCCGCTGGCGTGACCGTGATGCTCGATGGCCAGGGCGCCGACGAGGCGCTGGCCGGTTATCACGGCTACTTCGGCCCGCGCCTGGGCGGGCTGTTCGCCCGCGGCCGATGGTCGCAGTTGCTGCGCGAATGCCTCGTGCTCCATCGCGCCTACGGCTACGGCTGGGGCAAGCAGGCCGGCCTGATCGCGAACGAACTGCTGCCGCTCAAAATGGCGGAGCCGGTCCGCCGCCGCATCGGCCGAACCGTCGCGAATCCCGATTTCCTGAACATGGCCCGGTTGGGCGCGACGCCGCGCTGGCCGCACGAAAACTCCGTGCGATTGCGCGAGGCGCTGCGTTCGGTCTGCGCGTCGCACCTCACCGCGTTGAGCCTGCCCATGCTGCTGCACTGGGAGGATCGAAATTCGATGGCGCACGGCATCGAGGCCCGGCTGCCGTTTCTCGATTACCGGCTCGTCGAGTTCTGTCTCGGACTGCCGGAGGATTTCAAGATGGCGGATGGCTGGACCAAGCGCGTGCTGCGCGAGGGCCTGCGCGACATGCTGCCCGAACCCGTGCGGCTGCGCCGGGACAAGCTCGGTTTCGCCACCGCCGAGGAAACGTGGATGCGCGAACGGTTGCGGCCGGAATTCGCGAGCCTGCTGGAAAAATCGCTCGCGACCGCACAACCCTGGCTCACACCGGCCGCGGGCATCGCCGCGCGCCGAATTCTCGCCGGCGAGGCGCCGTTCAGCTTCTTCGTCTGGCGGCTGATCAGTTTTGGCCAGTGGATCGAAACGTTTCACGTGAACGCTGCGGCAAACTGACATGCTCGCGCCCCGCGTCATTCCCGTGCTTCTGCTCGATGGCCGCCGGCTGGTGAAAACCGTGCGCTTCCGCGAACCGCGCTACATCGGCGACCCGATGAATGCCGTGCGCATCTTCAACCAGAAGGAAGTCGACGAACTCGTCCTGCTCGACATCGGCGCGACCGCCGCCGGGACCGGCCCGCAGTTCGACTTTATTCGCGAGGTTGTCTCGAGCGCGTTCATGCCCGTGTGCTACGGCGGCGGCGTCACCACGCTCCCGCAGATGGAAAAACTCTTCCAGCTCGGCATCGAGAAGGTCTCGCTCGGCGCCGCGACGAAGCAGCTCCCGGGCCTCGTGGGCGAAGCGGCCAAGGCGTTCGGCCGCCAGAGCGTGGTCGCCTGCATCGATTTCAAGCGCCGGCTGATCGGCGGGCCGACGGTCGTGACGGGTCGCGGCACCGACGATTTGAGGCGCAAACCCGCCGAGTTCGCCCGCGCCGTGCAGGACGCCGGCGCCGGCGAAATTCTCCTGCAGTCAGTCGATCGCGACGGCACGTTCGACGGGTACGATCTGCCGGTCATCCAGGAAGTCGCCGCGGCGGTGAACGTCCCGGTGATCGCCTGCGGTGGCGCGCGCGACTTCGCCGATCTCGCCGCGGCCATCGCCCATGGCGCGAGCGCCGCGGCGGCCGGCAGCTTGTTTGTGTTCCAGGGCAAGCTGCGCGCGGTGCTGATTTCGTATCCACCGCGGACCGAGTTGATGAAGCTGGTGCCGCCACGGAACGCACCGGGGTCGCCACCGCGATGAACGCTCACTTCGTCACGCGCCAGGCCTGTCCCGCCTGCGGCACTGCCGGCACACGGACGATCTTCCAGCGCAGCTACGAGGAGCCGCGGCTGCGCGCCGCGTTGGAATCGTTCTACCGTGTGGTCGGCGGATTGGACTACGAGGCCTTGCGGGGCGCGGACTACGTCGTGCAAGCCTGCCCGAACTGCGGGCTATTCCACCAGCGCGATGTCCCCGACGACTTCCTGCTGCAGAAGCTCTACGAGGAATGGATCTCGCCGCAGAAATCGTTCGAACGCTTTCACGCCCATGTGTCGGTTGCGCGCGAACGCGAGATGGCCCGCGAAGTCGCGCTCAGTCTGGCACTGGTCCAGCCGGAGGGCGCGCGCCCGCGCGTGCTCGACTATGGTTGCGGCTGGGGCGAGTGGGCACGCGCGGCCCAGGCGGCCGGCGCCGAGAGCTGGGGCACGGAGCTTTCACCGACGCGACGGGCCGCGTGCCTCCGCGCGGGAATCCAGGTTGTGCCGGACAAGGAGTTGCCCGCCGAAAGCTTCGACGTGATCAGCGCCGATCAGGTGTTCGAGCACCTGCCGCAGCCCGCGGCCACGCTGGCGCTGCTCAAGGCGAAACTGCGTCCAGGCGGCGTCATCCGAATCGCCGTCCCGAATGGCCGGCGAATCGCCGCCAGCCTCCACCGGTTCGATCAGGAGTTGCAGGAGCCGCGGCTCGGCGGCGTCAACGCCATCGCGCCGCTCGAACACCTCAATGGCTTCACCGCGCGCAGCCTCGTGCGACTGGCGGCCGGCTGCGGACTCGCCCGGCTCATGCCCTCCTGGGCCGCGCTCGGCCGCGCGTTCATCTGGCCGCCGGGTCTGCGGGCGAAGGCGAAGCAGCTCGCGCTGCCCTTTTATCTCCGAAGCCGCTGGACGACGCAGATGTGGTTCGCCGCGATGCCGCATCTCCACGTTGTCGGTCAAACGTAGCGCCGGCATCCTGCCGGCAGGTGGCTGCGGCTTCCAGCCGCAGGTTCATCGACTGGAGGTCGATGCCACTCGCATGCCGGCAGGATGCCGGCGCTACGTTCAGGCCGCTGCGATCACCGACAGCCGGCAGATGCGCCCGTTCACCGCGAGGCCGCCCGTCGCCGTTTGACCGGCGTGGAATCCCATAATACGCCCAGTTGAATATTGCGCCGTGGCGCAAAATTGGACGCAGCGGGGCGGATTTCCGCAAAACGATGGGTTGATGAACGTCACTTCGCGCGAAAAGGTTCAGCCGTGCGTTCGGCTTCAATCGCTCAACGACTCTTCCGCCGGCTGCGTGGCGGCGGATTGCGCTGGCTCGCCGGCGCAATGCGCAATCGCATTTTCCCGCCGCGGCTGAAGGCCGCCGCTGCCATCCTCGCCGCCGTCCGCGATCGCCGCGGGCTCGAGATCGGCGGGCCGAGCCGGGTCTTCCGCGCGGGCGGGATGCTCCCCGTCTATGCCGCCGCTGCGTGCCTCGACAATGTGAACTTCACCGCCGACACCGCGTGGGAAAACCGGCTCCGCGACGGCGGCGATTTCCCGTTTCACCCCGGCCGCCCGGCTGGCACGCAGTGGCTGCGCGAAGCCGTGGCGCTCACGGGCATCGCGGAGGGCGCCTACGATTTCATTCTCTCGTCTCACTGTCTCGAGCATGTGGCCAATCCGATGGGCGCCTTGCGCGAGTGGTCGCGCGTCACGAATCCCGGCGGACACCTCGTGCTCGTGCTGCCGGATCCTTCGCGGACATTCGATCATCGTCGCCCGCTCACCACCCTCGATCACCTGCGCGCCGACTTCGCCCGCGGCACCGGCGAGGACGATCCCACCCACGCCGCCGAGGCGATCGCCCTGCACGACATCGCACGCGATGCCGGCGTCGGATCGGCGACGGAATTCGCCGAGCGCGTCCGCGACAACGCGCGCAACCGCTGCCTGCATCATCACGTGTTCGATCTCGCCCTCCTCGCGGCGGTGCTGCCGGAAACCGGATGGCACGTCCTCGCCGCTGAACGCGCGCGACCGCTGCACCTCGTAGCCTTCGCCCGAAAGGAGTCGTCGTGAAGATCGCCTATCTCGGCCAAATGGCCGACGTCTCCTGCGAGAACGGCATCTCCAAGAAAATTCGCGCTCAGACCGCGGAATGGCTCCGGCTGGGACACGAGGTGCACTACTTTGGGCTCGAGGCCACCGCGGGAGTTTGGGGCGGACTTGCCCCGCTGCCCGTGCAGGTGCGCGTGCGCGGCGGCGTTGGCCAGCGCATCCTGCAGTCGCGCCGCCTGGCGCAGGACATCCGCGTCTGGCGGCCGGACGTCATCTATTTTCGCTACGCCTACCACAGCGCCGGCCTGCCCGAACTGTTCCGGCAGGTCCCAGCCGTGGCTGAAATCAATTCAGACGATCTTGCCGAGTATCCGCTGACCTTGTCGTGGCCGAAGCTTGTTTACCACCGGCTGACGCGCGCGCGCATCTTGTCGAGCACCACCGCTCTGGTCTGCGTGACGCACGAGCTGGCGACACGGTTGGCGACTTTCGCCAAGCCCACCGAAGTGATCGCCAACGGGATCGACTTGGAGAACAAGCCGCACGTATCACCCGCTCCCGCCGCCCGGCCGCGCCTGATTTTCGTCGGCAGTCCAGGCTCGCCCTGGCATGGGCTCGAGCGCGTGAACGAACTGGCGGGGTTGCTGCCCGACGTGGAGTTCGACGTCGTCGGCTGCGATGTCCTCCGGGCACCGCCGCCCACCAACGTCCATTTTCACGGCGTGCTGACGCGCGAACGCTATGAACCGCTCTTGCACGCGGCCACTGCCGCGATCGGCACGATGGCCCTGTATCGGAAGCGGATGGACGAAGCGTGCCCGTTGAAAGTTCGGGAGTATCTGGCCGCCGGACTTCCCGTGATCGCCGCGTACCACGACACGGACGTTCCGGCCGACGCCGATTATTTCCTCCGGCTGCCCAACGGGCCCGGTTCGCTCGCGCCGGAACGCGAACGCATCACGGCGTGGCTGGCCCGCTGGCGCGACCGCCGCGTGGACCGCGCCGCGGTGGCGCATCTCGACACGCGCGTGAAGGAGCGGCAGCGACTGGCGTTTCTCGCGCGCATCGCCGGTGGTGCAACCCCATGACGGCACCGGCCACGAATCCCGCGCGGCCGCCGGTGGTCGGCGTTGTCGTCACCTATTTTCCGGACGCTGACTTCGCCGCGCGGCTCGCTGCGATTGCCCGTGAGACCTCACAGGTGATCGTCGTCGACAACAGTGCGAACGATTCGGCCCGGGCGGCGGTGCGAGCCGCGTGCGCGCCACACGGTGCCCGATTGGTCGAGAACGCGGAAAATCGCGGGCTCGGCGCAGCCCTTAATCAGGCGGTCGCCATGCTCGAGCCCGGCGTCGATTGGATCGTCGCGTTTGATCAGGACAGCACGCCGGAACCGGGATTCACCGACGCGTTGTGGCGGCTCGCCGCCGCGCCCGGCGGACGGGTGGCGATCGTCGGCGCGAACTGGCGCGACGAAGCGCGGCCGGACAAACGGGCGCCGCAACTACGGCGTCATCCCGTCGTGCCGTTCTGCTTCGAGCGCGTAACGTCAACGCAGGATCTGCGCGGCATCACCTGCGTCATAACATCCGGCTCGCTTTTCCACGTGCCGACGCTCCGGCAGCTCGGCGGCTTCAACGAGGAGCTGTTCCTCGATCTCGTCGACAGCGAACTCTGCCTCCGTACGCGCGCGGCCGGGTACGACGTGGCCGTGGCGGCCGGCGCGCTGATGTGGCACCGTCGAGGCGCGAAGCGCGCCGTCCGTTGCTGCGGTCGCGAGTGGTGGCCGGCGTTCATGCCGCCGTCGCGGCTCCACTACCTGTTTCGCAATCGGATCCTCGTCGCCCGCCGGCATGGCTGGCGGTTTCCCCATTGGGTCATGTTCGAACTCGTGTTCGCGGCCAAGATTCTCACGGAAATTTTGCTCTTCGAAGATCGCAAATCCCGCAAATTTGCCGCGTGCTGGATCGGCACCTGGCACGGGCTGATCGGCCGTGCCGGCCAGCTCCCATGAGTTCTCCCGCTTCCAGCGCACCACCGTCGACCGCGCGCGCCGCCTTGCTTGTTGCCAGCGCGAGCGGCCTGCTCGCGGTCGGGTGGCTGGTGCTCCACGTGTTCGTCGGCCTCGATTTCACCGACGAGATGCAGTACTACGGCGAAATCACGAGCCTCGTCCGGACCGGAAAATTCTTCCAGGACGACCTGTTCGTGCAGCAGCTCGGATATCTCTGGGTGTGGCCATTCTTCAAGCTGCATGCCCTCGCTTTCCCCGATCACGCCTACCTGATCGTGTTCGCGCGGTTGCTGTTCGTCATCGCCTACGCGGCGGTCGGCGCGTGGTTCTGGCGCGCCACGACCCTCGCGGGCGGATTCTCCCCGGCGCAGAAAATCACCGGACTCGCGGTGTTCTTCGCGTGGGTCCCGTTCCAGTTGTTTGCCTTCAGCTATAACACCTTCGCGTACCTCTCGATCGTAGCGCTGCTCGCCACGTGGCTCGCGCGCGAGCAGCTCGGGCTCAGGCGATACGCGGTGATCACGGCCGGCTTGCTGACGGTGCTGACCTACAGTTATCCGCCGGCGGGATTGGTGCTGATCGCGGTAGCGGTGGTGGAAGCCTGGCGGCGTACGGGCCGCGCCACCGCGCTGCGGTTGCTTGGCTTCACCGCGGCGGCCGGCGGAACCGTGCTCGCGCTGATTCTGCTCCGCCACGGCAAAGCGTTCATCGATGATCTTGTCGTCTCCGCTCGCTTCAGCGGCGGGTTCAGTGGCGGGCAGATGTTTCGCAATCCGCTCCACATCGTCGCATGGTGTATCGTTGCGCTCGGTGGCGGCCTGCTCGTGGCGCGACTGTGCGCCCAGGCGCCGGTGCCGGTGACAACCGCGGAAACCGGCACGGCGCGCACCGCTCACAGCGCGTTGATCATCGCAACCCTCGTCGTGCTCCTCCTGTTCGGCGTGCGCTGGGCCACCGGCTTTGTCGCACCGTTCTGGTTTGTAGGATTGCTGCTCGCGCTCGCCACGGCGGTCCGGCCCGGCGACCCGCGCGCCGTGGCCGACCTCAGCGCGGTCGGGCTGCTGCTCGGGCTGCTCTTCGCGATCAGCGGCGGCGATGGGATGATCAATTTCGGAACCGGCTCGGCGGCGGCACTGCCGTTTCTCGCGCTTTATTGCGCGCGGCATCTCGACACGCGCGCGCCGGCATTGCCGTCGTGGTTACGGGCGGCGGCGGTGCCACTCGTCGCCATCATGCTATTGCTGAACGGTGCGTTTCACCCATACCGCGAACAACGCGGTTTCGCCGGATTCCGTCCCGTGCGTGGCGTGCCGGCGTTTGCAGGCATCTGGACCTCGCCCACGAAGATCGAAACCATCGAGACGTTCGGCCGGCTTTGCCCGCCTGGCTCGCTCCGCGGCAAACGACTGCTCGTCGCGGGGCCGCACGGCTGGCTGTACTTCACGACCGGCGCGGAGCCGGCCACGTGCATGTTCTTCATGCACTTCACCGCCGATGCGGACAAACAGGACGTCTACGACTTGATCGCGGAGCGAACGTTCCGCGCCGGCCCGCCCGACGCGATTTTCCTCACCAACTTCGTGCCGCCCCCGCTGGGTGCGCGCATTTACGCCTGGACCCAGCAGCCGCACACCGAGACGTCGCTGACGCTCTCGCTCGGCTTCATCCGACGGTATCGACGCGAGACCGATTACGAGTTCGCGGGACAGGTTTACCTCTTGCGGCGTGAGCCCGCCCTGGCGGCGGCCCGGCCGTGATTTCCCCGGCGCACAGCCACCCGCCGCCCACCGGCCGCGCCGTCCAGATTGCCACCGCGTCGGTGCTGCTGGTCGCAATGGCCTGGCTGGCGTCACGCGTGGTGCTGGGTTTGGATTTCACCGACGAGATGCAGTACTACGGCCAGATCGAGAGCCTGGTCCGGACCGGCCGGTTCTTTCAAAACGACCTCTTCCTCCAGCAACTCGGCTACCTCTTCGCGCTGCCGTTCTTCAAGCTGCACGCGGTGGTTTTTCCCGATCAACGGTACCTCATCGTAGTTGGACGGCTGCTACTGCTGGTGGGCTACGCCACCGTCGGGTGGCTGTTCTGGCGGACGAGCGCGCGGCGCGGCGGGTTCTCGGTCGTGCAACGGCAACTCGGCCTCGCCGCGTTTTGCGCGTGGATTCCCTTCCAGCTGTTCGCGCTGAGCTACAACACCCTCGCCTACCTGCTGCTCGTCGCGCTCGGATGCGTGCGCTGGACGCGCGCTGGCGCCCGCTTCCGGCCAACCGCGAGCGCGAGCGCCGCCCTGATGGCCA
>Ga0080064_1005102_pt1 | contig 15862 bp, 8 predicted proteins | sample Subgrocontami54m_FD_69260 | JGI IMG/M metagenome (GOLD analysis project Ga0080064, IMG submission 69260) | Subsurface groundwater microbial communities from S. Glens Falls, New York, USA - GMW46 contaminated, 5.4 m (SPADES assembly) (version 2) ...
CAGATTCTTGAAAGTAGTACTATCCTTTTCCTGATTAGTGTTTCAGGTTTTTGTTTAGTGTAGTGTTTTAGGACCCCTTGGTTTACTTCGTTTGGGTTTTGTTTAATTTATTCATTTATTACAGATTTTTGATAGTATTATTCCCTTTTGCTTAGGTTATGTTTCATTTTTTCATTTATTACAGATTTTATGGAGACCTTTAGATAACCTATAGTTATATCCTTATACTTTGTCTAAGTTTTCCTTTAATTGTTCATTATTTCCATAATTTTTGGGAGACCTGTAGGGAACCCGTAGAAGTATCATTCAATTTTGTTTGGGTTTTGTTTAATTTATTCATTTTTTACAGATTTTTGAAAGTCTTTATATTTAATTTATCAGATTTACTTTAAATTTTCATTTATTACAGATTTTTGGCAGTCATATTATACTTTGCTTGGGTTGTGTTTTATTTTTTCATTTATTACAGATTTTTGGTAGTCATATTATGCTTTGCTTGAGTTGTGTTTTATTTATTCATTTTTTACAGATTTTTGATAGCCTTTATATTTAATTTATCAGATTTACTTTAAAATTTCATTTATTACAGAATTTAGATAGTCTTTTTATTTAATTTATTGGATTTACTTTTAATTTTTCATTTATTACAGATTTTTGGGGGAGACCTCCGGGGAACCCGTAGTAGTATTTACATTTAATTTATCGGATTTACTTTAAATTTTGATTTTTTGTTAAAATCACTTAATAATGATTACTATTTAGTAGTTTTCTTTTAGATATAGTCTTATTATTATTTATTATCTGTAGTATTTTGATAGTCTTTTATATTAAAAGTATTAGATTTACTTTAAATAAATGATTTTTTATGAAAATAACTGAATGATGGTTATTAAAAAATAGTTTTATTTTAGATAGTGCCTTAGAAGAGGAAAAAATGAAAATATCAAAGCAAATAAGAACCACCACTACCAAAATAAGTATTCAATGTAGTATAATAATATAAAATTAGTTTATTTACTAATAGAGTGATTTTTATAACATTGATTTTTTTACAAATAACTTTTATTGATTGTTTTAGGTTATTTGAGACTCGGATTCTTCTTTTTTGGATCTTTTTTTAATATCTTTAGTATTTATGAGGATGATTCAATGTATTTGAGGGTTTTTCCCTAAGATCCATTTTAATTAATTAATATCATTAGTATTTCTAGGGATAATCCTATGTATTATAAGATAATTTTCTAGGAAAAAATAAAATAAAGAATAAAATTCTAATTACTGAGGATGATTCAATGTATTTGAGGATAATTAACCAAAAATAAATCTTTATTAAAGAATATCTAAAAAAATGAGGAAGGATTCAAGTAATTGAAGAGAATATATCAAGAAAAAACTAAATTAATGAAATTACAGGCACAACTTCAAAATGAAAGAATTTACTTAGAGTTAAGTAAGGAAACTAGAATACTGAGAGTTTCTATTAAGAAAATCATTAAGAAGAAAAAAGAAATTATCTTTAATTTTAAACTTGTTTTAACACAAAGATGTTGTATTACTGGTAGAACTAGAGGTTTAGTTAAATTCTTTACTCTTACTATTAGTAGAATGATTATTAATAGATTAGATACTGGTTCTGATATTGAACAATCTATACCTTTTATTGGTACATCTATTAATAAGAAAATAAGAAGGGGAAAATGATAGATTGAATAAAGATTCTATTATTGAATAGATTGAATAAAGATTCTGTTATTGAATAATCTATATCTTTTATAGATACTAGAAGGAGTGAACCCGTAGTAAATGATAGATTGAATATAGATTCTATTATTGATTTATATTAATAAGTAAATTAGAAGGGGGGAGACTACAGGGAACCCGTAGTAAATGATAGATTGAATATAGATTCTACTTTACTCTTACTATTAGTAGAATGATTATTAATAGATTTGATATTGGTTCTGATATTGAATAATCTATACCTTTTATTGATACTTATATTAATAAGAAAATTTGAACCTATCCTTCTGTCAGGAGAGATGTAATCTACATTTCCTAAATAGACTAAAGAACCTGACTCATCATAAGTCATAGTAGCTAAAATTGATGAAGAAAATCAACGACGGATAGTAAATGATAGATATTGGTACTTTAATTTCTTTATTGATTTCAGTAGAATTTGTATTTAATATATTTATTACTTTATATTGTTTGATATTTTCTCTAATATTATACATAATTTTCCCATTTGTATAAATATTTGAGAAAAATATATACTATCTTACGATGTAGTATACCTGATTACTAGTGAAAAAAAACTAATAATTCTATTATGAGAAGATCATAGTTAGATTAAAATTTTGTAGGAGAAATCTTTAAGATTTATCTTAGTTAGATTGAAATGTTTAATTTGGTAGCAAAGATCTTTAAGATTTTTCTTGAAATGTTTTATGATTGAAATGTTTTATTTGGTAGTAGAGATTGTAGTCTATCTGTAGTATTATTACTTTAAATTTATTCTAATTCTAAAATTGATATTAAGATATACTTATAGAAGGTTTAGATTTACTTGATTTCACCTTAAATTTATAGAAAAAAGACTAATTCTAAAAAAGATATTAAGATATACCTACAGAAGGTTTAGATTTCACCTTAAATTTCTCGGTTGTTTAAGAATAATATTCTTAGATTTATATACCTTTATTTAAGACTTTATGTCTATGTCTATTATTATTATTACTTTACTTTTAATTACTTGTATTATTACTAGTTTATTTGGTTATAAATTAGGTAATAAAGGTGTTCTTATAATAACTATTATTGGATTGTTTATTACTTTGATAACTATGTTTATCACTTCCTATGATGTTATTATTAATAATTCTTTTATTAAATATAATGTTGGTATGTGAATGCATAATGGTTATATTAATACCTTATGAGAGTGAAGATTTGATATTTATACTAGTATTATGTTAATTTTAGTTATTACTATGACTATTTTAGTTCAATTTTATTCTATTGAATATATGGCTAATGATCTTCATTTAAATAGATTCTTATCTATTATTACTTTATTCTGTTGATTTATGATACAGATTATTACTGGTAATAATATTATCTTATTGTTAATTGGATGAGAAGGTGTTGGTGTTTGTTCTTACTTATTAATCAATCATTGATGATCTAGAATTGAAGCTAATAAAGCTGCTATTAAAGCTATTATTATGAATAGAATTGGTGATATATTTATTATTGTTATTATTAGTGAGATAATGATCAATTTAAAGACTACTGACTTTGAATTAATTTCTATTTTAGGTTATTTAGTTATTAATGACTCTTATAAGTTAATTGGTATTTGTATTATCTTAGGTATTTCTGCCAAATCTGCTCAAATTGGTTTACATACTTGATTACTTGGCTCTATGGAAGGTCTTACCCTTGTTTCTGCCTTAATTCATGCCGCAACTATGGTTACTGCTGGTGTATTTATCTTATATAGATTAGTTGGTATTATGAATCTTGAAATATTCATTTATATTACTATTATTGGTAGTATTACTGCTATTTATTCTGGTATCATTGGTTGAGTTCAATTTGATATTAAGAAAATTATTGCTTATTCTACTTGTAGTCAATTAGGTTATATGGTTATGATCTTTGGTATGGGTTCTATTAATGTTTCTTTATATCATTTAATTAATCATGGTTGATTTAAAGCCTTATTATTCTTAAGTGCTGGTTCTATTATTCATGCTGTTAATGATGAACAAGATATTAGAAAATATGGTGCTTTAATTAGACATTTACCTATAACTTACTTTACTTATTTAGTAGGTACTTTAGGTTTAATTGGATGACTTTTCTTATCTGGATTCTATTCTAAAGAAAAGATTATTGAATATGGTATTATTACTGGTAAAGAGTCTATTATTACTGGGAAATATGGGTTTTTCATTGCCATTATTGCTGCCTGTATTACAACCATCTATTCTATTAGAAGTTTATATATAATTTTCATTAATAGAACTAATTCATTAAGAACTTCTTTAAGTTTTGCTAAAGAGAATGGTAAATTAATTACTGGTACTTTAATTACTTTAAGTATTATTACTATTATTAATGGATATTTAACTGAATTTGTTTATATTTCCCTTATATTTTGATTTAATACTAATGTTATCTCTATTGGTGAGATTATTGAAGAGTTACTTACTATATATGGTATGATATTAATGATTCTAATTATGATGATATTAATAAGTTGAATTGGTATATATCTAAAGAGTAATATTTTAATTAAGTTTTGAAATAAAGGGTGAAATTTAGATTACATTTATATATCTTTATTAGTAAATCCTATCTTATATTTTTCACATTATATTTTATATAAAGAAATTGATAGAGGTTACTTAGAACAATTAGGTAGATTAGGTGTAACAGAAATAATAACTATAACAAATAAGGAGATTAATAAACAAAAAACTAATACAATTATCACATGAATTAATATTATTATTGGAGGAGTAATATTAATGATTTATATGTTTTAATATGCTAATTTATTTAGAGATTCATTACTATAGTAAGATAATTAAGTTTATTACTGGGAGACTTACAGTGAGCCCGTAGATTGTACCAAGATATTTAACTAAATTTTGATTACATTAAGATTAATTCTAATAAATTACTAAGGGTGGTTGCTAAAATCCTGGATTCTGAACATAAATTAGTATTACTTTATGATTAATCCTAATAAATTGCTAAGGATGGTTACTAAAAACCCTAGTTTCTAAACTAAAAAAATATTACTATACGATTAATCATAGGATGGTTAGATTTTATACTAAATTAGTATTACTTTACGATTAATTAAAGGATGGTTACTAAAATTTCGAGATTTTATACTAAATTATGAGATGATATATTTTAATATGTTAATATCTTTTAGATTTTCGCTATCTTTTGGTTTATTTCTATATGAAAGATTACTAATTAACCAGGATGATTCATAAATTCCTAGATTTTTACTAAATAATGTACTGAAAACTTAGATTTTTACTAATTAATGTGGATGGTTCCTAAATAACGAGGATGATTCAGTAATTCCTACTAAATAACGAGGATGATTCAGTAATTCCTACTAAATAATGTACTGAAAACTTAGTTATTTTACTAACTAATGTGGATGGTTTATAAATAACGAGGATAGTTACTATATTTTGTGGATGATTTATAAATAATGAGGATAGTTACTATATTTTGTTACTAATTTATGAGGAGAGCTACTCTATATTTAGATTTTTTACTAAAAATGAGGATAGTTGCTGAATATCTCCCCACATATTAAATAGATTTTACTATGATAATTTTAACGTTGATTACTCTCTCTAGATATTGACTAGATTTTACTTGATTAGTTATTAAGATCTTTATACCTTTTTTATATTTTTGGGATTGTTTATAATATTCAGCTGATTGTTCCTTTCAATGTTACCTAATTTGTTAGTATTTAGATAAATTTATGTATTGTTTATAGTATTCAGCTGATTGTTCTTATCAATGTTACCTGATTTGATAGTGTATAGTTAAATCTAGGGGTTACTTATAACATTCTATTAGATGTTTATTAATGAATTTATCAATGTTACTTGATTAATTGCTATTGTAGCATACATGAGTATTTTTAATAGTAAATTTAATTATAATAGTTATGTTACTATAGTTGGTTTAAGTTGTATCTATATATTACTTGAGATTTTATGTAATGATACTATTATTTATATTTTAAGTATTATTATGATTAAAGAAATTGTTGAAAGAATGGTTATTTCTAGAGATATTTCCTTAGGTATTTTAATTACTATTATAGGATCTATTATCATTATACATAGTAATGAATATGTTACTACTTATATTGGTATAGAAATGCAAACTTTACTTTATTATTGAATAATATCCGGTACTAAATCCACATCTAGTTTAGAAAGTGGTATAAAGTATTATTCACAAACTGCTATATCTACTTCAATGATTATCATGGGTATTATCTTTAACTATAAATTTAATGGTAATAATAACATTAATAATATCAATAATGATATATCTATTAAGTTGATTGAAATTGGTATTATTTGAAAGATTGGTTTAGTGCTTATGCATTATTGAATTAATGAGGTTTATCAAGGTACTAATAGTTATTCTATTATTGGTTTAAGTACTTATATTAAATATAGTTTAATTATTATAGGTATCACTATTATCTCTATTTCTAATAATAAAATTATCTTAATTGCTTCTTTATTATCTATCTTAGTTGGTGGTATTATTGGTATCATTGATAATAATATTAAAAGATTACAAGGTTCTAGTACTATTATGAATATGGGTTGAATTATGATTAGTATTGGTAACGTTAAAAATTATAATTCTATTAAAGAATATATGATTATTTATATGATTAGTGCTATTATTATTATAGAAGAATTAACTACTAGAAAATGATTAATAGAATTTAAAGGATCTAGAATGGAATTACAATGAAGTATCCTTATGTTAATATCTATGATGGGTATTCTTCCTTTCATTATGTTCTATATGAAGATTAATATCTTGAAATTGATTATTGATTCTAATAATATAATTTTAGCTTGATTAATTATAACTATTTCTATTGTTGGTATCTATATGTATTATAGAATTTTAATTACTATTTGATTAAAGAAGATCAATTTAAAGAAACATCAAAGAGTTAATCAAGGTGTTATTAGAGAAATTGTAACATTGATAATAATAACATTAGGTATCATACTAGAGATTGTAATTTACTAGTAATTATCGATAACTATAGTGATTGAGATGGAGATTTCTAGAGTGTTTTGAGAAATAGCTTAAATATCTCCTGGGATATGACAATAACTTAAGATTCTTATCTTTGTTGAGATAGAGATTAATTGAATGTTATGAGAAATTGCTTGATATTCTCCTGGGGGTATGACAAAAACTTAATATTCTTATCTTTGTTGAGATAGATCTAATTTTAATGTACTTTCATGTGTTACTGAGATATATCTTATATTTATGTGATGGATATTTTTGTGGTGAATATTCATATGTACTTTCACATCTTATTGAGATATATCTTATATTTATGTGATGGATATTTTTGTGGTGAATATTCATATGTACTTTCATATGTTTCTTTCTTTATATGTTACACATTTTTGTTATGTTGTTTCATGATGGTGATTTTTTCTTATAATTACCTTATCTTTATTTAGAGTCTCTTTATAGTTATAGTATTTCTTGTTATTATTACTGATAATATCCATATATTCACTATATTTTATCCCTTAAATTCCATTTAGTGAAATAAATCACTTAATGATGGAGTGATGATATTGTTTTTTACTTCAAATTTAACTATATTAGTTTTCTAACTGAGATAAAGATTATATATAGATGTGAGTATGATTTAGTAAAATTCTTATAATTATCTTTAGATAGATATCGATTATAATATAATGTAAATATTTCTTATAGAGTTACTAGGAATTTTACTGATTTTAGTCCCCCCTTCTTATCTATCATTAGTTGAGATAAAGATTATATATAGATGTAGATCTGTTTTACCTTGCTTTTTTCACTCCTAATTTCTAACTGAGATAAAGATTATATATAGATGTGAGTATTCAACACCTTAAAAAGACTATTCCAGTTGGAACTTGAATTAGTATAACTTTTATTGATTTAGTTGGGGACCTCCCTTACCGATCATATATATTTGTTTATATTTATTATTGGATTTTTATAAATTATACTAATTTTGAGGTAGAAGAGTTAAAGTATCTTTATATTTCACCATTACATTTTTAATAGAGTTATTAAATCTATAGGTAGTTTATAGCTATATGTTTATTTTTGTAGTTATATGTTATATGTCTCTTATATGTTGGTCTAAATCTGTAGTGTTTTTACCTAAAAATTTACCATTTAATTAAAATTAATTAATGATAGAAATCCAATCAATAAAATTTGAGGGTATACTTTTGGAGTAATTCTACTTTATCTTGGTTTATCCTCCATAATTTCCCAATTGAAATAAAGATCTTATATAGATGTAGATATATTTTATCTTACTTTTTACACTCCAACTGAGATAAAGATTATATATAGATGTGAGTATGATTTAGTTTTTTTATAAGAATTACCTTTAGATTGATACCAATATTGTATATATGTTTATATCTTATTCTTGTATTCTTTATATTTATCTTTATTTTGAGGTATTTTTGAGATAATTTGAGATTATTTGAGATTATTTGAGATAATTTGATATGAATCTCCTTTATATCATTTAATAATCCATATATTATCCAATAAAGATAAAGATCTTATATAGATGTAGATACATTTAGTCTTGCTTTTAAACACCTATGTAACTGAGATAAAGATTATATATAGATGTGAGTATTCAACACCCTAAAAAGACTATTCCAGTTGTAACTTGAATTAGTAAAACTTTTATTGATTTAGTTGTTCTTAGAAATATTAACTATATGTGAAATTGAGGTTCTATTATCTTCTTAGTTTTAATTATTCAAATTATTACTGGTATTTTATTAGCTACTCATTATGTTCTTTCCTCTATTATGGCCTTTTCTTCTGTTGAATCTATTATGAGAGAAGTTACTAATGGTTGAATTATTAGATATACTCATTCTAATGGTGCTTCTTTATTCTTTATTGGTATTTATATGCATATTAGTAGAGGTATTTATTATGGTTCTTATGTTAAACCTAGAGAGAAAGCTTGAATTGTTGGTGTTATATTAATTTTCTTATTAATGGCTACTGCTTTTATTGGATATGTTTTACTTTGAGGACAAATGTCTTATTGAGGTGCTACTGTTATTACTAATATGATATCTTCTGTTCCTTATATTGGTATTGATATTGTTAATTGATTATGAGGTGGTTATTCTGTTGATAATGCTACTTTAAATAGATTCTTTGCTTTCCATTTTGTTTTACTTTTCATTTTATTAGCTGTATCTATTATTCATATTGAATTTATTCATGTTCATGGTGCTAATAATCTTATTGGGGTTAAAGTTAATATTGATACTATTTATTTCCAACCTTATTTAGCTATTAAAGATGTTTATGGTTATATGATTATTGTTATTATTTTCATTATTTTAATTGGTTATTATCTTAATTTATTAGGTCATTCTGATAATTATATTGAAGCTAATCTTTTAGTTACTCTTCTTCATATTGTTCTTGAATGATATTTCTTATTTGCTTATGGTATCTTAAGATCTATTCTATCTAAATTAGGAGGTGTTATTGCTTTAGTTGGTAGTGTTGTTATTATTGCTATTTTACCTTATATTCATAGAAGTTATATTAAAAGTAATAAGTATAGATTAGGTGGAGAGATCATTTATTGAAATATTATTATTACTTTCTGTATTTTAACTTGAATTGGAGGTAAATCTGTTGAAGATCCTTATATTATTATAGGACAAATTAGTACTATTTATTACTATTTTATATTTATTATTAATATTTTAGTAAGTAAATTTGATGATATCTTAATGTTTAAAGTGAAATAATTCTTAATCATTACTCTTTGTTACAAGTCTTAGATAAATATAAGATTTTTTCTTATAAATATAGGGATGAGAGATATAGTGTAAAATCCCCTTACTGAGATAAGATCAGGATATAGTCGAGTCTATAGTTAAATAGTAAATTATATCCCCCTTTTGTAGTAATCTATTAATGATAGTAGATAATTGAATCAATTTGGTCTAAAATGTTACTAAATGTATTTTAACTTGAATTGGTGATAAATTTGTTGAAGATCCTTATATAATTATAGGACAAATATGTACTATTTATTACTATTTCATATTTATTATTAATATATTAGTAAGTAAATTTGATGATATCTTAATGTTTAAGGTGAAATAATTATATATTCTAATATTATCTTATAGATTTGTAGATTTAATAAGATTTAACTTGTAGATAGTATAAAGATGTAATCTATTTGAAATATTCCTTTATTGTAGTGTGATGTGGAATAGGGAGTATAACCCACTGTATAATAGGAGATTTTATCACTCATAGAAATTTATTGAGGATCATTAAAATAATAACTAAAATAGTCCTACGAGTTCCAGTAGATCTGTATTTAAACTTGAATTGGTGATAAATCTATTGAAGATCCTTATATAATTCTGGGACAAATAAGTATTAATTATTACTATTTCATATTTATTATTAATATATTAGTAAGTAAATTTGATGATATCTTAATGTTTAAAGTGAAATAATTCAATGTTATTACCTTTTATTACAGATTTGTATAAATTATATGATTTTACCTGGAGATAGTAAAGATAAAAATCTATTAGATAATATTTGCTGTTAAAGTAAGATAAGGGCTAGATGATATAATTCGTTGTGAAATAGGTGAATCTATTGCTCATAGTAATCTGTTGAAGATCCTTAAAAGAATAGTTATTGTAGCCCACCCTAATATTACTAGTTGTATTTTAACTTGAATTGGTGATAAATTTGTTGAAGATCCTTATATAATTCTAGACCAAATAAGTACTATTTATTACTATTTTCTATTTATTATTAATATTTTAGTAAGTAAATTAGATGATATCTTAATGTTTAAAGTGAAATAATTTAATATTCTAATATTATCTTATAGATTTGTAGATTTAATATGATTTTACTTGTAGATAGTATAAAGATGTAATCTATTTGAAATATTCCTTTATTGTAGTGTGAAGTGGAATAGAGAGTATAAGGAGATTCTATCACCCATAGTAGTATTTTATATCTAATTAAAGTAACTTATTTAAGATTATCACTTTAACTAACTATGAAAGATTACTGATTTAGAAGATTTTCAATAAATTGTTCACTTTAACTAAAATTACTAGGAAATTACTTTAAAGGATATTGATTAGACTCTACATTAGATAATAATTTTTTTCTTATTTATTACTTTCGTAGTTTTTTATTTAAATTTATAGTATCTTGTTTAAGATTATCTATAAAAAAGACTTTAAATTAATAATGTCAGTAAAATTACTATAAAAGGGTATAAATTGTACTCTATATTAGAAAAGAATTTTAATAAAGATTAATACTTCCGTAGTATTACCTAACAAAATAAAGTATCTAATATAAGATTGTTAAAAACTTTGCATTAACTTCCCCAAATTCATGGATATAGGAACATATTTAGACTCAACACTATTAAATGTATTTATTATCTAAAATGATAAAACATCATAATGTATATCAGTTACTGTCTAATACTGTAAATAGATTAGATAAATCTACATTAATTAAAAATGTGAAATCTACATTAAATAAATATGTGAATAAATGTGACTCTGTAGAGAAATTAGGTAAATTAATGTTAAATGGAAATGTGAGTGAGGTGAATAAATGTGATTCTATAGATAAATTAGAGAAATCTACATTAATTCTATATGTAAGTGAGGTGAATAAGTGTAATTCTGTAGATAAATTAGAGAAATCTACATTAAATACAAATGTGAGGGATAATTCTAAATGTGAATCTTTAGATAATTTAGAGAAATCTACATTAAATCCAAATGTGAGGGAGAATTCTAAATGTGATTCTATTTCTTACTATAAATCCGCCCTAGTAAATTTAGATCTTATTACTTTAAGTAAATTAGTTTCTATTTTACTTTTATTATCTACTAATGTACTTTCTTCTTCATCTGATTCTTTAGATTTGGATTCACTTAGTAATGTGGTGAATTCTTCTTTTATTTCTAATTTACTTATTATGGATTCATCAATGAATTTTACTTTACTTATTAATGTTATAGAATCTTCTATGATTTCTACACTAGTTATTATGAATTTTCTTATGAATTCTACTTTATTTAGTAGTGTTGAGGATTATTCTAAGACTTCAGAATTACTTATTATGGAATCATCAGTGAATTTGATATTACTACAAAATGTCGTAGAATCTTCTCTTCAGAATACTTGACATATACTAAAATTCCCTTTGCATCTTAAAAGACTAAAATATTCTAAGAAAATGGAAAAGAAATTAGGATACAGAAGAGATGTATTCAATAATTTAATTACTGATCTTAATAGACTTATTTGAACGTTAGAGGATTTGGAACTTAGTAGTATTGATCTTACTCAAATATCTATAAAATTAATAACTCTTGAGACTATTGAAGGTGATAGGATAATTTGCTTGAATACTAAACAGGAATATAATATTAGTGGTATAAAAATATATAAAAATGAGATTTCTAAAAGATTATATTTATTGGACTCTTGAATTATTGATTTCCTTTCTAAATATCTACTTTTAGTTCCTAAATTTATCACTATTAACTGTGAGGATCTTAGAAATGTTAATTTAAATGATTTAATTGGCCAATTGATTAAGGATTTAGCTTCTTTAGATTTTAAATTATTAGATTTTTATAAATTATTATCTCAATTTACTTTTAATACTAAATCTTTTATTAGTCATGTTCTTGATTTTTCATCTAAGATTATTCTTAGTTCTATTACTGTGAGTTTACTTGGTAGTGATACTCTTAATATTTCTACGGTTATTCTTAGTTCTAAAATTGTGGAGTTATTTGGTAGTGGTTCTCTAAATATAACTACGATTAGTCTTAGTAGTGATACGATTAATCTTAGTTCTAATTGAAATGAGAGTATTAGTGATGTTCTTAGTATTTCTCCGATTATTCTTATTGAGAGTATTTGTGATGTTCTTAGTATTTCCACGATTATTCTTATTGAGAGTATTTGTGATGTTCTTAGTATTTACACGATTTTTCTTAGTTCTAATTGAAATGAGAATATTAGTGATGTTCTTAGTATTTCACCTGATATTATTTATACTTATATTAACTTAAATGAGAAATGTGTTAAAAATATAAGAAATATGCATGTATTTAGTAGTACTTACTCTTATCATTTTGATTCTTTAAAAGAATTGGATGAAATATTAGCTTTAGATACTAAATTATTAGATAATCATTATACTATTAAATTACAAATAATAAAGATATTTGATAGGATTGATAGATTAAAACAGTTATTAACCTTATGAGAGACTCATTTTAGACAATAAATATAAATAATTAAGATATTTGATAGGATTGGTAGATTAATACTGTTATTATGATATTAAGGTATATTTTTCTAAACTTTGTTTGAATGTTATCTAGGAGAAGATAAATATAGTGAACCCGTAGTTTACTCCTCTTTGCAGGGAAATAAGATGTGACCCTAGGTCACCCGTAGTATTCTTGAAAGATACTCTTGAAAGGTATCCTATCACCCGTAGTATTTATTATACATTTTGCTTGTATGTTACCTAGGATAATTATAGATAATGAGTGGGTTTATAGATAACGAGGATATTTTGTTTGTATGTTACCAAGGATACTTTTAGATAATGAGGTTATTTATAGATAATGAGGTTATTTTTAGATAATGAGCAGACTTTGCTTGTATGTTTACATGGATACTTTTAGATAACGGGGATATTTATAGATAATGAGGAGACTTTGCTTGTATGAACCAAGGATAGTTGTAAATAACGGTCAGACTTATAGATAATGAGGAGACTTATAGATAATGAGGAGACTTTGCTTGTTTGTTACCAAGGATATTTATAGATAATGAGGAGACTTATAAATAATGAGGAGACTTATTGACTTTTAGACCAGGGATATTTATAGATAATGAGGAGACTTATAAATAATGAGGAGACTTATTGATAATGAGGAGACTTTTATATAATTCACCTTTGAAGGATAGTATTTTTATATACTTTGTTTGAATGTTATCTAGGAGATCTTTAGATAATGAGGATACTTTTGTATAACGATGATATTTTTATATATTCTGCTTGTATGTTACCTAGGATACTTATAGATAATGAGGACATTAATAGATAATGAGGAGACTTTGCTTGTATGTTCCAAAGGATACTTCTAAATAACGGGGAGATTTCTAGATAATGAGGAGACTTATAGATAACGAGGAGACTTTTATATAATTCACCTTTGTAGGTTAGTATTTATTATACACTTTGTTTGAATGTTATCTAGGATACTTATATAGTACTTTAACCCTGTTCCGGAAATAGGTTGTGAAGGTGAATATAGTGAACCTATCCCTCTGTCACCCGGAGTATTCTTGAAAGATATTATTGAAAGTTGTTATATCACCCGATACTTTGCTTGAATGTTACCTAGGGGACTTTTGCGTAATTATATTTCGTTGGGAACCCGTAGTATTTTTATATACTTTACTTGTATGTTACCTAGGGGACTTATGGGTAATTCTACTTCGTTGGGAACCCGTAGTATTTATTACATATTTTGCTTGAATGTTACCTAGTAATTATACTTCGTTGGGAACCCGTAGTATTTATTATAAACTTTGCTTGAATGTTACCTAGTAATTATACTTCGTTGGGAACCCGTAGTATTTATTATAAACTTTGCTTGAATGTTATCGAGATAACTCAGATCCCTGCTACTTGGTAGTATATTTTTATATCTTTTATTTGTATGTTACCTAGGTCATTTTTTGATAAACTCAGGTGATAACCCTACTTTGTTGGGAACCCGTAGTATTTTTTATACATTTTGCTTGTATGTTACCTAGAGGATCTATAGATAACTACACTTTGTAGTTTTATTATAAACTTTATTTGTATCTTACCGAGATAACTCCTACTTTGTTGTGTGACCTACAGGGAACCCGTAGTATTTTTTATATACTTTACTTGTATGCTACCGTATTTTTATACTTTGCCTGATTCGTGTTTCATTTTTTTCCATTTATTCTATTTTTGGGGTAGTCTTGTTAAACTTTGCCTAAATTTTCCTTTAAATTTCCATTAATTACATAATTTTGGTAGTCCTATTATACTTTGCTTAGGTTAAGTTTCATTTATTCATTTATTACAGATTTTTGGCAGTCTTATTGTATTTTGTCTAATTAATGTTTCATTTATTCATTTATTACAGATTTTTGGCAGTCTCATTACACTTTGTTTAATTAATGTTTCATTTTTTACTAAATTTTTTGGGGACCTACAGGGAATTCGTAGTAGTTTTATTCAACTTGTCTAAGTTTTACTTAAAATTTCCATTTATTACAGAATTTTGGTAGTCCTATTAAACTTTGCTTAGGTTAAGTTTCATTTATTCATTTATTACAGATTTTTGGTAGTCCTATTATACTTTGCCTGATTAGTGTTTCATTTATTCATTTATTACAGATTTTTGGTAGTCTTTTTAGACTTTGCCTAATTAATGTTTCATTTATTCATTTATTACAGATTTTTGGCAGTCTCATTACACTTTGTTTGATTAATGTTTCATTTTTTCATTTACTACAGATTTTTGGCAGTCTCACTATACTTTGTCTAATTAATGCTTTATTTATTCATTTATTACAGATTTTTGGCAGTCTTCTTAGATTTTGCCTGATTAGTGTTTCATTTATTCATTTATTACAGATTTTTGGCAGTCTCATTACACTTTGTTTAATTAATGTTTCATTTATTCATTTATTACAGATTTTTGGCAGTCTCATTATCCTTTGTTTGATTAATGTTTCATTTTTTCATTTATTACAGATTAATGGTAGTCCTATTATACTTTGCCTGATTAGTGCTTCATTTATTCATTTACTGTAGATTTTTAGGGAGACCTACGGTGAACCCGTAGTAGTATTATCGTACTTTGTTTAGGTTTTGTCTTAGTTTATTCGTTTATTGCATATTTTTGGG
>Ga0080064_1005105_pt1 | contig 15860 bp, 16 predicted proteins | sample Subgrocontami54m_FD_69260 | JGI IMG/M metagenome (GOLD analysis project Ga0080064, IMG submission 69260) | Subsurface groundwater microbial communities from S. Glens Falls, New York, USA - GMW46 contaminated, 5.4 m (SPADES assembly) (version 2) ...
CCGGGGCGTGACCCCCTGGCGGGTGTCACTCCCCCGCGCCCTTACGGGCGCGACTCCAACGCGCCCTTACGGGCGCGACTCCAACGCGCCCTTACGGGCGCGACTCCAACGCGCCCTTACGGGCGCGACTCCAACGCGCCCTTACGGGCGCAACTCCAAGCCGGGTTCGTCGGAGGCCAGCTCGCGCAGGAACGAGTTGTTCGCGATCTCGTCCAGGACCTTCTGCTCCTCCACCGAGAGGAGGTGCTCGTGCTCCACGAGCTTCCGCTCCTTCAGCTTCTCGAGGACCTTCCGCTCCTTCGTCGCCTTGATCAGCTCGTCCCGCTTCTGCCGCTCCACGAGGAGGAGCCGCGACAGCTCCTGGTGCGCCCCCGAGATTCGCCTGGTGATGCCCAGGAGGTAGCGACGCTGCGCCAGGACCTGCGGCAGGTCGAGCGTCGCCTGCTCCATGCGGCGCAGCTCCTCCTTCCCCTTCTTCTCGTCGAGGAGGAAGGCGTACAGCCGCCCCTGCTGGTCGAACAGCTCCTTCTGCGCCCCGGCGAGCGCCCGCTTGCGCTCCTCCTCGAGCTGCTTGCGCAGCCCGAGGACCGCGGCGAGGTTGAACTGGAACCGTTTCATCAGGGGGTCCCCGCTGGACAATCGTGTTCGACGTCCTGGCCAGGGGCGACGGACCGCGTCGCCCCTACTTCTCGTCGGCCATCTTCGCGAGCTCGAGGATCGCCGCCACCGTGTCCGGCCAGCGGCCGTGGTCCCCGATCTCCTGCCGCAGAATCCCGTTCACCGCCGGGAGCATGCGGATCGCCCGGTCGATCTCGACGTTCGAGCCCGCGACATACGCGCCGATGCTGATCAGATCTTCGGCACTCTTGTGCGTCGCGAGCAGCGCCTTCAGCCGCGTCGCCGCGCGCAGGTGCTCCCGCGCCACCACGTCGATCATCACGCGGCTCACGCTCTGCAGCGGATCCACCGCGGGAAAGTGCCCCCGCTGGGCCAACTCCCGCGAGAGCCAGATGTGCCCGTCCAGGATGCTCCGCGCCGCGTCCGCGATCGGCTCCGTGACGTCGTCCCCCTCGACCAGGACCGTGTAGATCCCCGTGATGCTCCCCTTGTCCGACCTCCCGGCCCGCTCCATGAGCCTCGGCATGAGCGCGAACACGCTCGGCGGATACCCCTTCGTCGCGGGAGGCTCCCCCGCGGAGAGGCCGATCTCCCGCTGCGCGAACGCCATGCGCGTCACGGAGTCCATCATGAGGAGGACGTCGTGCCCCTCGTCGCGGAAATACTCTGCGACGGCCGTCGCGGCAAACGGCGCCTTCACGCGCATGAGCGGGGGCTCGTCCCCCGTGCTCACCACTACGACGGCGCGCTTCCGCCCCTCGGGGCCCAGGTCCTTCTCGAGGAAGTCGCGCACCTCGCGGCCTCGCTCGCCGACGAGGGCCACCACGACGATCGGGGCCTCCGTGTAGCGCGTCATCATCCCCATGAGGATGCTCTTCCCGACGCCGCTGCCGCTGAAGAGGCCGATGCGCTGCCCCCGGCCGCACGTGATGAGGCCGTCCACCACGCGGACGCCCGTCGACAGCGGGTCGGAGATCCGGGCTCGCGCGAGCGGCTTCGGGGCCGCTGCGTAGAGCGGCACGCGTCGCAGGCGGCGCGGAGGCGGCCCGCCGTCGACCACGCGGCCGCGGCTGTCGATGACCCGGCCGAGCAGGTCGGGGCCGACGTCGATCATCTGCGAGGAGGTCAGGTGGACGACGCGATCGAAGCGCTTCAGGCCCTGCATGGTGCCGTACGGCATGAGGATGGCGCGGTCGTCGCGGAACCCGACGACCTCCGCCTCGATCGAGTGCCCGCCGAGGCTCGGGTCGACGCGGCAGAGGGAGCCGACGGGGACGGAGATCCCCTTCGCCTCGATGACGAGGCCGACGACGCGGGCGACCGAGCCGCTCATGCGGACCGGCTCCGCCTCGGAGATCAGGGCGAGTTCGTGATCGAAGAATCCAGCCACGGCCTATCCGAGTAGGAGTTTCTCGAGCTCTTCCATTTGCGTCGCGATGTCCGCGTCGACGGTCCCCTCGTTCGACCTCAGGATGCACCCCCCGCGCGAGACCGCCTCGTCGGCCATCACGTGTCCGACGTGGAGGCCCGCGAACTTCCGCGCGAGGTCGGGGAGGAATCGGTGCATGGCGTCCAGGTCCGCGGGGTTCACGTGGATGTCGATGTCGTTCTTCTGCGCGGTCAGCTCGACGGCGCGCGCGACCGTCCGCTCGAGGACCGACGGGTCGACGGTCACCTCGCGGCGGACGACGCGCTCGGCGACGCGCATGGCCAGGCGGAGCACCTCGCGCCGGCACTCCTCCAGGAGCGCCATGCGGCGGGCCTCGAGGTCGTTCACGAGGACGACGAGCGTGTTGACGACGGTCGCCGCGGCGTCGGTGACCTTTTTCGTGGCCTCGGCGTTCCCCTTCTCCCGCCCCTCCGCGAGGCCCTGGGCGAACCCCTCCGCGAGGCCCCGCTCGGAGCCGGCCTTGCGCGCCTCCTTGTCGCCGCGCGCCGCGTCGCGGGCGGCCGCCTCGCCGAGCGATTTCGCGCGGGCCTCCGCCTCGGCGACGATCCGCCGCGCCTCCTCGCGCGCCTTGTCCAGGACCACGCGCGCCTCCGCCTCGAAGTCGGCGAAGTCGTGCGGCTTCGTGTCCTGCGGGCTGCCCTTGATGACCTGACCCATGCTTCCCCGAGCTTCCGGCGGGGGGCGACGCACCGCGTCGCCCGCACCGCGATTCAACGGATTCTAGCTGATGATTTGCTGCTGCTCCCCGCGGCCCTCGATGATGACGTCGCCCTGCTCCTCCAGGCGGCGGACGACGTCGACGATCGCCTGCTGCGCCGCCTCCACGTCCGCGAGGCGGACCGGGCCCATGTACTCCATCTCCTCGCGGATCATCTCGCTCGCCCGCTTGGACATGTTCCTGAGGAACTTGTCCTTGAGCTCCGGCGTGCCCGTCTTGAGCGCGAGCGCGAGCTGCTCGTTGTCGATCTCCTTCATGATGTTCTGCACGCCGCGGTCGTCGACGCGGTTGATGTCCTCGAAGACGAACATGTGGCGGCGGATCTGGTCGACGAGCTCCGGGTTCTCCTCCTCCAGGCTCTCCAGGATCCCGCGCTCCGTCGCGCGGTCGGTGAGGTTCAGCATGCTGGCGACCGCCTCCACCCCCCCCAGCTCGTGCGATTCGCTCGAGATCACCGCCGACAGTTTCTTCTCGAGCGCCTTCTCCACCTGCTCCACGACCTCGGGGGACGTGTTCTCCATGGTGGCCAGGCGCTTCACGACGTCGAGCTGCTTTTTCGCGGGGAGCCCGGCGAGCACCTCCGAGGCCTTGTTCGGGTTGATGTGGGCGAGGATGAGCGCGATCGTCTGCGGGTGCTCGGACTGCAGGAAGGCGAGGAGGTTCCCGCTCTCCGCCTTCTGGAGAAAGGAGAAGGGCGCGGTCTTCTTCGCTGCTGTGATGACGTTCAGGATCTCGTTCGCCTGTTCCTCGGGCATCGCCTTGAGGAGGAGTTCCCTGGCGGTCGCGATACCGCCCTGCTCGACCATCGCCTGTGCCGCGCACAGGTTGTGGAACTCCTCCAGGGCCTTGTCCCGCTCTTCCCGCGTCACCTCGTCCAGCCGGGCGATCTCGAGCGAGATCGCCTCGACCATCTCCTTGTCCATCTGGCCCAGGACGGTCGAGGCCAGGTCGCTTTCGAGCGTGACCAGGAGCACGGCCGCCTTTCGCAGGCCGGCCTTCGTGGCGTCGCCCGGTACCGGAGCTGGGACGGGCATGGCTGACTACTGCCCTCTCGTGATCCAACGCTTCATGAGCGAGGCCGCGGTCCGCGGGTTGCGCTGCACGGCCTCGCGGATCCGCGACTTGATCTCCACGGCGCGTTCCTCGCCCGCCGGGACGAGGATCTCCTCCTCCTCAGGCGGCTTCGAGGCCTCCAGCTCGCCCCGCATCTTCTCGAGCTCCTGCTCGATGTCGTCCGGGGCCGAGGTGCGCAGGACGCGCATGATCAAGAATACCGCCACCAGGGAGAGCAAGACCAGGGCGATCTTCGTCCAGTGCGCCTCTAGCCACCAGAGCGTCTTCTCGGTCTGCGTCGGCTCGGGCGTCTCGACCATCCTGTCGAAGTACGACGGGATGAAGTCGACGGCCTTGATGGGGACATCGAGGCCCGCCGCCAGCTTCGGCTTCCAGAGGTCGATGGTCTCCTTGACCTGCGCCTCGGCCAACGCCTGGTCCGTGACCTCGCGCTTCCCCTTGTCCCAGCCGGGGGCCTTGCCGTCGGGGCGGAAGACAAAGCGCTCGTACGGCGCCGTGATGATGAGCGTCAGGGACTTCACGTCGCCCGGCGGCTTCTCCTTCTCCACGTGCTCGGTGGGGAAGGCCTGTTCGGTCGTCCTCTCGTCCAGCGTCCTGTCGCTCGTCGTCCCCGTCTCGCCGCCTGCGCCGCGCGAGGCCAGATCCTCGAGACGCGTCGCGCCGCGGTTCTCGGAGTCAGGCCCCGGGGGGCCCTGGATCGTGCGATTCGTCTCGGTCTCCTTGCGAGTGTGGATCGTCTCCTCCTGCACCTCGGTCGGACCATCCTTGATGGTCTTCAGGCTCTCGAAGTCGACCTGAACGCGGGCGAGGATGCCGGCCTGGGGACCGAACTGGGACACGATGAGCTTGCGGACGCGGTCCTCGATGTACTTCTCCCACGCCATGATCGCCTTCATCTGGCTGACGGTCCCATTCATGTACGATTTCAGATCGGGCACCTCGTACATCGTCCCGGCCGTGTCCATGATCGCGACGTCCTGCGGGTTCATCCCCTGCACGGAGAACGAGACCCACTTCGCGATGCCGAGGACGGTGTCGTCCGTGAGGGACTTGGATGGCTTGAGCTTGATGCGGACCGCCGCGTTCATCTTCTCGGTGTTCTGGAACAGCGTCTCGGGCTGGCGCGTCAGCGTGACCATCGCGCTCTCGACGACGTCGAGGCTCGAGATCATCTTCGCGAGGGCGTTCTGGCGGGAGACGATCCACTTGAGGTCCCGCCGCCCGCGCGTCTCCGAGATGTCCTGGTCGAACACCCACTTGTAGAGGACGGCGTCGTCCGGGGTGAACACCCCCTCGCCGTACAGCTCCATGAGGAGGGCGTCGCGGTTGGCGGGTTCGACGAAGATGCGCCCGCCACGGATGTCGTAGGCGACGCCCTTCTCTTCGAGCTTCTTGCGGACGGCGTCCGCCTGGGCCAGCTCGATTTTTTCCGCAACCAGCGGCACCCTCTCGTCCTTCGAGCTCATCGTGAGGAAGAGCACGAGGACGGCGACCAGCGCGGCTGAGAGCGACCCCAGGGCCACGCGGTTCGGGAGCGGCATGCGGCGGAAGAAGCCGACAAACTGCTCCCAGGTGCGACGCAGGAAATCCATCATCCGAAAACCCCCTCTCCGGCAGATGTATCCCGGCCGACGGCTAGATTCTCAGTCTCATCAGCTCATCAAAGGCATCCTGAAGCTTGTTGCGGATGGTCAGAAGCGAATTGAACGCGAACTGCTTCTTTCGGAAGGCGATGACGACCTCGTCCTGGTTGTCCGCCCCCTGCAGGTAGGCCTCGAGGGCCTTCTGGTACTGCTCGTCCGAGTTCTGGACCTTGCCCACCTCGCCGAGGAGGATGTCCTGGAATGAGACCTCGCCCGGGGCCCGACGCGTCGCCGTATTCGCGAACACGTCCTGGGCAATTCCCCCCGGGCCGGTAGGTTGGATTCCTCCAGACATTTACGCGATAAGCCCCCTCGACTGCATGAGCGTCACGAGCTTGGCGCGCACGTCGCGCTGGACGTCGTACGCCGTATCCGCCGCCTTCGACATCGACACCGCCCCCTCGGGCGTCGCAGAGGCCATGAACGACGCGAGGCGCTCCGACAGGTCCTGCTGCATCTTCTGGAGCTGCGCGAGGAGCGCCTGGGCGCCCGAGAGCGCCGCGTCGCGCTGCACCGCAGCCGGGGCCTGCGCCTCCGACGTCTTCCCCAGGCCCTCGACGGCCTGGTCCAGCATCTTCTGGAAGAGGTCCGAGGGCGGCTTCGGCCCCGTGGCCCCGCCCGTCCCCTCGGGACGGATCGGCCCGATGGGCTGCGGCCCCACCGGACGGAAGGCATCGACCATGGCCTATTCCCCCTACGCCAGGATCCTCAGCGAGGCCTGATTCATCCCCTTCGTCGCGTCCATCGCCGTCACGTTCATCTCGTACGCCCGCGTCGCGTCGATCATGCTCACCATTTCGACCAGCGGGTTCACGTTCGGATAGTACACGTTCCCCTCCGCGTCCGCGTTGGGGTGGCCCGGCTCGTACCGAGGCACGAACCCCGCCTTGTCCTGCAGGATCTGCGACACGTGCACGCCCTCGCTCACGCTCCCCGTCGTCGGGTCGCCCGTCTGGAAGATCACGAACTTCCGCTGGTACGGCGCGTACTGATTCTGGGCGTTACGGATCGTGTTCGCGTTCGCGAGGTTCTCCGCGATGCTGTCCATCCGGACCCGCTGCGCATAGAGCGCCGAGGCCGAGATGTCGAACGCGCTGGCCATCTATCTCTCCTTACGCCGTCGGACGCTCGCGCACCGCCGCATCGAGCAAGTTGAACTCCTGCGCGATGAGCTGCGTGAGCGCGTTGTGCATCCCCGCATTCCGCACGAGCTTCGTCGCCTCGCGCTCGGGGTTCACGTTGTTCTCGCTGTGTCGGAGGATTCCGGGCAGGTCGCTCGGGACCACCGAGACGTCCAGGTCCCCGTTCCGCATCTCGCGGATCGAGGCCGACTCCTCGAAGTCGAAGAGGCGCACCGTGCGCTTGTCCCTCGACTCGATCGATCGGCGGAGCAGGTCCCGGAACTCCCCTTGAGGCAGGTCCTGGACCTTGTAGAACGGCGTATCGATGTTCGCCACGTTGTTCACGAGGACCCGATGCCGCGCCGCGGAGAAGTAGATCCCCTTCTCCAGCAGCGGGATGGCCCCCTTGCGGAACACGATGTCTTGCATCGACACTCCAAAGGCGCGCGGACGGACCGCAGGCCCACCCATTATGGCAACGGATCAGCCAAAGTCCCGGAGAATCGTAATCTCCCACCGGATCGGGCGTTCCGGGAATCCGACCCGATCCTGCCCGGCGGCACTCCCTTCCGTGGGCGGAGGAATCTGCCGCGGAATCTTCCGCGGTTTTCGTCATCGGTGGCGGTGGCGTGCTCGTAATCGGGCTCGAAATCGTACTCGTACTCGTGCTCGTACTCGTACTCGAAACGCGATCGAGTACGAGCACGAGTACGAGTACGAGTACGATGGCGGGCACGTGCACGAGCACGCCACCGCCACCGACTCCAGAAACGAAGCGCTGTTGGACTAGTCCGTAATCTCCTTCGCCAGCTTCCACCTGCGAAGCTTGTCTCGGAGCGTCCGGTCGCTGATCGCCAGGGCCTGCGCCGTCTTCAGGCGGCTGCCGCCGAAGCGAGCCAGGGCCTCCTCGATCGCGCGACGCTCCAGCTCCTCGAGCGTCATCGGCGGCAGCGCCCCGCCAGACGCCGGCGCCTCGGGACGCGCCTCGCGCGGCTCGATCCACGCCTGCATGTCGGCCGCCTCGAGCGCGTCTCCCTGCATGAGGACCATCCCGCGCTCCAGGATGTTCGCCAGCTCCCGCACGTTCCCCGGCCAGTCGTACGCCCGCAGGACCGCGAGCGTCCGGTCCGGCACCGGCGGTACGGCGCGCCCCAGGCGCCTCGCGAGCCGCGCGACGAGGTGGCGGACGAGCGGCTCCACGTCCTCGCGCCTCTCCCGAAGCGGCGGGAGCCGCAGCGGCAGGACGTTCAGCCGGAAAAAGAGGTCCTCCCGGAACTTCCCGTCCCGAATCGCCTTCTGGAGATCCCTGTTCGTCGTCGCGACGACGCGCACGTCGACCTTCTGCGAGGCGCTCGACCCGACCCGCTCGAAGCAGCGCTCCTGCAGGACCCGCAGGAGCTTCGCCTGGAGGTTCAAGTCGATCTCGCTGACCTCGTCGAGGAGGATCGTCCCCCCGTCGGCCAGCTCGAAGCGCCCCTTCCGCGTCCGGTCCGCCCCCGTGAAGGCCCCCTTCTCGTGGCCGAACAGCTCGCTCTCCAGGAGCCCCGCCGACAGCGCGGCGCAGTTCACGGCGAGGAACGGCTTCCCCTTCCTCGGGCTCCAGGCGTGGATGGCGCGCGCGACGACCTCCTTGCCCGTGCCGCTCTCCCCCGAGATGAGGACGGTCGAGTCGGTCATGGCGATGCGCCGCGCCTGCTGGACGAGCTCGCGCATCCGCGGCCCGTCGCCGACGACGAACTCCGCCTCCTCCTCCCGCTGCGAGCGGAGGATCTCGTTCTCCGTGACGAGGGCGTGGTGCCGCACGGCCCGCGCGACGGCGGCATCGAGGGCGTCGGGCTGGAAGGGCTTGGTCAGGTAGTCGTAGGCCCCCTTCTTCATCGCCTCGACGGCGTTCTCGATCGTCCCGTGGGCGGTCATCAGGATGACGGGGAGGTCGGGGGAGGTGCGAAGGGCCTCCTCGAGGACCTGCACGCCGTCCATCCCTGGGAGCTTGAGGTCGGTCACGAGGCACTGGAACGTCTCCCGCGCGAGCGCGGCGAGGGCGGGCTTCGGCTCGGGAAAGGCGCGGACGTCGTACCCCGCGGCCTGCAGGGTCATCACGACCGCGTCGCGCATCGAATCCTGGTCTTCAATGACGAGAACCCGCGTCATGCCTCATCCACCGGAATCGTCACCACGAATGTCGCTCCCCCCCCAGGGTTGTTCCGGGCCTCGATGTTCCCGCCGTGGGCCTCCACGATGCGCAGCGCGATCGCCAGCCCCAGCCCCGTCCCTTTCGACCGGGTCGTGAAGAACGGCGAGAACAGTTTTCGCAAAATCTCCTCGGGGATCCCGTGTCCTGTGTCGGCCACCTCGACGCGCACGTTCGCGCCCTCGCGGCGCGTCCGCACCGAGAGCACGCCCCCCGCCTCCATCGCCTGCGCCCCGTTCTGCACGAGGTTCACGAAGACCCGCCGCATCATCTCGGCGTCCACGGACACGCCGTCCGCCTCGGGCGCGAAGTTCCGCACGACGCGGACCTGCCGCTCCTCGATCGACCTCGCCGCGAGGGCGATCGCCTCCTCGAGAAGCGCCTGGATCGACGCCGCCCGCCGCTCCGGATGGAGCTGCGCGGTGAAGGTCAGGATCCCCCCGACCAGGTCGTTCAGCGACCGGACGGCGAGCATCACCTTGTCCGACAGCTCCTTCTGGGGCCCCCCGAGCTGCCTCGAGAGGAGTCCCGCGTACAGCTCGATCGCCCCGAGCGGATTCCGGATCTCGTGGGCCAGGCACGCCGACATTTCCCCGATCACCGCGAGCCTCTCCTTCCGCGCCAGCTCCCGGTTCTTCTCCTCCAGCTCGCGCGTCAGCTCCTGGACGCGCGCGCGGAGCGCCTCGTGGGCCTGCTCCAGGCGGGCCGTGGTCTCGTTGAACTGCCGGATCAGGGCGGCGATCTCCGGCCCCGCCGCCGGCCCCGGCACGAGCGGCGCGTCAGGCATCCGATCCCGGCTCCGTGGTACGACGACCATTCCTCACCGACCGCTCATGCCTCCTTGGTGTCGAACAGCTTCGCGTCCCCCGCTTCCTTCGGCCCGTACGCGCTCCTGAGCTTCTGCGTATCCGCCTGCTTCTTCAGCCGCCCCAGCGTCTCGTCGCGGAGCGCCCCCGCCATCCGCGCCCCCTCCTCCTCGGCGGCGATCAGCCGCGAAAGGACCTCGGCGACCTCGTCCGCCCGCCGGTCGACCCCCGCGCGGAGCGACGGCTCCACCGCGTCGCGCGCCTCGGGCCACCGGTCGCGCGCCCCCGCCATCCGCCGCCCGATCCCCTCCAGCCGCTCCATCACCCCCTGCTTCTTCCGCACCAGATCGAGGAGCGGATCGGGGTCGTCCGAGAGCAGCGTCTCCCGATGCCCCTCGGCGATGCCGAGCATCTCCTCGTAGCACGCCCGCTGCTCCGCGAGCGCCGCCGCGAGAAGTCGCGCGTCGTCGTCCGGCCTCATTCCATCTGCCATGTGAGCAACCCCGCCGTCCCGCGATCGAAAAGCGCCTGCCAACGCGCCCGGTGCGCGTCGTCGATCTCCCCCGCCGCAACGAGCCGCGCGAGCGCCGCGCGGGCAATCTCGAGCGTGTCCGCGGCCTCCTTCTGCCGCCCCAGCCGCTTCTGGCAGACCGCCTTCCTGTGAAGGCAGTCGAGCGCCTCGGCCTTGCGCGAGATCAGCTTGTACGCCTCGCCGTACGACCCCGCCGCCTTGTCCAGGCGGTCCAGGCGGAACTCGCAGTCGGCCCGGCGGACCAGCGCGAGGCCGTACACCGTCGCGTACGGCTCCTCGATCTTCGCCGCGTTCCCCTCCTCGTCCGTGACGTCCCCGAGTTCGAGCAGGCGGACGAGGTGCGCGAGCGCCTTGTCCCAATCCCCCTCCTCGACGGCGATCTGCGCCAGCGTGTCGAGGGCGAGGATCCCGAGGCGCGCCTCTTCGGGAAAGTACGAGAGCGCCTGGTCCAGGTCGCGACGCGCGGCGCGGAACGCCTCGCGCGCGGGCTCGACCTGCCCCTCCGCCCTGCGCCGCCGCGCGAGCTCGTACCTCACGCGGCCGATCTCGAACTTCGCGCGTCTCCACACGTCGCTCGACGGGAGGATCCGGTCCGACTCCGAGAGGATCCGCGTCAGCGTGCGGAGGGCCGCGTCGATGTCCCCCTGCGCCTCGTGGATCTTCGCGACGTCCAGCCGCGACGGGTAGGTGTAGATCGGGTTGTTCGGGAACTCCACCTGGAGCCTGTCGAAGAGGAGCAGCGCGCGCTCGTAGTCGCCGGTCGACTGCGCTGCGCGGGCCAACTCGTAGATGGCCTCCGGCTGGCCCGGGTCATCCGTCGGGCAGATGTCGAGGTAGACCGTGAGGTGCGAGTCGGCGCGGAAGGGGTCGCCCGCGCGGGCGTAGGCGACGCCGGCGGCCTGGCGCAGGCGGATCGCGCGTCCCCCGGTGGAGGCGTCGGCCGCGACCGCGAACGCCTTCGCCGCGCGCTCGAACTGGGAGCGGGCCTGCTCGCGGAGATCCTCCGCGCCGCGCGGCTGGCCTCGGCGCGCGGCCCCCTCGGCCGCCAGCACGGCGATGTCTCCAAGACGGCGGCGGACCAGGCCGGCCACCTCCAGTAGCGCCGCGTCGGAGGGGAAGTGCACGAGGTACGACTCCGCGACCCGCACGGAGGCCTCCAGCCGCTCCGCGTCGCGCCCCTCGCCCGGAAAGGCGACTAGCAGGAGCGACGGCACGGGGAGGTCTGGAAACCGCGTCGAGGCGAGGGTGCCTGGAGTGACCTTGGAGAGGGCGCGGGAGAGCATCTCGATCCCCTTCGCCTCGTCGCCGCGGGAGAGGAAGACCTGCCCGAGGCGCGCGAGGCAGGCGTACTCGGCGATCGGGGAGGGGGAGCGGGAGAGGAGGCGCTGGTACCGCGCGATGGCTCCGGGGATGTCGCCGTGGAGCTGGTAGGCCCGCGCGAGGAGGTAGCCGGTGCGCTCGGCGGCCAGGGCGTCCTGGTCCCGTCGGGCCAACTCCTCGGCGCGTGCCAGGTCGTTCGCGGCGAAAAGGAACTCGAGGCCCGCCCGCTCCGGGTCGGACCAGGTGCGCATGCGCCCGAGGTGGACGAGCCCGCGCGACTCGTAGGCATCCCGCGCGACGGCGGACAGGTGGCGGGGCCACGGCTTGCCGGGCTGGAGGCGGTCGGGGTAGAGGGTGTTCCTCGGGTCCCAGGGTAGCCTGTGCTCCACCTCGGCGAGGAGGGCCGTGAGCGCGTCGGTCGCCTCCGCGTAGAAGCGACGACGGAGGTAGAGGCGCCCTCGCCGGGCGAGGGCCTCGAGGTGGGCCTCGTCGCCGCCGCCCCGGGCGTAGGCCTCGAGCGCGGCGAGGGCCTTCTCGAGCATCGGCGAGTGCATGGCGCGCTGGAGGGCGGAGAGGCGCTCGAGGGAGGCGGCGGGCCCCGGGGGAACGAGCCCCGCGGCGGCGACGGCGGCGACGCGGGCGGGGTCGACCTCGTCGATCAGCTCCTCGGCGGTCTCGGCAACCTCGAGGTGGAGCGAGGCGTCGGAGGTCGAGAGGGCGTCGAGCTCGGCGAGGGCGTCCCGCAGGGCCCCGCGGTCGCGGAGGAGGCGGGCGATCTCGAGGCGCTTGGTGCGGACCTCGGCGGCGGGATACCCCTCGGCCTCCGCGCTCTTCAGGGCCTCGAGGGCGAGGGAGAGGCGGTCGACATCGTCCTCGGCCTGGGCGAGGCGGAGTCGGCACTGGGCGAGCAGGAAGAAGGCGCGGCCGCGGCTGGGGTGTTGGTGGTAGCGGTCGAGGAACTCGGCGGCGGATCGGGCGGCGGCGGCGGGGCGGCCCTCGGCGTACTCCTCGAGAGCGACGGCGAGGACGTCCTTCCCCTCCGCGACGCGTCGCTCCTCGACGCGGAGGCGGTGGCGGAGCAGGAGGAGGGACAGGAGGGCCAGCACGAAGATCGTGCCGTGCCAGTGCTTCCCAAGCCACACCAGCAGGATTCGAGCGCGAGACGCCAGCATCCGAACTCCAGCCGCGCCGGGGCGCCCGCGAAGCGGGCCGGGCATCGCCGGCGCGCGACTTCAGGTCTCGGCGAGCTACTCTTTCTGGCCGAGGAGGCGCTTGACCTCGCGGAGGGTCCGGTGCCGCTTGAGCATCTCGATCTGCTTGAGGGTATCGAAGACGCTCTCGGGATAGAGGCGGTGACCGGAGTCGGTCCGCTCGGCCTCGTTGATGAGGCCCATCATCGTGTAGTTGTGGAGGGTCTGGCGCGAGATCCCGGTATGGCGCATGATCTCGCCGATCTTGTAGAGCTTCTTCGGACGGAGGTCCCCGCCCTTGAAGAAGCTCGCGCCGCGGGCCCCTGCGCCCTCCTCCGCGACCGCGGGCTCGGGCGTTCCCCGGCCCTTTCCGGCGGCCTTTCCCGCTCGTGCCATGGAGACCTCCTTTCGCCCCGGAATCCTAGCGCCGTCGCGTGCGAACTGCAAGCCTGATGTTATACTTTACAAACTATAAACTACCATTCGACCGGACGGGGACGATTCCAACGCGACCTTGACTCGGAGCCACAGGGTCCGATAACATTCCGGCAGACTCCAGAAGCCAGGGAGGGCGATATGGGGCTCAGAATCAACACCAACCAGGGGGCGCTCACCGCCCTCAGGTCCCTCAGGCAGGCAGGACGCACGGAGGCGACCGCCCTCGAGCGCATCGCCACCGCACTCCGCATCAACCGCGCGAGCGACGACCCGAGCGGCCTCGTCATCTCAGAGATCCTCCGCTCCGAGCTCGCCAGCATCGACCAGGCCATCGAGAACACGCAGACCGACTCGAACCTGGTCAATGTCGCCGACGCCGCCCTCGGGGAGGTCAACGACATCCTCCGCGACGTCCGCAGCCTCGCCGTCGCCAACCTCAACACCGGCGGCCTCTCCGCCGAGGCGCGCCAGGCCAACCAGTTCGCCGCCGACGCCGCCGTCCAGGCCGTCAACCGGATCGCCAACACCAGCCGCTTCGGCAGCACGCAGCTCCTGAACGGCCAGAGCGCCATCCTCACGAACAACCAGTCCGCCCCCAACGTCCAGGACCTCCGCGTCTTCTCCGCGCAGTTCGGCTCCAACCTCCCCCTCGATGTCCCCGTCAGCGTCACCGCCGCCGCGACCGAGGCGGGCACCACGGGCGTCATCGACGCGGTCCAGGGCGCGGGGAGCTCCATCCTCCTCCGCGGGGAGCGCGGGACCGCGGAGCTGACCTTCGCCGCCGGCGCGACGCGCGCCGAGGTCGCCACGGCAATCAACGCCGTCAGCGAGCAGACCGGCGTGGTCGCCGATGCCGCCACGGGCGAGGTGCAGTCCCAGGACGTCGGCCAGGCCGCCTTCGTCGAGTTCCGCACCCGCCAGGGGACGTTCGGAGGCGTCGCGGACGGATTCAGCCAGGGGACCGACATCCAGGGCTCCATCGGCGGCCAGCTCGCCTCGGGCAACCGCAACACCCTGTCCGTCTCGGGCCCTGCCCTCGACGCCCAGGTCCAGTTCCAGGCTGGGACCGCGGCGGGGAACTACAACTTCCAGATCCTCGGAGGCGGGCTCCGCTTCCAGATCGGCGGGAACGCCAGCCCGACCGATTCGGTCATCGTCGGGATCGAGTCGGTCTCGGCGAGCCGCCTCGGGCAACCGGGGAACAACCTCTCGCAGATCTCGAGCGGCCAGGCAAGTTCGCTGCTGAACAACCCCGGCGGGGCGATCGACGCGATCGACGCGGCGATCAACCAGATCAGCGGCAACCGCGCCGCCCTCGGGGCGACCGACCGCTTCGTCCTCCAGGCCCAGCGGAGCGCCCTGGAGGTCGCCTACGAGAACCTCTCCGCCAGCGAGTCCTCGATCCGCGACGCCGACATCGCCGAGGAGATCGCCCGCGGGCTCCGCGGAAGGCTCCTGCGCGAGGCGGGAATCTCCACGCTCCGCCAGAACAACCTCAGCCAGCAGAGCGTGCTGCGCCTCCTCGGCGGGGGCCAATAGGGGGCCCGTGGACCGCGTCCTCCGAATCCTCGACGCGAACCTGAACCGCGCCGGGGAGGCGATCCGCGTGATCGAGGAGGCCGCGCGATTCCTGCTGGAAGACCGCGCCCTCGTCCGACGCGTCAAGGAGATGCGCCACCTGCTGTCCAAGGCGGCGCGAGTCACCACTCCTGCCCCGGGGCGCTTCGCCGCACGCAATGTCGCGGGGGACGTCGGGCGCACCCTTCGGGTCGGAGCCCAGCGCGATTCACGGGACGTGGCGGACATCGTCGAAGCGAACTTCAAGCGCCTCCAGGAGGCTCTCCGCTGCGTCGAGGAGTACGGCAGGGGACGCCCCGTTCTGGTCATGGTGGCGCAGGGTCTGCGGATGGGAGCCTACGCGTTGGAGTCCGAGATCGTCAGCGCGCTCGGACCGCGACGTGTGCTTCGCGAGGCGAGGCTGTACGTCATCCTGACGACCGAGGTGGCGGGGAGGTCGCTCGCGGAGGCCGCTCGGCTGGCCCTGAAGGGCGGCGCGCAGCTCCTGCAGGTGCGCGAGAAGACGATGAGCGACCGGAGACTCGTCGTAGCGGTCAAGCGCGTGGTCGCCCTGGCGAGGCCGCGCGGCGTGCCCGTGCTCGTGGACGACCGCGTCGACGTCGCGCTCGCCTCGGGGGCGGATGGAGTCCACGTCGGCGACGACGACCTCTCGATCGCCGACGCGCGGCGGCTCCTCGGCCCGTCGGCCATCGTCGGGGCGACGGCGCACTCCGCCCCGGAGGCCCGTCGGGCGGAGCGGGCGGGGGCCGACTACGTCTCGGCGGGACCCGTGTTCTCCGCGGCGACGAAGTGGAGGCACTTGCCGGCAGGGGCCACGCCTCGCCTCGACCCTCAGGGCCTCTCCGTCGTGCGAGCCATCCAGCGCGCCGTCTCGTGTCCCGTGTTCGCCATCGGCGGGATCACCGTGGAGAACCTGCCCAGCGTGCTGGCCGCAGGCGCGCGTCGTGTCGCCGTCTGCGCGGGCGTCCTTGCCGCGGCGGACCCGGCGCGGGCCGCGCAGCGAATGCGGGGCGCAATCGATGCAGGGAGGGGGAATTTCAACACGAAGACACGAAGACGCTAAGGACTCGTGTCGAAATAACTGCTGGAAATCAGTAACACGACCGATGTAGAGGGTCGTGGAGTTCGCGACCCTTCGGGCGAAGTACAAGGCGTTCGCTTCCGCTCTGAATGAGCGCAGT
>Ga0080064_1005107_pt1 | contig 15845 bp, 9 predicted proteins | sample Subgrocontami54m_FD_69260 | JGI IMG/M metagenome (GOLD analysis project Ga0080064, IMG submission 69260) | Subsurface groundwater microbial communities from S. Glens Falls, New York, USA - GMW46 contaminated, 5.4 m (SPADES assembly) (version 2) ...
CCTCGTTCCCCGCGAGGTCGCGCACGGTCACTGCGACGGTCACCTCGCCGTCGGACAGGGCCTCGGCCGGCGTGAACGAGATCCCGTCGGCCGTGCGGGTCGCCGCGGAGGTGCGATCGACCCCTTCTACAGAGACCATGGCGCTGGCGACGTCGACCCCCGACAGGGCATCGGCGAAGGGAACTCCAATCTCGGGGCGACGTGCCGCGACGGCCGCGTCGGGCATCGACACGCCCAGCGTCGGAGGGCTCCTGTCCTCGACGAACTCCGCCGACGCCGTTCCCTGGTTTCCTGCCAGGTCCATCACGGTCACCTGCACGGTGACGGTCCCCTCGGCGAGGTCGGACGTGGGCGAATAGGAGAACGACGTCGCGGTCAACTGCGCCGAGGAGGTCACGTTGACGCCGCTCACGAGGATCGCCGCCGTGGAGGTGTCCACGCCGCGGGCGTCGTCCCAGGTCCCGGAGATCGGCTGACGGGCGTCCCTCGAATAGGGCGGCACGGAGATGATCACGACTGGCGGGGTCGTATCCACCACGAAGCTCCACGCCAGCGCCGCCTCGTTCCCGGCGCGGTCGCGGACGGTCACGGCAACGGTCACCTCGCCGTCCGGCAGGGCGTCTACGGGGGTGAACGAGACACCCTCGGCCGTCCACGCGGCCTGCGGGGTGCGATCGACTCCTGCTACGACCAGGGAAGCCCCGTCCATGTCCGCGCCGGCCAGCGCGTCGGAGTACGTCACCGCAATCGCAGGACGCGCATCGGCGACCAGGGCGCCATTGGACGGGGTGGGCTCGCCGAACGCGGGGGAGGTCGCATCGATGGTCGTCGTCCCCTCGAGGAACCCATCCAGCAGGTGGCCGTCCCCGTTGTCTTCGCCGTCGTCCTCGCCATCATCCTCGTCCTCGGCGTCGTCCTCCCCATCGTCCTCGTCATCCTCGCCGCCATCGCCGCGGCCGTCATCGTCGGAGTCGCCGTCGTCGCCCGACTCGAAGAGGCCGCCGGTGACTCGATAGGCGTAGGTCCCGTCCGGGAGACGGACGCCTGAGCCATCCAAGCCGTCAAAGGGGATGCTCGCCAAGACCTCCTGTTCGCGCGGCTGGCCGTCCGCCCTGGGGGGAACCGTGGTCTCGCTCGCCATGTCCCGCAGCACTGCGCCCGAAGACGACACGATCTGCCAGGTCGTGCGGATCGACTGCTCGTCCTCCTTCAGCTTCACGAGGTACAGCGCCGCGAGAACGGTCTCGTCGAGCCGCCCGTCGCCGTTCGGGCTCCACGGATCAGGCTGGTCCATCACCGACAGCAGGGCGAGGCGGAAGGAACGTGCGTTGCCCGCCTCCTTCCAGGATTCACGGAACCTCTGGATGGCCTGCGAGAACCTCGCGTAGGCGTAGTCGCGGAACGAGGGGTCGTCCTCCCCGAGGGCCTCGTCGCCTCGGGCCATCTCGCGATCCGCCTTCGCGATCTTCTCAGCGCGTTTTCTGGCGCTCTTGCGGTCGATCAACCGCATGTCGCCTCGCGCCTCCTCGAGCAGGGTGCTCGCCAGGAGCCGCGCGGACTGGGCCAGGCGGCCCGCGTCGGCCTTCAGGCGATCCGCGACGGCCATCTCGGACCGCCGCAGGGCCTCGCGCGCGGCCTCGCGGATCGACTCGCTGGCCTCGTGGAAGTCGTCGAAGGCCCGCTTGGAGGAGACGTGGTCGGCGTCAGTGAAGCTGTCCGCGGTGGAGTCCAGCGCCTCGAGGGCGTCGTCGACCTTCCGCTCGACGTCGCGAGAGAGACCGCCGTCCTTCAACGACTGCAGGTCGGCGAGCGCCTGGTCGCGCAGGTCTCGCGCGGAGTCCTCGGCGAGCGCCAAGCCGGCCATCGCGATGAACGCGACGGCCACAAAGAGAAGGTGATCGATCTGGCGAGCAACCATCCGTCCCTATCCCCTGGCGGGGTGGCCTTGGTGGTGCAAAGAGCGCGCCAGAGGCGCCCAGCGGGTCCGGATGGTCGTTCTACGGAAGCCCCCCCCCGCAATGGTTTGCCCCTCCTTGATGCGCCACGACTCTCAGGCGTTCGCGGCTCTTCGCAAGGGAGATTGGGCGCGCGCGACACACTCCATCGCGCGTCGAGCGGGAACCTCGGCGGGGCTGTCACTTGCGCGGAGCGCCGCGGGAGGGCACACACTGTCTCCCCGCGCCACAGGTGAGACGCGGGTCGAGAGCCTCCTGATGCGCGCCTTGACCTGAGGTTCACCGCTGCTACTTCGCGGTCGGAATGTCCAGCCAGAGGATCTCTCTGCCGCGAACGACGCCGACACCCACGCTCAGTCCGCTGGAGGCGAAATCGATGCGCTGAATGGTGTCGCCGAGGCGCTCGGCCTGTCCGTCCAGGACGAGCGAGTCACCGCGATCGAAGTTCCGGCCCGTGTACGCGAAGTGCTTTCCGTCCGGGGAGAACGTGAGTCCCGTGACGAGGTCGAACTCCGGGCCGTCGACCTCGTCCAGGCAGGCGACCCACCGATGCGGCGAGTTCGGACCTTCCCAGCGAAGCGCCGCCCACGCGACCTGCGCGCCATCGGGGCTGAACAGGGGTTCTTCGAGCTCGTGGGGATCGCCCATCGCATACGGCCCATGCTCGCGCCCGTCCACGACCACGAATTCTCCGGCGTCCCGCTGGATCCGCGCCGCGTACCGCTTCCCGTCCGGGCTGAACACGAACGAGTGCACGGACGTGCATTCGACCGCCGGCCGATCGTCCACGACGAGAGTCGCCTTGCCGCTCCGGGAAGAGACGTACGCCAGACGCGCCGAATCGGGACTGAAACGCACGAGACCAACCCGGTCGCACTCGGGCCGGCTCTTGCTGTCGATGACGGGCGTCCAGGTCTCCCCGTCCCTTGTCCAATAGACGCAACGCGATCCATCGGGACTGAGCACCGGAGACCGAGCGCCCGCCGGTACCGGTGTCTTCTCCCCGTCGCGGACGAGGAACGTGGCGTCCCCGCGACTCGCGATGTAGGCGAGGTGCTTCCCGTCGGGCGTCAGCCATACCCACTTGTGACCGGCGTGATCGAAGGTCTCTCCCTTCGCGCCGTTGACGACGACGCACTCCTCATGACCTGACTCCGCCGCGTGTGCCACGGTCAACCCATCGTCGCTGATCGCGACGCCATCGATGTCGTCGTAGGCCTCCTCCAGGTCCCCGTCCCGGATCAGTCGGTCCTTCCCGTCCGCCTGCACGAGAAAGACGACGCGCCCGCGGTCGCGTGAGAACAACGCCCTGGCGCGATTGAACGGGCCCCACTCCTTCTTCCCCACGGAAACGAAGGTCCCTTGTTCGGTCCCCCACTCGCGAACCGCCGCTTCGCCTCCCCCCAGGAAGGTCGTCGTTCCAAGTGACTGCCAGGGTCCCGTCACTTCCCCGTTCAACACGGAGTAGAGCCCGCCACCCGCGTCTCCCTTCTCCCCCTTCCGCGCCCCGAAGGCGGTCCAGCGACCCTCCGGCCCGATCCTGATCAGGAATGGCGGGACATTCAGGCCATCCGGCACCGTCCCAATCACCTTGCTGGCCGCACGGGCCTCGAGACCAGACGGCTCCTCGCCGACGCACCGCCCCTGCAGGATCCACGGATTCAGGACCGCGGCGATGGCCAAGACGAACTTCACTCGACGCATGTTCGAGGCCTCCCTTGAATGACCCTGCCAGCGTAGCACACCCTGCGTCGATCGGAACCGGACGCCGGCACGGTCCAGCGAGGCCCCTCAGTCCCGCCGCGTCCAGGAGCGCACCATGACCACGGCCGCGACGACGACCAGGAGCCCCAGGAGGAGAACGCCCCCCAGGGCGTAGGGGTAGGCGCCCGGCGAAATCGTCACGCCGGCAATCCTGGTGGGCGCCGGGCGGAGCGGAGGCAAGGTCTCCGAACGGCCCGCTGGCGGGACCGTCCCCGCGAGGACGGCGCCCCATGCGGGTGTGCCCGGCATCACGTCTGACACGCTTCCGTCGAAGGAGAGGACCTGGATCCCGCCGCTGCTGCCTGCGTGGTTGTTGAGGCAATCTGCGATCACAGGCGTGGAGGCAGGCGTGTTCGCGTCGAGGACCACGCCCGCGGCGGGCCCGCGATAGTCCGTGACGCCGGGCCCCGGGACGCTCCCGTAGCTCTTGCACACAAAGAGCCCGTCCTGGCCCGGGCCCACGAAGCCCCTCAGCGTGGGCATGAACGCCGGGCCCGTGGGCGGATAGGCCTGGTACTTCGACTCGTACATGACGAGGTAGGTGCCGAGCTGCCTGAGGTTGTTCCTGCAATCGCGTTGCGGGGAGGACTTGCGGGCGGCCGCGAGAGACGGTAGGAGCAAGAGCCCCACCGTCGCGAGGGCGGCAAGGGCCAGGCCGATGGCGACGAGCTTCCTCACGACTCCTCCCTTCCCCGCCGACCGAGCCCGACGCTTTGATGAGACGAGCGTGCGGTCTCCCGCGGAGCGGTCCGCGTGCCCTGTACATCGCGCGCGCCAATCGTATCGCCGATGGGCGGCGCACTCAACTGAGGCAAACTCGATCCCGGGGGGACTCGCATCGAGGAGGCAATCCTCCTGAGCCGGCAGGAGCACGGCGACGGAGGAAGACGCCGTTGGGGAAGGCATGAGTCGCCTGAACCGTTCAACCTCCGCTTCGTTTGCACCTGCATGCTTCGCTTCCTGGCGCGCCGCTGGCGTCTGTGCACCGCCGCCGTGGTCGTCCTCTCCCTGGGCGGCTGGGTGGCGGTCGCCAACCTCCCGTCCGCGTCGATCTGGTGGACGCTGCGGAGGCTGGAGTCGCCCGATCCCGAGACCCGCGCCCGCGCCCTCGAGCGGGTGCGGCCCGCCGTCCGCAACGGCCGATGCGCACCGGCCCGTGTGGCCCCCTCGATCGAGGACCCCGATGCCGGCGTACGCGCGCAGGCCGCCCAGCTCCTCATGGACACGGGGAACGTGCGCGCCTTCTGTTCCGCCGCCCTCGATCGGCCGACGACGCGGACCTCGCCGGTCGCCCCCCCGAGCTGGATCGACCGCGTGTGCCGGCGGCTGTTTCCCCCGGCGCCCGTGACGATGGTTTTCAGCGGTCGCAGCGGCGGGTCTCAGGAGGACGACGCGCGGTTCGCGCGCGCATTCGAAGAAGGCGACCCGGGCGAGCTCCTGTGGGCGCTGACGCGGACCGGCCTGGGCTACGGATTTGAGCGCGTCAGCTTCGGCTGCGCGCGCATGTCGGGCCGACTCGACCCGCCCCTCGCCAAGGCCGCCGCTGGGGCGCCGAACCCCGACGTGCGCCTGCTGGCGCTGGTGCTGCTCGTGCTTCACCACAGTTGTCATCAGGTGCCGGACTCGATAGCTCTGGTGGAGGCCCTGCCCGAACCGGCCGAAGGCGATCCGGCAGCGCCCGCGATCCGGTTCCTGAAACGAGACGGCTTCTCCTGTGACCGCGTGATCGATGCCCTGCGCTCCGCCGACGACCGCGAGCAGTCCTGGGCCCTGCTCGTGGCCTGCGAGAGACCACGGGCGGAGTACCAGGAGGCGATCACGGCGCTCCTGGACTACGACGACGAGGCGCATCCGCTGCACGCCCCCGGCATCCTCGCGGCCCGCGCCCTCGGCGCACTCGGCGATCCCGCCGCCTTCGACGTGCTGCGCAGGACGGCGCTCGAGGGTCACTACGTGCAGCGGGCGAGGGCCATCCGCGCGCTGGGCGGGCTGACCGGCGTCGACCCGCGGCCGGTCTGGATCGAGGTCATGTCGCGACCGATCCAGTCGCTGGACGACTCGAAGGAGGCGTGTGCGGGCCTCGCGGAGCGCGGCGACGCGGCGGCGTTGCCCGTGCTCGAGGCAGCTCTCCAGATGGACCTCGGGGGAAAGTGGCACGAGGCGGCCGTCGGCGCACTGCACACGGACATCAAGAAGGCGATCGCCGCCATTCGCACGCGCCTTCCCGAGTAGCTGAAAACCCAGATCCAAAATCCCAGATCCAAACGAAATCCCGAATCCCAACACTGGCAAGCAGCCATGCCAGTGTTGGAATTCGGGATTTCGTTTGGATCTGGGATTTTGGATCTGGATTTCGGGCGCGCGCACCCGTCCGTCGACCGGAATTGCCCTTGACGCGACACTGGCCCCGCGCGCCGTCTCCAGGTATCCTGCCCAAGCCATGACGGAACCCGCCACTCCGTTCACCGGCCCCCTGTCCCCGTCACCGACGGCCCCCACGTCGGTGACGGACACGCCGGCGCTCGTTCCCCCCACCGAGTACGGCGTCCCCAACACGCTCCCCGCGACACACCCCCCGAGCTCGAGCCGCGGCACCCTGGCGGGGACCGAGCCCGAGCGGATGGCGAGCGGCGTTCCCAAGCGGCTCGGGCACTACCTCCTCCTCGAGGAGATCGGCCGCGGCGGCATGGGAATCGTCTACCGCGCCCGTCACGAACGACTCGGCACCCAGTTTGCCGTGAAGACCCTCCTCGCCGGCGAACTCGCCTCCCCCGACGCCATCGAGCGGTTCCAGCGCGAGGCCGCAGCGGTCGCGCGGATGGGGAAGCACCCGAACATCGTCACGGTCCACGACCTCGGCCAGGAGGGGTCCGTCTACTACTTCTCCATGGAGTACGTCGAGGGAGCATCCCTCAGGCACGTCCTCCGCGAGCGGCCGATGCAGCCAGCCGAGGGGTCGGCCCTCCTCGAGAAGGTCGCCCGCGCGATCCACTTCGCCCACGAACGGGGGATCATCCATCGCGACATCAAGCCCGACAACATCCTCGTGCGCGACTCCGACGGCGAACCGCAGGTCTCCGACTTCGGCCTCGCCCGCGACGTCCAGTCGGACTCGAAGATCTCCATCACCGGCCAGATCCTCGGGACCCCGAGCTACATGTCTCCCGAGCAGATCGAGGGGATCCCCGACCTGATCGATACCCGCACGGACGTCTTCGCGCTCGGCTGCGTGCTCTACGAGATCCTCACGGGGAAGATGGCCCATGAGGGGCAGGGCGTGATGCAGATCCTCGACCGCGTCCTCGACGGGATCGTCGTCCCGCCCCGCACCATCCGCCCGCAGGTGCCCCTCGACCTCCAGACGATCTGCCAGAAGGCGATGTCGCTCGAGCCCGACCGCCGGTACCAGACCGCCGAGGCGCTCGCGGAGGACCTCGCCCGCTTCCGCCGGGGCGAGCCCCTCCTCGCGCGCCCCGACGGGGTCCTCCGCCGCTGGATCCGGAGGGCGAAGCGAAATCGCGCCGCTGCGGCCGCGGCCGGGGTCGCCCTCGCCATGGCCCTCGTCGCGATCGGCGTCGCGGCGTGGTTCACCGTGAAGCCGCGCCTCGACGCCGCCCGCGTCGCGCGCGAGGAGGCCGAGGCGCGCGACGCCCGGAGGGACGCATCGAACCGCCTGGCGCTCCATGCGCGCGAGGCGGTTGCGCGGGGCGACCTCGACGACGCCGACCGCGCGGCGCGAGAGCTGGTGGAGTCGTACACCGCCTGGGCCGCGCGCGGAGAGGACGTACCGGTGAGCGAGGGGCACCTCGCCCTCGGCCTCGCCGCCCGGACCCGAGGCCGAGCGCGGGAGGCGCTGGTCCACTTCTACCATGCGTTCGAGGCGGCCGTCGGCACCCCCCGCGAGCCGGACGTCCTCGCGCACATCGGCCACCAGCTCTTCGACATGAACGAGCGCGACCAGGCGATGGTCCTCTTCCGCCGCGTCCTGGGAGGCGAGGCGCCACCGAAGGCCGCCTTCCTCGCGAAGTGGGGGATCGCCCGCGGGCTCGTCGCCGAGTTCGAGCCCGAGGAGGCCTTCTCGGCGCTTCACGCGATCGAGGACGACCTCGAGGCCACGCCCGCGCAGCGGGACGAGATCCGCCTGCTCAAGCGCCTCGTCGGCCCGGCGTGCACGACGCTGGTGGTCCCCGGCGTGCCTGACATCGCCCCGCGCTTCGACCTCGACGGCGACGGGCTCGCCGAGGAGATGGCCTTCCTGTCCCCCAGCCGGTTCGGCGTGACCGTCGGGCGCGTCCGCAGCGCGTCCTACGAGGAGCTCTCGACCTCGGAGGCGATCGGCGAGTCGGACGGGTACAAGTTCGCCGGGGCGATCGTGGCGAACGTCGACGGCGACCCGCAGCTCGAGGTGATCGCCGCCGGCGGGAGCGAGGACCAGCGCGGCGGTGTCGCCGTGTTCGAGTGGAGAAACGGCAGGATCGACGCGGGCGCGATCGGGGGCCCCGTCGCGGGGCGCATGATGGGGCCGACCCTGACCGTCGCCGACCTCAATGGCGACGGTGTGAACGAGATCGTCGTCGGGGACTCCGTGTTCGACCGGGCCGTGCGCTACTTCAGCTACGACGCCAAGGCGCGGAAGGTCGCCCTCATCGCGGTTGCCCCTCTGAACGGCGACATCTTCGCAGTCCTCGCGAGCGACCTGGACGAGGACGGGCAGAACGAGGTCTGGGCCTTCGGCGGGGCCTGGGGGTGCTTCGGCATCACCTGCATGTCGCTCGACCCGACGAAGAAGCAGCTCCTGAGGCGCTCCTACACCCCGATGGCGCAGCAGTACCACCTGGAGTCGGCACCCTTCGCGCGCGATCACGAAGTCTACGCGCGCGCCCGCTGGAGCGAGATGGCGGCGAACTCCGTGCGCGGCCAGGTCGGCGAGGAGGAGTTCCGACGGAGGTACGCGATCGGCGGGCTCTACCGAATCATGTTCGGGAGGGACATGAGCGTGAAGTTCGAGCCGCTCCTCGATGCGTCCCTCGCCTGGCCGGCAGGGATCGGCGTCGTGCCGAAAATCGTTCGCGGCCCGGGCGGCGAGGAGTGGCTTTGGGCCACGGCCGACGACGAAATCGCGGGCGAGACGGTCGCCGGGACCGGCGCGCGCACCAGGGTCTTCCTCCGCGAGGGAAGGGCGTTCCGTCCGGTCACCTGGATCACGAACACCCGCTGGGGCGTGCCCCAGACGCAGGACTGGGACGGGGACGGCGACGACGAGTTCGTCAGGCTCGTCGACGGGGACCTCGAGATCCGGGGCCTCTCCCCTCCGCCGGCGGGCCTCCCGGTCTGGTCCAGGGCCGCCCCGACCGCGCAGGGCACGCGGGCCCCTCGTCGCGCCGTCGCCCCCGTGCTCGCCGCCGCGCGGGAGATGGAGGCCGTCCAGCTCTGGGCCGAGGCCTACGAGGGATACGGACGCGTCCTCGCCGCCCCGCAGTCTCAGGAGGACCTCGTCGAGGCGGTCCTCGGGGCCTTCCGATGCGGCGCCGCCGACGGGAAGATCGACGAGGCCGTCGCCCAGGCCCGCGCGGTCGTGACCCAGTACCCGCTCGTGATGGCCGAGGTCGGCCGCGCGCTGGTGGACGGTCTGGAGGAGGCGGGGCGGTGGCAGGACGCGCGGGCGTGGGCCGACGAGCTGGCGGCGACGCCGGGGGTCCGATCGAGCGAGGCCGAGGAACTGCGACGCCGCGCGGAGCAGCTCCGGGGGCTCGCGGAGCCGACCCCCGCGGTCGCGATGAACTCGGACGCCTTCCGCGCGGCGGACCTGCTGGCAACCTCGCCATTCTGCGCGCGGCGCGGCAACGACGGGTCGATCACGATCGAGGCGCCTGCGACGGAGTTGGAGGGGGTGTTCCTCCCGCTCTCCTACGGCTACACCTCGTACCGGCTCCGCGCGAGGCTCCAGGTGCTGCGGCAGGACTGGACGATGGGGTTCTCGCTCGGCCTCTTCTCGGGGGAGATCGAGAGGCACCTGGTCGAAGATCCGGCGTGGCTCGAGGCGAGCGACGAGCGCGGGCGGGGAAGGTACCGTCAGTTCCTCCAAATGAGGGCGTTCGGCGAGACCGGCTCCCCCACGCGCGCGTGGGACATGTGGGCCCTGAGCCCCTCCGGGGGCGCCGGTGCCCGGGTCGCGACGGGGCCGCCGTGCCCCGGGCCCGAGACATCCGTGACGCTCGAATTTGCCCGACACCAGGGGAAGCTGCGCGGGACCCTCGAGGGCGCGGGGGTGGATCCGCTGCCTGCGGAACTCGCCGTGGAGGGGCTCGAGGACGCGCGGGTCTTCCTCGCGCTGGAGGCGAGGGGCAAGGGCAGCTCGCCGGCGTGCCAGGGGGCGCTCCGACTGGCTGACTTCGAGATCGCCTCTGCGCCCGGAGGGGTGGCGTTGGCCAAGTACCTTCCGCAACGGCCGATCGAGCTCCTCTGGCTGGCGAACGGCCGCTGGGTGCAGGGACGGTCGCAGGAGGCGCTCGCGCTGTACGACCAGGCGGTGGAGGCGGCCGACCTGGAGGCGGCCTGCGCGGAGGCGATGAAGGCGAAGGGGCTGCCGACCGAGCTGGAGGTCGCCGCGCGCGGCGGGGACGTGCGGCTCGTGCCGGTCGACGCGCGGTTCTGGAGGGGGCTCGCGAAGGCGGCGACGGCGGGGGCGGAGGCGGGTACCGAGGACCTGCGAGAGGCGGGGCGACGTTCGGCGGAGCGCGTGACAGCGCTGATCCGCCGGGCAGGCGTGTCCGCAAGTCCGCACCCGGGCGCGGTCACGGCGCTGCGACTGGAAGCGGAGGCCCTGTCGGGGATCCAGGGGGCAGCGAACGCGGAGGGGCTGGCGATCTGGATGCAGAAGGCGTGGGAGGTCGATGTCGCGAACACGCTCCTGCGGGACCTGGGAAAGCGGCTTGCGCCGGTCTCGATGGTCGAAGGCCCGCCGGAGACCGGGGAAAACGCCTTCCAGCCGGGCGACGTGCTCGTGGAGGTCGACGGGGTCGCGATCGGCGAGCCGCGGTCCTGCGATGCCGTCGTTGCGGCGGCAGTGAAGGCGGGGAAGCCGCGCGTATCGGTCGCGCTTCGGCGCGGAGGGCGGCTCGTGACCGCGGAGTTCGACCCCTCTGCCGCAGGCCCGCGCCTCGTCCTCGCGCACGAGCTGCGGGACGAGGAGGAGGGTCCGACCGGCGAGCGATAGGGCCTCCCCGGCCGTCGCTCTTCCCCTCCTGATGGTTGACGCGCGCGCCGCCGGCCCGTACCTTCGTCGGTACTCTTCGAGGATGCGCGTGTCCGACCTGAGTATCGAGGCCCTGGACTCGGACGAACGACCGCGTCGCGTCGTGGTGGTCGTCCGCGGCGCCGTGGACGGACGGAACGTCCCGACCTTCGCCGATCGCCTGGACACGCTGCATCGCGCGGGGATGAAGCACCTCGTCATCGACATGGCCGGGGTCACGATGCTCTGCAGCGCGGCGCTGGGGTACCTCGTGAACCTGGCGGACAGCCTCGGGGAGGTGGGCGGCGAGATCACGATCGCCTGCATCACCCCGAAGGTGAAGGAGGTGTTCGACCTGATCGGGCTCTGCTCCTTCTTCACCTTCCAGGACACCCGGGACGGCGCGCCGGACCCGTAGGGGCCTCGTTTCAAGGCCGCCATCGAGCCCCCGGGGGTCGGCACCGCAGGCTCGAGCCTCACACGCGCGCGAGGGGGCGTTCCCAAGAAGTGCTGGAATTCCCGACACTCGTGCAGGTGAGCGCCGGCTTTTCCAGCACTTTTCGGGAGCGTTCCGCACCCGAAAAAAGCACCTCATTCCGCCTGATGCCCGCCCCCCATCAGGAGTTGCGGCACTCAAAGAGGCCGCGTCGACCCCCTGGCCTGCCCCATGCTTCATCCATCCCTCGTCCCGCGTCGTGGTGACGCGGGGGTGGGAATGGAGGAGAACCATGAGACACGCGATGTGGGTCGCACTGGCGTTGCTGCTGTGCGCCGGGACGGCCTGGTCAAAGGTGGATGCGGAGGCGCGCAAGGCGAACAGGGAAATCACCAGGCAGATTCAGCAGTACTGGCAGGGATACCTGAACGCCCTCGAGGGGGTCTACCTCGGGCACGCCGGCTGCTGGCACAGGCTCTCGATCGAGAAGGTCTTCCTGCAAAAGGCCCTGAACGACGCCGGCCCGAAGGTCGATCGGCGGGACCCCGGGAGCGCTCGACAGCTCGATACGCTCCGCATGCAGGTGGAGGAGGCCTTCAGGAGGCAGGAGGCGAAGCTGCGCGACGACATCCTCGGTCTGGGTGACCGCAAGCTTCAGCCCGAGAGGAAGGAGTAGCGCCATGAAGACCTTCCTCGCGACGATCGCCTCGTGCGCGGCCGCCCTCGTGTGCGCGCTTGCATGGACGACGATGGCGGCACCGCAGGTACGCGAGAGGGGGCACGAGGCCCCCCTCGTCGTCGGCCTGCCCGTCCCGGGCCGGACGACCGTGGAGCGGCCCGATCCCGACGCCGAGGTGGGTCGCACCGAGACGCCTCCGCCCGGGACGGAGGACGACGAGTACGACTACGGGCGCGAAATCCACGAGCGAAACGAGGCGCTCATGGAGAAGTTCCTCGCCGCGCAGAGCGATGACGATCGGGAGGACATCCTCGAAGCGATGCCGCAGTTCGACGACCCCGCGACGATCCCGTTCTTTGCGGCGATCGCCCGGGACAGCGCACGGTACTCGGCACGCGTCCGGGCCCACGGCGTCATCGGTCTCAACCTGCGGGACTGCAGCGAAGCCGTGCAGGTCCTCTGGGAGGTCGCGCACAACGACCCCGACCCGTCGATCCGGTTCCTCGCCATCGAGGGGATGGGAACGAACACGGCCTGCCGCGAGGAGGTCCTCCCCCTCCTCCTGTCCGCGCTGGGGGACGAGGAGCCGCTCGTGCGGCAGGGGGCCATCGCCGGGCTCCAGTTCCTCGGCGACCCGAGGGCGGTCGGTCCGATCGCGGCGTGGATCGAGCGCCAGACCGACGTCCGCCTCGCCGCGGACGTCGTGTGGATGCTCGGGAAGTACGAGGCGGACGAGGCGACCGTCGCGCTCCGCTCGATTGCGACCGGGCACCGCGACGAGGGCGTTCGCGAGCGGGCCTGGAAGGAGCTGTTCTCACGCGGGGACGAGGCGGCGCTCGAGCGGCGACGCAGGAAGACGGGGGAGGCGGACGAGGCCCGGGTGCGACGGACCGCGTTGGTGGAGAGCCTCGCGGGGGAGGACGGCTCCCACGAGGCCCTTCAGCTCCAGTTCCGCGCGGGGAACGGCGACGCCGATGCGCTCGCGTCCCTGGAGGGGGCGATGGATGCCGGCAACCCCGCGTCCGCCCGCTTCCGCGCGGCCGCCGCGATCGTGCGGGAGAACGGACTGCCGCGCGGGGACGCGGAGGCCTGCCTGCGGGAGCTGGCCGGGGAGTCGGACGACGCCGAGGTCCGCATGGGGGCGCTGACCGAGCTGTTCTACGCGAAGGCGGAGGGCGGGCTGGCCCTGTGCGAGACCGCGGCGAGAGAGGGAGGCGACGTCGGGGCGCACGCGCTCGCGCTCATCGAGGCCCATGGCCTGTACGGGGGACGGCGCGAGGAGGCGGAGCGGGCGCTGATGCGGCTGCTCGGGACGACGCGCGACGCGGACGAGGGCCTCGCCCGGGTGCGGGAGGGAAAGACCGACCCGGAGGTCGCCACGTGGGTGCGACGCGAGGGCCTTCCGCCCCGTCGGCTGCTCCAAGCCGGCGACCCGGTGGCGCGGGCCCTGCTGCATCGATGAGGATGGCAGACAGGGCCGGCAGGACGCCGGGCTACTTCCGTCTCGGTCTCCCGCCCTGCCCCGGGGCGTTTCCCCAACGCGGCTCGATCATCTGGGAGTTCCACTCGTCGAACGCAGCCCTCAGGGTTTCCACCTGCTCCGGATGGGCCTCCGAGAGGTCCTCAGTCTCGCCGATGTCCGCGGAGAGGTCGTACAGCTCCGAATCGCCACGGGGGAGCATCACGAGCTTCCAATCGCCCATCCGGATAGCGCGGGAAGCGCCCATCCTCCAGCACAACACTTCGTGCGGCACGCCCTCGCTCTGCCCGAGGAGAAACGGGAGGAGGTTCACCCCGTCCAGTCCTTCGGGGGCCTCCCCGCCCGCCGCGGCGAGCGTCGTCGGGTGGATGTCGAGCGAGCTCACCGGAAAGTCGAGGGTCTTCCCCTCGGGGAGGGTCCCCTTCCACTGGATCATGAAAGGGACCCGGATCCCTCCCTCGTAGACCTCGATCTTGTGTCCACGCAAAGGGCCGTTGACCGAGGTGTTCTCGGCCACCGATCCCCCGTTGTCGCTGAGGAAGATGACGAGGGTCTCTTCTTCGAGGTCGGCCTTGCGGAGCGCCCCGAGGACCCTTCCGATGCCGTCGTCCATCGCCGAGAGCATCGCGGCGAACGTACGTCGTCGGGTGTCGGCGATCTTGGGGAACCGCGCGAGGTACTTCTCCGTCGCCTCGAGCGGGGAGTGCCCGGCGTTGAAGGGGAGATAGAGGAAGAAGGGCCCCTCTGCGTGGCGCTGAACGAAGGAGACGGCCTCATCCGCGAGCGCGTCGGTCAGGTAGGCAGGCGGATCGACCGGATCGTTCTCTCGATAGATGGGCCCGTCCCTTGTCACGGGCCCGGGCAGGTAGGGGTGCATGCCGCCCAGGAACCCGTAGAACTCGTCGAAGCCGCGGTTCGTCGGGCGGAGGGTGGGCGCGCTCCCCAGGTGCCACTTCCCGAACATCCCCGTGGCGTATCCCAGCGGCTTGAGGCGTTCCGCGAGGGTGGTCTCGGTTCGCGGCAGGCCGATCGGCACCCCTTTCTGACCCACGCCGAGCGGGTTGAACTCGAACCCGAACCTCTGCTGATATCGGCCGGTCATCATCCCTGCGCGGGTGGGGGCGCAGTAGGGACAGCTCACGTAGCCATTCGTGAATCGGAGGCCGCTCTTGGCGATGGAGTCGATGTTCGGGGTGGGGATGTCGGTCGCGCCCTGCGCACCGGTCTCGCCGTAGCCGAGGTCATCGGCGACGATCAGGACGATGTTGGGACGGGCAGGCGGGTCCGATTGGGCGAGGAGCGGTGAAACAAGCAGGAGGACGGATAGTACGACCGCTCTCGCAGGCATGATGATCCTCCGAACCGGGTGGTCTCCTGCCTTCAGAACGGGGGAAGCGCCCGCTTGGTATCCGTCCCGCCTGTGGGCAAGCGCCCTTCGGGGCACTGACGGCGGTGGCGAGGCGCCTACGACGCGGTCTGGATCATGCGGTCGAAGGTCGCGATGAGGTCGGGGCGGTGCGCCAGCAGCACGCCGCGGACGGCCTCAGCCGTGGTGGCGCCCGTGCGGAGCAGGCCAAGCACATCAAGCCGGTCCATCCGCCCCTTGTCCGTCTCCGCCCGCTCGCTGAACGCCTTCACCTTCATGCACGCCAGGTGCACCGGTGCGACGATGCCCAGCCGCACCCCACGATACGTCGCCGTCTTCGCCCCGGCGAGCGCCGCGCGGTCCAGGTCGCTCCGCGCGACCCGCACGTCCACGTCGAACGCAAGCGAGGTCACGCGGTACAGGTACGTATCCTCGATCGTTCCCTTCAGCGTCGCCCCGCTCTTTTCCAGGAAGGAGTGCACTTCCTGCAGGTGTTCGGATGCGATCAGGATGTCGTAGTCGAACGTCGGCCCTTCGCGCGCGCCGTACGATCGCACGGCGACGCCACCGATGAAGGCCTGTCGCTTCCCCGAGAGGAACTGGACGAGATCGTCGCGAAATGCGCCGATCGTCTGCCACATGGGGAAAAACCCTCCGGACGGTCGTTCGAATCCATCAATCTGCAGCTCGTCCGCGAGCTCCGTCAGCTCGTTCGGTCCCATCTCGGCGAGGGCCTGCGCGAGGCCGGGCGCCGAGGCTGGGGTCTGCACCTGCACGTCATCAGGGGCCATGGCTGCCTCCGCAGGCATCCTAGCCCAACTTCCGCACTTGGGTCAATCGGAGGCGAAATCCGAGGGGTGGATTCCGTCGCAAGTCGTTGGCGCAGGCCGGAGGCACCCTCGAAAGCGGCGATGTAGTGCCAACCTACCCT
>Ga0080064_1005109_pt1 | contig 15828 bp, 17 predicted proteins | sample Subgrocontami54m_FD_69260 | JGI IMG/M metagenome (GOLD analysis project Ga0080064, IMG submission 69260) | Subsurface groundwater microbial communities from S. Glens Falls, New York, USA - GMW46 contaminated, 5.4 m (SPADES assembly) (version 2) ...
TCAGCGGTGTGCCGTTGCCAACGATTCCGAGTGGCAGGCTGTTCGATCGTTTGCTCTTCGGGGTATTCCAGCAAGCTTTGATTCTGGGTTATTTGCTGCGGCTCTGGCAGGCCATATTGCCCAATGTTTTCTTAGCAGCCTGTGCCAATGCTTTTTGGTTTGGGCTCGTACATTTACCCGATGTAACTCTAGTATACCTCGCGGGAGTCGGCGAGATGTTTTTTAGCTGGTTGTTTTTTCGGGCGCGCAATGTGTTCGTCATCGGACTCGTTCACGGTGTGCTTTCGCTGGGCATACTGCCGTTACTTAGTAATTCCGGTGCTATGTTTTCTGGACGTATTGGGCCACCCGAGCTTGCCCAAATCGCACGGACTATGGCCACTCGTTCGGGAAACGCCGATCGTTTTGCGATTTGTTCGCTTGTGCTCGCACCGACTCAGTTTGGTCCAGGCTTCAATCGCAAATTGGAGCGAATACTGAGGGGGGTTCAATCTGACACATCCGTTCGCAACACCCTCAAACGTTTTCTCGCCGCAGAGGAGCGTGTTTTTTGCGTGATCACCGAGCGGGAACTGGGCCGTTTTGTAGACCCTTTGATCCGAGCGAATTTAGCGGTGCTGGCGGAGCGCTATATCTGGAGAGATCTGAGAAACCGCCCACACCTTTATGATCGCGACCCGATTCTCGGCATCTTCCGTGATCGAGTGTTTCTCATGTCTAACAAACCGTCGAGGTGAAGGGTCTGCGCGCGAAAGATCGGGGGCTCCAACTCAAACCGCCTGGAACCGCCGGTGTCCGTAGTGCAACGTCAGGGACGCCAAATTGTTCGGACCATCGGGGTTATGAATCTGGAAACGGAGTGCCCGCGTGGCTAATCTGACGCGAAGAAGACAGTTCTACACCGCGATTGCTACTACTTGCGTGGCTATCATTGCATTCACCGTAGGCATTTCTTCGCATGGCCTCGCCTTCATCACCAGCGATTTCGTCAGCGCCCCAGGTCAATTCGCGGCGAATCATGGGGCTTCGATTGTCGAGCTGATCGAGGGGAACCTTTTTGTATGCTGGTATGCCGGGTCGGAAGAAAAAGCAGCGGACGTGCAAATCTACTGTAGCCGGCGGTATGGGCCGACCAACGCGTGGACGGCGCCGCAAGCGGTCGTGAAGTCCGGGGAGACGGCGAGCAACGGATGGCTCGCCAACAAAACGCTCGGCAACGCCGCTCTCTACAGAGGTAATGGCAGCTCGTTATGGCTTTTCTATACCGCCACGACGTTGGTAAGCGGCTGGAGCGGCTCGCACGTCGCGTATAAGATTTCCATGGACTCGGGAACGACGTGGAGCACGCAAGGAAATCGGATCACGAACTTTTGGGGAAATCTTATTCGCAACAAGCCCATCGCTTGGGGCGATAGCCAGATTCTGCTTCCTTTGTATCACGAGCTACTCGGCCAGTACGGTTTTATTTGCGCCGCAACCATACAAAATAAATCCATCGCACCTGAGCAGTGCGAACGAATTCCCGGTCGCGGTCACTTGCAGCCAGCGTTGGTGCGGCTTCCCGATGGCTCCTTGGCTGCCTACCTGAGAAATGCGAAGAGCGGCCAATTGCTTGTCTCCATCGCACCGCTTGGGTCGCTTGTTTGGTCTAGCCCTACACCGACGAATTTGGCCAATCCCAATTCCGCAGTGGATGTGATCGGGATCTCAGAAGGCAGGATCCTTATCATCTATAACAGTAGCCGGAGCGGGCGGAACGTCCTCAGCGTGGCAATCTCTCAAGACGGTTACCACTTTTCATGGATTCGGGATCTAGAAAATGCCCCCGGGGCGGGAGGCTTTTCCTATCCATCCATCCTTCAAGATCGCCAAGGGTTGTGGCATGTCGTCTATACCTATCAGCGGCGCGCCGCAATCAAGCACGTGGCGTTTGATAAAGCGTGGCTTGGAATCCGGTGAGATACCGGCTCCTGTTACGAAGCCACTGAATAATGCCCTGAAGGCTTTCGTCTCAAACAAGCCGTCCGTTGTTTCGTCGATTCGCTTGCTAGCATTTTCCGCGCGACCAGCGAAAAAAGCCCGGAGATACAACACGGAGACTCCTACTTTGAGGGTCTCAGCCAGGACCGTGAACGACAGCCCAAGGGTCGTGTGCGACCCTGGCATCCGGGCTAACTCAATGCGTCCCATATCATCAAAGGGCTGCCCGAAAACCAATTAGACATGCAGCTTACAGTGTCATGACAGCGTCATATTGACAGCAATATCGAGTAATACCGGGTTGCGACGAAGATCGCCGAGCTTACTTAGACGCTCTCGTTAACCTCGCAAAAAGAACGTCCCTCTCGACCGGAAGCGCGGTTGGGGAGTTGGGTATGACTTTATCTAGAATTTCCACGTGGCCCGCGGCCTGTAACACCTTGTCTTCCACGCCTTGAGTCACAATGTACAGGGTTCCTTTGCGAACCAACATGTCCTTAATCTCAATGCTGTCTCGTTTACTCATAAAAAATATTACAGGATGTCGAATGTAGAACACCAGGGGGGTCCTGTTTTGGCCGACCACTATAATCTCCTCTCCGGAAGGCACTTGAGCATTTACGCGTTGCGCAAATTCCCTGTCGCGGCGTCTTGGATCAAGGCGGGGCACAATCCAAGCCTGGACAGTTAAGCCCGTTAACAAAAGCATCAAAACCACAGATGAGGCTGCAAGCCATCGGCGGCCGGCGGTAAAGGTCCAGATCGCTACGCACGAGCCGATTCCTAAAATAAGCGCGAGAGATAAGCAGGTGTCTGTGAACGCTGGCCACTGTCGCGCTGAAGCGAGACCGGTTGCAACCGCACAACCAGCGCAAATTAGCATAATGCCGGCTGCGGCGGGGATTGTTAGATTCGACCTATGGGGGCCATCGAGGAGCCGAGTCAAGTCAGCGAGCTTTTTCGAAGCAATCAACGTCAACGCGGGCAAGGCTTGAAGAAGATAGTGGGATCGTTTCCCGGTCGATAGGCTTAGCGCTGCGACTTGGCTCACCCACCATATCCAGAGAAACCGCTCGCGCTCGTTGCGTCCGGGCCAAGCGCGGCGCCAACTCTCAGGAAGCGCAAGCAAGATAATCGGCGTCCACGGCAGAGTCATCCAAAGAATTGCGAGAGGATAAAACCACAGGGGTTCATCGAACCGGGTGCTGCCGGTCGCCCTGCCAATTGTCTCAAGGTACCAGACGGTCCAGAAGTTCGGTACGCGTTGTGCGACAGCATAAGGCCAGACAAGTGTCAAAATCGCAAAAGTCATGATTCCAACCGGGTTTGCCAGGTAAACAATCTCACGAAAACGGCGTTGGATCACGAGGAAGCTCGTAGCGGATAGCAGTACCAGCGCGGGTCCAATAAAGGGTTTCGCCAGTGAAGCTATCCCGAGCAGGAAAAAAATAAACCAAAGGGAGAGTTTTTTGGGAGAAGGATTAACCGCGCTGCCCCTGGCCGCGGGCGAAGATTCATCGAAGAGACTGGCTATCAGGTAGAGAGTTAGAGTTGTCAGAAGTGAAAGAGGCACATCGACTATTCCTCGACGGCCCAAACTAATCATATATGTAATGGATGCCTGGATGAATCCTGCGCATAGCCCGGCTCGGCTGCCATACCACTTCGTTCCCCAAAGCCCCATCAATCCGACTAAACATAGACTGGCGAGGGCAGCAGGCAAGCGCACGATGAACTCGTTGATTTCTCCTCTCAACCAACCCAGACTGCCAACCAGCCAATAGGCCAGAGGAGGTTTTTCGAGCCGGGGCGCCCCGCCAAAGCGAGGAACGAGCCAATCGCCTGTTCTAAGCATCTCACGGGCGGGTACGGCAGCGTAGCCTTCAGTCAATGTTAAAGTTTGGTAGGATCCAAGATTGAAGAAGAATAATGTGGCCGTGAAGCAAAATAGAGCCGCCCAGAGCAGCGCCAGAAGCGCGCCCTTGGGCTCTACGCCTTTGGAAATTAGGGGTTCCATGCCTTCCGAATCTGCCGAAAACTTTCGCAGGAGCGTTTGCTAATAAGATTTTTTGAAAACTTAGCAGTTCCAATATTCTCCTGTCAAAGCGTCTTTTATAAAATCGGTTTCGCGATAGAAACTCCTTTTCCCGGTGTTCTTGATACGGAAATCCTGGGACTTTAAGTTGATTAGCCTTCTCAGTCGCGATTATACGTCAAGCGATACCTTTGCCCATCTCCGTCGTGCAGGGGCATTGATCGGGGAAGCGTTAGCACTCGATATCGAGTGCCTGCGCGGACTTAGGTTCGCCCTGTTCTCTTGTCAAATTGACATGGACGTCCGGTCTGTTGGAAGTCTCGAACTCGGTCAGGCGCAGCGTGCGCTTGCCGTCGGCAAGCTCGTAAATGGACGCCAATCCCTTGGTTTCATGCGCCAGACCCTTGAAGTTACCTTTGGTGACGGCCATCGGCCCCTTCTCGATCGAGGCCATCGCCGCCCCGCCGGGAAACTCCTCATTCACGGTCTGGTTGACGAACAGCAACTCCGGCCGAAACGCGTACCAGAGCCCTCCGACGATGATGATCGCTACGGCAATAATGATATTGCGCTTATTCATAAAAAACCCTCCTAAAAGAATGTTTTTGATTTACTACGACTTGATTCCGATCCCGCTCGGTCGGGATGATCTGGCTGATTAGATGTCAGGGAGGGGAGAAAGGGTGCGAGGGTGATACAGCGCGCTGGTGCGGCGGAATGCTAGGAAACCTGAAAGCAAGGTTGGCTCGGAGCGTGTATTGCCAACACTGGAGAATAAAAATAAAATTAAACCGGCATGAACACCCTATGCCAGTTCACGGTCCAAAACCGCGGATAAAAATGAAGATCGCATGGCAAGACCATATTGACAGTACTGCGAACGTTCTTCGCGGTAAACCACGGATCAAGGGCACAAGGATACCCGTGAGTCTCATTCTAGGCTATCTTGCAGCCGGCAACAGCCCGGAGCAGGTCATTGCCGAGTTCCCTGACCTACAGAGCGAGCATATCACCGCCTGTCTGGATTACGCGCGGGAGTTGTGCGATGGACTGTGATATATTCCAAGACTGAGGGTACATATATGGCACATCTCTTTGATCGAATCACAGTAAACCCGCAGCAGTGCGGTGGACGACCATGTGTCAGGGGAATGCGAATTCGCGTCAGTGACGTGCTGGAGCTCCTCGCCGACGGGATGGCTCCCGAGCAGATTCTTGATGAGCACCCCGACCTTGAGCTTGAAGATATTCATGCCTGTCTGCGTTTCGCCAGCCAACGGGTAAGCCACCCGATACTTGCCGCGTGAACATCTGGATAGACGCCCAGCTTTCCCCGCGACTGGCGCGGTGGATTATTGTTAGAGGCGTACCGGTAGCACCAATGACTAAGCCTGAAAGAGATCTGAAGAATTCATTTCCCGAGTTTGCGGCTGAATTGGAGTCCCTTCTGATCTCTTCTGGCGAGAAAGATTTGGCTGCTGAAGTTGCCACCCTACGTCTGGTTGACCGGTGTCGCTGTGGTGATTGGTTCTGTGCGACTGTCTACTGCGCACCGCGTCCACCGGGTGCTTGGGGTCCACGGCACAAAACGATCTGCTTGGACCCGAGCAAGGGTATGATAAACGTCGATGTTGTCGATGGAAAAGTTGTGGAAATCGAAGTCCTTTACCGCGACGATTTGCGGGACAAGCTGCTCAGTTTACTCCCTTGAATTCAGCTCCTAACGAATTGTTTGAGTGCATCGATTTTGGGGTCTGACTTCTACGGCTAGACTTTTTTGCTTTAACTCTCCCGCACTAAAAATCGTCTATCAACTCCCCGGCTGAGGACCCCGGGCGTAAGCCCGGGGGTGAAAGCCTCCGATGGGGAGGGTGTTTTTAGCACGAAGGGTCGTTAAGATGAACGGATGAAGATCCGATTCAGTGCCCATGGTGCGTACAATCACCAGTATCACATTGTATGGATTCCGAAATATCGAAAAAGAGTGTTGAAGGGGGAGTTGAAGTCGTTTTTGGAGAAACGGCTGTTCGAGATTCAAGAGTATCACCCCGAGGTCGAAATAGAGAAGTTCAGTATTCAGATAGATCATGTGCATCTGGTGAGCGTGATACCACCAAAATATTCGGTATCGTCAGTGGTGGGCAAGATGAAGGCAAACACAAGTCGTGGAATCCGCGTCGAGTTTCCGTGGGTCAAGAAAATATATTGGGGCAATGAGTTTTGGTCACCGGGGTTTTTCTCATCGACGGTGGGAATCAACGAAGAGAACATCAAGAGATACGTCGAGTTTCAGGAGAAAGTGGACACAGGCAAGATGCAGTTGGAGTTTGGGTTTTGATCCGAATGAATTTCAAGTGCCACGGGCGTAAGCCCGTGGGTATCTACTCAGCTTGAGAAAAGATAATTATGCCATCTAGACGTCTCAGCACTAAATGTTCACTTGCGTGCGTGATTTTATCGGCTGTTGTTGTAAGTGTCGCTTCACCAGCGCGGGCGCAGTCGGGCGGACCGGGTACTATCATTTTAAGGATCACTGGGCTTCGCTCTGAGAAAGGGCAGGTGAGAATCGCTGTATTCAATTCGTCGGAGACATGGCTGGGCGATCATCCCGCGTACAACGCGACGATAGACGTGGACGGTCAATCGCTGTCATGGAGGCTGACTGATATTCCCTATGGAGATTACGGCGTCGCGGTATTTCATGATGAAAACAAGAACGGCAAGATGGATAAGAATTTACTGGGAATACCTTTAGAGCCGTATGGATTCTCGAATAATCAGAGAGTTAATTTCGGGGCGCCGAAATGGGACAAGAGCAAATTTGCCGTTAGAATTCCAACTACGGAGATTTCGATAGAGGTTAAGTAGAGAAAGAGTCGGCAGCAAGCGGCAAGCGGAAATCGGTTATGCGAACTGAGGTACGACAGCCTCTGCCCCATGTGGCCGGACGCCAGCCATGTCTATGGACGCCATGACCCGCTTTGGTTCGCCGAGATCGTTCCAGCGCACGCCGGTCACATTGACGACAGCAAGATGCTCGGGGCGAAGCGCCAGCACTTGATGGGAAAAATCTGATTCATCCGGCGATGGGGTAGTTTTCATACTGAAATGGCAACGGTGATGCGCCTGCTTTACCACCGCTGCTATGGGCAGATCCAAGGTTACGATGTGACGATTTTTCCTATGCGCAGGAAAAAGAGGGGTGTTATTCTTTTTATTTTGATATTGGAAAAGAGCGAAGCCCTCTCAAGTCCGCCATTTGTAGAGAGAGGGAGAAGCCGGCCGCTAGTGGCAAAACAATTGCTTGCCTACGCCAACGCAAAGGTATAAGTCTCACCTGAGTCGGCAGCTTCCTGAATCGCGACGAAAGCACTTTTTGCGGGACAGCGATGAGCAACTGTCGGGGTTTGCCGTGAACGGAGAGTCAATTAAATCCTTAGATCAGGAGCGACCATGGGCTTACGAATGATCGTCTGCGCCAAGCAAGTCCTCGATCCAGAGACTCCATCGTCTGTTTTCAGGATCGATCGTCAAGCCAAGCGAGCGATTCCGCCGCCGGGTGCAGATCCGGTCGTTAATGGGTTTGACGAAATTGCCGTGGAGGCCGCGCTACGGATCAAGGCGTCGGTGGGAGGGACCGTTGCCGTTGTGTCCATGGGACGAAGTTTCGCGATGGATGTAATTAAAAAGCCTCTTGCCATGGGCGCCGACGAACTCATCCTGTTGCAGGACGATGCTTTTGATACGGTCGATTCGTTTGTTGCTGCGAACGTCCTGGCTGCCGCCGTTCGAAAAATAGGTCAGTTCGACATCATCCTGTGCGGTCGACAGGCTTCGGATTGGGACAATGCGCAGGTGCCGCTAGGATTGGCGGAACTACTGGACTTGCCCTGCCTGCCGTTTGCCAAGACCCTGGAACTGAAGAACGGTTCTATTCGCATTCAGCGCGTTACCCCGGACGGAGAAGAAACGCTGGAGGCGCCGTTGCCGGCGGTCGTAACGGTGAGCAACGAGTTCGGCGAACCCCGGGCACCCAACATCAAGGGCATTATGGCCGCCACGAGGGCGAAGCCCACTGTATGGGGTTTGGCCGACCTGAATGTCGATCTCAATACCTTGGCCAGATCCGAGCTGGTTGATCTCTTTATTCCGGCGCGGGAAACGCGCTGCGAGATCATTCAAGGCGAAGACGATACCGATGTTGGGCGGAAACTGGCCCTAAAGCTGAGAGAGGCCAAGCTCATTTAGAGAGGGGGGCAGCATGTCGGAGGCAAGCGGTATCCTGATTGTTGGAGAGATCATTAATGCTCGACTGAGCAGCGTAACCAGCGAACTGCTTAATGCGGGAGGCCAATTAGCCGGAAGTCTAGGGCAGCCCCTTTATGCGGTCCTTTTGGGTACCAATCTGCAAGATGCTGCGCAGGAGGCTGTGAGTAATGGGGCGAGCAAGGTTTTTCTCGCCGAGCACCCGCTATTAAACGAGGAGAGCGTAGAGGCTCATGTTACCGCGCTGCACCAGGTCGCAGAGCAAGTGCAGCCCAGTATTATACTTATTGGACGCACTCAACTTGGCCGGGAGCTAGGCCCCCGGCTCGCTTTTCGACTCAGGGTTGGATTGGCCCAGGACGCAGTGGCTCTGACTGTAGAGCCCGGTACTCAACGGCTCCTGGTTACCCGGCCAGTGTACGGAGGCAATGCCATGGCCGTTGTGACGATGACCGGTAAACCACAGATCGTCACAGTTCGCCCGAAAGCCTTCGAGGCCGCAACGGCCAACAAAACTATTGAGGGTGAGTTAGTCCGGGTTGCTGTTGAGATTGCGAATTCGGTAGTGCGGACCCGAGTGGTTGACCGAGTCGCTCAGGAAACCGCCGGCGTTAAGATGGAGGAGGCGCGGGTGGTGGTGGGCGGGGGGCGAGGATTGGGCGGACCGGCGCCCTTCGCCGAGTTGGAGAAACTCGCAAAGCTACTAGGCGGCGCCGTGGGCGCGTCGCGACCCGCCTGCGATGCCGGATGGATCGATCCAAGATTTCAGATCGGCCTTACGGGTAAGACCATCACTCCCGAACTCTACATCGCCGTGGCTATTTCCGGAGCTTGCCAGCACATGGCGGGTTGTTCCGGAGCGAAGGTCATCGTCGCGGTGAACCATGATACCGAGGCCGAAATTTTCAAACAGGCTCGATACGGCGTGGTCGGCGATTGGAAAAAAATCCTCCCGGCGTTTACTGAGGCAATTCGAGAATTGGTGAGTTAGCGGTTGTAAAAAATGGTTCTTCTGGGTTTGGTGTGGAGAAGAACTCACCACGAAGGACCCAGCGCGGCTACGCCGCAACCAACTAGAAAATGCAACTTTTACCACGAAGGTCACGAAGAGCACGAAGTTAAGAAGTTCAAAAATATCATGAGTCCGAAACCTTCGTGAGCTTCGTGGTGAAAGAAAAAACAGATCGTACCCGGTTACCCACACAAAAGCTTAGCAGCTAATACATCTATTATGTAAAGGAGGCACACATGCTCGATTTCGATCTGACGGAGGAACAAAAAGCGCTGCAAAAGATGGCCCGGGACTTCGCCGAGAAGGAGATCCGGCCCATCGCTGAGAAGCTGGACAAGTCGCAGAATCTTTTGCAGGACTTTCCATGGGAGTTGATCAAGAAGGCGGATGCGCTCGGACTTCGTACGATTGGCTTGCCAAAGGAGTACGACGGACCGGAATACGACCTGCGCACCTGGGTCGTTCTCATCGATGAGCTGTCGTATCCGGATGTTTCTTGCGCAAAAATATTGTCTCAGTGTTGGAAAGGGGCGCGCCGACTCGCCCAGGTCGGGACCAAGGCGCAAAAAGACCGGTTCCTCCCGGCCTTCCGTGACGACCCCACTTACCTTTTAGGAGGAGCGCGAACTGAACCTGGTTCAGGTTCGGACAACCAGCTTCCTTACGAGGCGCCTAACGCCGGAGTGATGCTGAGTGCGCAGCGGCAGGGGGACTTTTACGTTCTCAACGGCCGCAAACACTTTATCTCCAACAGTCCAGTCGCCAAGATGCTGGTCGTGACGGCCCGGGTGGATAAGACCGTTGGCGGAGTCGCAGGGAGCCGCAGCTTCATTGTGCCGACCGATACCCCGGGCTTCAAGGTCGCCTCTGTCCACGACAAGGTGGGCTTTCGCATCTATCTCCAGGGCGAACTCGACTTCGACAATGTCAAGGTGCCGGTGGAAAATGTGTTGGAGGCCGAAGCGGGACGGGGTGGTGCTGAGGGAGTCGCAAGCAAAGTCGAACTTGCCGCCCACGCCATGGCCCTCAGCCGAGCTGCCCTCGACGCGGCTATGAAATACGCCAACGAGCGAATTCAAGGCGGCGGACCGATTATCCATCATCAGGCCGTGGCGATGGACATAGCCGAGATGTACCAGGTCCTTCATGCGGGGAGAACCCTGTTGTGGCGGCTAGCCTGGGCTGGAGATACCGGCCAAGTGGATCCCGCGCTTATGCACTCGACCAAGGTCTTTTGTACGGAGGCGGCGCTTAAGATTTGTCTAACTGCGATGGAGATTTTCGGCGGCAGCGGCGTGATGCGAGAACTGCCGATGCAAAAGTTTGTCCGTGATGCCATGGTGTTTCAGCATATGGATGGCACCCAGGCGATCAACCGAATTAAAGTCGGCAGGATTCTCGCAACGCGACTCAATCAGGAAGGACGATTGTCTCGATAAACCAGACAGCAGACTGGCCTGAGCCGCATAGAGAAACTCCGGGCCGCCTCCGGAGTTAGAATCGGGGCTCAATCCGGGGTTTCGTTACGTACAATGAGGGTCGCGTGTTTGCTTACATTCTCGGCCTTAAAGAGATGAAGTTCGTTGTTGGCTATTCCGGGGCTGAGCTCGATCCGGCGCTGATGCGTGGCGAGATCGACGCTCGATCAAACAGCGCTGATACCATCGTGCGGCGGAACCGGGAGTGGGTCAAAAAGGATTTGGTGAACTTTCATGCGATCATGGAAATCCCAAAGGGGGACAAGCATCCCCAATTCAGCCAACCCCCCGAGATCGAGAGCTTGGCCAAGTCGGAGCAAGACCGCAAGCTGGTCGTTTTGCAGCGCGCTTTCAGGGTGGCCGGCGGACCATCCGTGCTTCCTCCGCGCACACCTAAAGATCGCATAGAGATTCTCCAGGAAGCCTTTCGCAAAACCTACACGGACCCCGAATTCCGCCGCGAATATAGAAAACTCACTGGCGATGAGCCTACGCCGCTTCTGCCCGAAGCGCATGAGAAGGCAATCAGAGAAATCCCCCGCGAGCCTGAAGTGATCGAGCTTTTTAAAAAGCTTGTGGGTGCGGGACCGCTCCCGGCTCGCTGATAGGTCGGCTAGGGCTGGATAACAAAAGGAGGTCGGTCATGAAAACTTGCAAATCAATTCCGTTGTTGCTGGGCACGCTTTGCGTCTCCGTCGGCCTCTTGCCGGGTTCCGCGCTTTCCCAGGCTCCCTTTTATGAAGGAAAGACCATTACCATCATCCAGGGTCGGGATCCAGGGGGGACGGGAGACCTGAGGGCCAGAAGCCTGGTGCCGTTTCTCCAGAAATACATCGCGGGGAATCCAACCATCGTAATGGAGTATATGCCCGGCGGGGGAGGCCGCAAGGCTGCAAATCACCTCTATAGATCAGCCCGCCCTGACGGGCTCACCATTGGGAACCTGGGCTCCGGCATGGTTTCCCTTGCTGTACTTGGAGAGTCAGGAATCTTGTACGATCTCGATAAGTTCTTCCATCTGGGTTCACCGCTTAGTTCCTATCATGCCCTCTTTGTGAGCCGGAAGGAGGCCGGCTTCAGCAGCATCGATAAGCTTCGGGCCGCCTCTGGAATTCGGATCGGGGCTCAATCCGTGGGTTTTTCTGGTTATAACGAAGGCCGTCTGTTCGCCTACATTCTCGGTCTTAAAGAGCCAAGGTTTGTCGCTAGCTATGGAGGCGTCGAGCTGGACCCGGCACTGATGCGCGGCGAGATCGACGCTCGGGCGACCGGCGCCGAAACGATCCTGCAGCGGAACCGGGACTGGCTCGAAAAAGGCTTGGTAGACTTTCATGCGATCATGGAAATCCCAAAGGGGGACAAGCATACCCAATTCAGCCAACTTCCCGAGATCGAAAGCTTTGCCAGGACTGATCGCGACCGCAAGGTTATCGGCCTACAGCGCACGTTTCGGGCCATCACCCAGCCGTTCATGCTTCCTCCCGGAGTGCCGAAAGACCGTGCAGAGATTCTCCGAGAGGCGTTTCGCAAAACCTACAAGGACCCGGAATTTTACGCCGAATATAAGAAACTCACCACCGACGAGGCCTCGCCTCTCCTGCCTGAAGATCAAGAAAAGGCCATCAGAGATATTCCGCGCGAGCCTGAAGTGATAGAACTCCTTAAAAAGCTTGTGGGTGCGGGACCGCTCCCGGCTCGCTGATAGGTCGGCTAGGGCTGGATAACCAAAGGAGGTCGGTCATGAAAACCTGCAAATCAATTCCGTTGTTGCTGGGCACGATTTGCGTCTCCGTCGGCCTCTTGCCGGGCTACGCGCTTTCCCAGGCTCCCTTTTATGAAGGAAAGACCATTACCATCATCCAAGGTCGGGATCCTGGGGGGACGGGAGACCTGATGGCCAGAAGCCTGGTGCCGTTTCTCCAGAAATACATCGATGGAGATCTTCGGCGGCAGCGGCGTGATGCGAGAACTGCCGATGCAAAAGTTTGTCCGTGATGCCATGGTGTTTCAACATATGGATGGCACCCAGGCGATCAACCGAATTAAAGTCGGCAGGATTCTCGCAACGCGACTCAATCAGGAAGGACGACTTTCGCGATAACCAGTTGACGGGCATTCTTTAAAGCGGTTAGAAAGTGGGCGTGTCCATGAGCAGCGCGGGCAAAGGGTTAGCTGTCTCCGTTTTTCTCGTGTTCTCCGTAATAAACAACGCATTCGCACAACGAATAAATTTTTCCTTTAGTTCCCTTACAGGTACGCAATCTCCACTTTGGGTTGCCAAGGAGGCGGGCTTTTTTAAACAGCATGGCCTCGACGCGCGGCTGGTCTACATTCCGGGCGGCAGCGTGGTCGTGCAAGCTATGCATTCCGGCGAATTGCAATTCGGTGTCTCGGGACCTGCGGCGGTCATCCGGGGCAATCTGGGAGGCGCGGATTTCGCTTTTGTGGCGGTTGGCAGCAACAAAATCGATTTCGTACTGGTTACGGCCAAGCATATAACCAACGTACAGGATCTAAGGGGCAAAAGAGTAGGAGTGGGCCGGTTCGGCGGCGGCCCCGATTACAGCAGCCGGATCGTCTTCGAGAAGCTCGGTCTCAAACCGGAAAAAGATATTAACCTGCTGCAAACTCTGGGCGGCCAGCCGACACGCCTGGCGATCCTTCAGTCGGGAGCCATGGAAGGAGTTGTCATCACTCCCCCCTTTACTCTGCAAGCCAAACAATTGGGGTTCAACCTGCTCCTGGAATATTCCAAGGTCATTCCACATTATTTCTCGTCGGGGTTCATTACGACTCGGAAATATATCCGGGAGAATCCGCAAATTGTGGAGAATACCGTCAAGTCACTGATGGATGCTATGAGGTACGTCTTCTCGAACGAGGATGGCACCATGAAGATCGTCGGCCGCTACATGAAAATTACCGATGAAGCATTTTTGAGGAGTTATTACCGCGAAGCTCTGCTGGGCCAGATCAACAGGACCTTGCAGCCTGATCCCAAAGCGATCGAGTTCATATTAGAGGAAGAACGCAAGACAAATCCGGCGGCCGAACGGGTAAAGCCTGAGGATTTTATAGACGCGAGGTTTCTCGACAAGCTGCGATAGGAAGCCTACTAAGGTCGGGGAAGTAACTCTTCGGGGTTTCTGAAGCAAACGAAAGCGCGGAAATTTCAAACAAGTCGGATACGGACGGGGATTAACAACTTAACGGGAGATGACTGTGAAACAATACAGATTCGTTCTCTCAGGTGTCTTGGGTCTATTGGCTCTAATGGCGACTCAAGGCGTGACGGCGGCTCCGATAGACGATCTAGTAGCGGCTGCCAAAAAGGAGGGTAGCATCGAGTTTCACGCTCCGTCTACCGTGACTCCGGCAGGAGTGCAAAAGCTAACCGAGGTCTTCAATAGAAAATATGGCCTCAACATCGCAGTCAATTATCATCCTACCGGAGGCATGACCGGAGATGTCGCGAAGGTCGTGGGCCGCGCCGCCGCTGGCGTCGCTCCGGAATGGGATTCCATGGTGCTTCATGATGGCGGTCATGCAACCTTGTGGCTAAGAAAGCTGCACCAGCCGTTTGACTATCGCAAGCTAGGCGTCGACCCGAAGGTGATTTATTACGACAACGGTACGGTTTCGCTTGCGAACCAGTTCGCGCTGCCTGCCTATAACACGAAAATGCTGCCTGCCCAGGATGTCCCGAAAAGTTGGGAGGATTTATTGGATCCCAAGTGGAAGGGTGGGAAGTTGGGCATGTCGACGGCAACGCACCATCTCGCCCGGTTGGCGACTGCCTGGGGCGAGAAGAAAACCACAGAATATGTCAAGGCGTTAGCGAAGCAGCAGCCCTTCCTGGGCCGGCTCGGAGACACCTATCCCCGCCTTCAGTTGGGTGAAATACTCATCGCAGTCACCCTGACCGATGACTTCATCCACCGAGCCAAAGTAACGGGAGCACCCCTCGCCTTCGCCGAGGTCGTAGAGCCGGTGATTTCCCCTTCGTACAACATCGGCGTGCTTAAAGGCGCGCGGCATCCGAGTGTTGGGCATCTCTTCGCGGCTTTTTTTACAACCCCAGAAGCTCAGGAGCTTTGGGAAAAGTACACCGGTATGAGCTCTGCGTTCGTACCAGGCACTCCGGCCCACAGCTACGCCCGGGGTAAGAAGGTCCTATTCATGACCCAGGAGCAAGCCGAGATGGTTGATAGGCTCACGAGGGAGTACGGCAGCATACTCGGTTTCAAGTAGGCATGGAGCTGTTCTGAGCTAGAAATAACCCTAGCAGGTTGCTTAAAAACTACCTCGGAGTCCTTCGACACGGCTCAGGACGAGCGGAGGGGAATTGATATCATTGGCATTTTCCGTTCATGCTGAGGTTCTCGAAGCATTCCGAATCTTTTTTCAGCAGACTGCTAGTGGCTCCGAAGCTTTCGGAGCGCGCTCAAAAAATTGAGATGTATGAAAAATAATCGATTGATTGCTGTTGTTTTTTTCTTCCTCTGCATAGCAGTTAGCCTCTGGGTCAGTCCCACCCTCCAGGCTCAAGAAGAGCCTTTCTATAAAGGCAAGACCGTCAGGATTGTGGTGGGCTTCACTCCGGGCGGCGGCTTTGACGTGTGGGCGCGCGCCATCGCTCAGTACATTCCCAAGCATGTCCCAGGGAATCCTAAATTCGTCGTCCAGAACATGCCGGGCGCCGGTTCCATGACAGCGGCCAATTATGTTTACAATGTGGCCAAGCCTGATGGCCTCACTATAGGGACTTTCACCCCCACGCTCTACATTGAGCAACTTTTGGGCCAGAAGGAAGTCCAATATGACTGGGCGAAGTTCTCTTGGATCGGTCAGCCGGAGCGGCGCGACCGGTTGATTTATGTCCGGGCGGATACCCCTTATAAGACCATCGAGGATATCCGCAGGGCGCCTGAGCCGCCAAGGTGTGGAGCTACGGGGCAGCGCACTTTGGCTCGACTTTTCCCGATGCTTCTCGATGACGCCCTGGGGCTCAAGTTTAATCTTGTGCCTGGATACCCGGGCGCGGCAGACGTTAACCT
>Ga0080064_1005110_pt1 | contig 15827 bp, 10 predicted proteins | sample Subgrocontami54m_FD_69260 | JGI IMG/M metagenome (GOLD analysis project Ga0080064, IMG submission 69260) | Subsurface groundwater microbial communities from S. Glens Falls, New York, USA - GMW46 contaminated, 5.4 m (SPADES assembly) (version 2) ...
GCGACGTGGCACCCCGGGACCCCGGAGAACCTGCCCCGCCCCCCCCTCCCCCCCCCCCCCCCCCCCCCCCCCCCCCCGCCCCCCCCCGGCCTCGCCGCGCCGCACCGCGGTGCGGCGCGGCCCTTCTCCTCGGCGCGGCGGCCGCGGCGTTGTACGAGCGCGTCCGTGCCTGGATCACGCCTCCGTGTGTCCTCCGTGCGCTCCGTGCCTCCGTGGTGAAAAAGCGGCCGGTCCGTCCGCAACCGCCGGTCCCCGCTCTCAACCTCATTCTCATCGCCCGCTTCCCCCCAGGACGTCGAGCCAGCCGGCGGCCTTGGCCAGGGTCTCCTCGTACTCCGCCTCGGGATCGCTGTCCGCGACGATGCCCCCGCCTACGGGGACGTACGCCACGCCGTCCTGCAGCATCGCCATGCGGATCGCGATCGACAGGTCCACCCTGCCATCGAAACCGAAGTACCCGATCGCCCCCGTGTACACGCCGCGGCGCACGGGCTCCAGCTCGTCGACAATCTCCATCGCCCGGATCTTCGGGCAGCCCGTGATCGAGCCCCCGGGGAACGTCGCCTGGAGCAGGTCCACCACGTCGCGCCCGGCGCCCAGCTCCCCCTCGACCGTCGCGACCAGGTGGTGGACCGTCGGGAAGCTCTCCAGCCCGCGGGCCCGCGAGACGCGCACCGTCCCGTACTCGCAGACCCGCCCCAGGTCGTTCCGCTCCAGGTCGACGATCATCGCCAGTTCCGCGTTGTCCTTCTCGGAGCGGACCAGCTCGTCCGCGAGCCTCCGGTCCTCCTCGGGGCTCGTCCCGCGCGGGCGCGTCCCCTTGATCGGCCTCGTTTCCACGCGCCTCCCGTCGAGGCGCAGGAAGCGCTCCGGGGACGCGGAGAGGACCTGGAACGGACCCGTGTCGAGGTAGGCCGAGAACGGCGCCGGGGAGCGCTCGCCCAGGCGGAGGAACAGGTCGGGGGCGTGGGCCTTCGTCCGGATCGACAGCCTCTGCGAGAGGTTGACCTGGTAGATGTCCCCGGCCGCGATGTACTCCTTCGCGCGGCGGACCGCGGCGAGGTACGCCTCGCGTGTCAGAGACGAGGTCGACGCGCCGGCCTCGGGGAGGGCCGCGGCGCGCGGGGCGGCCTGCCTGGCGGCCCGCTTCAGGCGCTCGACGCGCTCGGCCGCGCGGTCGGCGTCCTGGCCGGGGAGGCCGGTCCAGCGGACGAGCCGGACGGCAGGGTCGGCCGCGTCGTACACGAGGCAGGCGTCGTAGACGGAGAGCCACAGGTCGGGCACGGCGACGTCGTCGGCGGCGCGACGAGGCAGCCTCTCGACGAACTGCCCGAGGTCATATCCGAGGTAGCCGACCGCGCCGCCGACGAAGGGGAAGGGGGTCGCCTGGGGCGCGGTCTGCCAGGTCCGGAGGAGCGATCTGAGGGCCTCGAACGGCGGGCCCTTCGTCAGGAGCGGCCTCCCCTCCACGGCGAGGCGCTGGTCCTCCCCCTTCGTCTCGAGCGTCGCCAGGGGGTCGGCGCAGAGGAACGAGTGGCGCGCGAGCGCGGGCTCGCCTCGGCGTCCGTCCAGGAAGGCACAGCCGAGCCCCGCGACGGCACGAAAAGCCGCGCCGGGGTCGGATGGCGCGTCGAGGACCTCGATGTGGAGCTCGGCTCTGCCCACGACCTCATCATAGCCGCTTCGGCGCGCGGACAGAAGGACTCGAAGGGTGGGGATTCCCGACCGCCCCTGAGCGAGGGACGGGCGGACGGCACTCACGCGCGCTCCCGCGCCTGGGAAATCGCGGTTGACCGTTCTCCGCCCGCTGCTATAATGCGCCCGGACACAGGGTGTTGCGTCGAGCCCCGCGGGGGCGATCCGCCCGTGACGTCCCGCCCGGAGAGGAAACGAGCGCCCGAGGGCGCCCGCCTGGGTACGTTTGTCGACAGGATCCCCATGGCCCGCATCCAAAACGTCCTCTTCGGCAAGCTCGCGGTGAGCACCCGGTTCATCACCGAGGACCAGCTCGAGGAGTGCCTCCAGGAGCAGCGCCGGATCGAGGGCTCCGGCGAGCAGCCGCCGCGCCTCGGCGAGATCCTCGAGCAGAAGGGGTACCTCACCAAGCAGCAGATCCGCAGCGTCCTCGAGACGATGGCCTCCATGCAGCGGAGGCTCTTTGGCGAGATCGCGATCGCCTTCCACTTCATCACGCTCGAGCAGCTCCAGACCGCGCTCGACGTGCAGCGCTTCCTGAAGAGCCCGATGGACTCGGTCCCCCTCTTCGGCCAGGCGCTCATCGCCTACCGCGACTTCCTGAAGCTGGCCCGCGACGGCGGTCCCGTCCCGAAGATCGGCGACATCCTCGTCGCGATGGGGTACCTGAAGGAACACCAGGTCCAGGTGATCCTCGGGGAGCAGAACAAGAAGATCATCCAGTGCAAGTCGTGCGGGGCGGGCCTGAACATCGGCAGCTACGGCGAGGGGCAGAAGCTCCGCTGCGGGCAGTGCTCGTCGATCCTGGTCCTCCAGCGCAACCAGTTCGGCGAGCTGGACGCGGTCCTCCCCCAGGAGGACGAGCCGCTCCCGCAGGTGACGCGGCGCGCGACCGAGTCGCGGCAGATGCAGCCGGTCGCGAGCGGGGCGGCGCCCGGCGCGGCCGCCCCGGCGGCGCGCCCGGGGACCTCGGTCACGTCCCGCCCGTCGCAGGTCTCGAAGAGCCCCACGGTCTTCGGCGACTTCACGATCCAGTCCAAGCTCGGGCAGGATTCGACCGGGTTGCTCTACAAGGCGCACCAGGTCTCGAAGAACCGCCCGGTCGTCGTCAAGATCCTGAACCAGGCGGTCATGCAGGACGCCGCCTTCTCGAAGCGGTTCACGGACGAGGCGCGCAAGGTCGCCGGCCTCGTTCACCCGAACATCAAGAAGATCTACGCCATCGGCCAGATCGAAAACCGCGCCTACATGGCGATGGAGTACGTGGAGGGGGAGAGCGTCCACGCAATCCTCACGAAGCAGACGCGCGTCCACCACACGCAGGCGCTCCGGATCGGGAAGAAGATCGCCGAGGCGCTGAAGTACGCCTGGGACACGGGGAAGATCATCCACGGCGACATGCGCCCCTCGAACATCCTCGTCCTGAAGACCGGCGAGGTGATGCTCTCCAACCTCGGCCTCGCGACGAAAACCGCGGAGAACATCCTCACGATCGCGAAGAGCGGCCAGCTCGCGCCGTTCTACCTCGCGCCGGAGCTCGTCACCGAGGACCGCGCGATCGACTGCAGGAGCGACATCTACTCCCTCGGCGCGACCCTGTACCACATGGTCGCGGGGCGGCCCCCGTACCAGGGGCAGTCGCCGTTCGAGGTCCTCGTGCGCCTGACCGAGGAACGCGTGGCGCCACTCAAGTTCTTCGACGCGACGATCCCCGACGCGGTTTGCATCGTCGTGGAGAAGATGCTCGCGGTCGAGCCCGACGAGCGGTACGCCTCGTACGACGACCTGATCCACGACCTCTCCAAGATCGAGGAGGTCAGCGCGGACGTCGACGCGAGCATGCTCCTGGGCGAGCGCCCCTCGAAGGGCCGCAAGACGACCGTTCAGCTCATGGCAATCGGCGGCACGGAGGCCTCCGCGGCCCCGGCCGGAGCGGACGATCCGAGCCTCAAGCGACGGACGACGACGGTGATCCGCACCGAATCGGGCGACATCCAGTCGATCCCGACGCGGTCGGGCACGCCGATCTTCGTCTGGATCGGCGCCGCGGCGGTGGTCCTGATTGCGGCGTTCTTCCTCTTCTCGTCGCAGACCGGCTCGGACACGGAGGACCTCGAGTTCCAGAGGGTCGTCGACGACTGCCGATCCCTCGAGGCGGCGGAGAACTACGAGGGCGTGATCACCAAGTGGAACGAGTACCTGACGAGCCACCCGGGGACCTCGAGGGCGGCCGACGTCCAGGGCCGCATCGCCAACGCCGAGGAGGCGAAGGTCGGCGCGGCAGACCGGGCGCTGGAGCAGCTCCGCAGCGACATCACCCGGACGGCGCAGGAGGAGGGGATCCCCGCCGCGCAGCGGTACCTCGACTCCGGCCAGTTGCCGACGGTTCTCAACCAGACAAGGTACGCCTCGCAGGTCGAGGGGCTCAGGACGCTGGTCAAGGAGCTGGCCAAGAAGATCTACGAGGAGATGAAGGACGCGGCGTGGGCCCTCGCGAAGGACAAGAAGGACGCTGAGGGTGCGCAGGCGAAATTCCTGGACCTCCGGAACCGCGTCCCCGAGTTCGCGGAGCAGATCGACGCGGAGGTCCGCCTCCTCGATAAGTGGATCGAGGAGGAGAAGCAGCGCCAGAAGGAGCTCGCGGCGCAGAAGCGGGACGAGGAGTCGAAGAAGCACCTCGACGAGGTGATCGCGCAGGTCGACGAGCTGGCCAGGGCCTGGGACATCGACAAGGCCGTGGACACCTGCAACGCGGAGATGGGGAGCCTGGTCGACAAGCACCAAGTGGACCTGAGGAAGGTCCAGGAGGACCTGGAGGCGCTCCGGGGGCTCCGCCTGCAGGTGCTGGAGTACTGGAGCCCGATCATCACGGCGGCCGGCGACCCGCTGCCCAACGCGGACCCGAGGCCGATCCTGACGCTCGAGCAGGGCGAATACCGCGTGCTCAACATGGGGGCGGAGCTGATCGACCTGAAGGACAAGGACGGCCGCACGATCCGGAAACCGTGGAAGGATATCCCCCTCAAGGACTTCTACGAGAGGCTCGCGGCGCCCGCAACAGTGAACGGCACGGGCGACCACCACCTCGCACTCGGGACGATACTCCTGCGGGCCCTGTCGCTGGCCGAGGCGGAGAAGGAGTTCTTCGCGGCGCGCGACCAGGGGAAGAACGTCGACCTCTACCTCGCGCGCATCGACGAGGCGTTCTCGCGGGAGGCGGAGAAGTGCCTCGCGGATGCCAGGACCTTTCAGAAGGGGAAGAAGCCGAAGGACGCGCTGGGTTGCGCGGTGCGCCTGCGGAACGAGTTCGGCGGGAGGACCTTCTTCCGGGAGCACGAGGCGGAGATCGCGAAGCTGACCGAGGAGATCTTCCGCGAGGCCTGCGCGGGTTGCGAGTACTACGGCTTTTCCGCCGCCGGCGATCTGTCCGCATGGAAGCAGGACGGGGGCACCTGGACGTCCGACGGGGTCCTGACGGCTGGCGGGAAGAAGGGGAAGCTCACGATCGAGGCGAAGGGCGTCGATGCCCTGCACGTGATGTTGCAGATACCGGACGCAAAGTCGCGGGTGACGATCGCGATCGGCGACTTCAAGGCGCAGTTCGTCCCCGCGAACCAGCCCCCGAAGATCACGCTCTCGGGGAAGAAGGGGATGAACCCGAAGTACTACGAGCACGACCCGGCGCACTGGTACCTGGTGCACATCGTCTTCGAGGACACGAAGATGAAGTTCCTCCTCGACGGAAAGGAGATCGGCGTGGTCCCCGCCGCGGACGGCTCGCGGGACGACGTGTCGATCCTCATCGAGGGCGCCGGCGGCGCGCACGAGGGCAAGGCCTTCCTCGACAACCTCACCATCGAGTGCGCGAAGTAGCGCCTAAGTAGCGTCCACTAAGTTTCCCGGGATGCACCAACGAGCTCGACTTGGAGTCGCGCGCGTAAGCGCGCGGTGGATCACGCCCGTGAGGGCGTGCGACCGCAGGATCACGCCCTTACGGGCGTGATCCACCGCGCCCTCACGGGCGCGACTCCAGCGATCGTGCATTCCGGTATCCCGTGGAACTTAGTGCGTCCTACTTAGCAGGCGTCGAGCGCCTCGATCACCGCGCCGTACGTCGGATAGCGGTCGTCCCGCCGCTTCGCCATCATCTTCTGGACGACGGCGTAGACGTTTCCCGACACCGATCCGGGCAGGGAGGAGTGGGGCGGGAGCGGCGACTCCGCGTGCGCGCGCATGATGACGAGCGCGCTCTCCCCGAGGAACGGGGGCTGCCCGACGAGCATGTGGAAGAGCGTCGCGCCGAGGGAGTAGATGTCCGAGCGGAGGTCCACTTCCTTCCCCTCCGCCTGCTCCGGCGACATGTAGAGCGGCGTCCCCATGACCACACCCTGGGTCGTCAGGCCCACGTCCTCGTGGGTCTTCACGAGGCCGAAGTCGGTCAGCTTCACCTGTCCCTTCGCGGAGAGCATGACGTTGTCCGGCTTCACGTCGCGGTGGATGACGCCCTTCTCGGCCGCGGCCTGGAGGCCCTGGGCCATCTGCGTGGCGAGGTCGAGGGCCTTCCGCAGAGGGAGCCTTCCCCCCTCCGCGAGGAGCTGACGGAGCGTCCCCCCCTCGACGAATTCCATGGCGAAGAAGGGCGGGACCTCATGGTCGCTGATGGCGTAGATCTGCGCCACGTTCGGCGAGTTGAGGCTCGCGAGGGCACGAGCCTCCCGCTTGAAGCGCGCCGCGAAGGTCTCGTCCCGCGACAGCTCGGAGGGGAGCACCTTGAGCGCCACGATCCGCTGCAGTCGCTCGTCGAGCGCCTTGTAGACGATCCCCATCCCCCCCTGTCCGAGAACGCCCTGGATGAGGTAGGACCCGAGCCGCTTCCCCACGGCGTCGCGAGAGGCGGAGATATGCACCGGCTTCATCGTGGGGGCCGCGGCGGCCGTCGGCGCCGCGGTGGTCGACCTCTCGCCGATGATGGCGTAGGCCGTGATCGGGCGCGAGAGCCCCTTGAGCGAGACCGTCTGGAGCTCGACGTCGAACGCGTCCTTGACCGCCTCGTAGGTCTTGGCCGAAACGAGGACCTGCCCCGCCCGCGCCTCCAACTCGAGCGACGAGGCGAGAGAGACGTTCTTGCCGATCGCGGTGTAGTCGAACCGGTGCTCCGAGCCGACATTCCCGACGGTGGCGTACCCCGTGTGGATTCCGACCTGCAGCTCGACCGACTCGGCGCCGGCGAACCACGTCCCCCTCAGGTCACGGAGGCGCGCGCGCATCTCGAGCGCCGCACGGACGGCCCGGGCGGCGTGGTCCGCCTGCGGCACCGGGTCGCCGAAGAAGCCCATGATGCGGGCGGTCAGGAACTTGTCGAGCGTCCCGCCGTGGCGGAAGAGGATCTCCGTCATCTCGCGGTGGTAGCACGAGAGGACCTCGATGATCTCCTCCGACTCCATCTCCCCCATCAGCTCGTCGAACGAGGAGATGTCGGCGAAGAAGACCGTGATGAGCCGCTTGCGCGTCAGGAGCTCGGCCCCCTCGCCCGAGACGATCGTGTTCGCCACGTCGGGGGAGAAGTAGCGCCTGAGCCGATTGGTCCGCTCGATCTGCTGGAGCTGCTCGGCGACCTTCTTCTCCAGGCTGCGGTTGACGTCGGACAGCTCCTGCTCGCGCTGCTGGAGGGCGTCGTTCGCCCCGGTGAGGGCCTGGTTCCGCACGGCGAGGTCCGAGTAGGCCTTCGACAGCGCGGCCTGCTGCTCCCAGAGGCGGTCCTCGAGCCGCGCGTTCTCCTCCTTCAGGGCACGGACCTCCTCGCTCTCATCGGACATAGATCGCCCCCCTCCGATAGAGCGGGCTCGCGTGCACCCAGAAGGAAGGCATCAAGGGGACCAGCGCGAGCGCCGAGGAAGCCGTCACGGTGTGGCGGGAGAAGCCGATCCAGATGGAGACCGCGCCGTTCGGGAGCATGGTGCCGCACCCGAGGGCTGAGTGGACCCCGAGGGGCCGGACGAACCCGTCCTGCGCCGGGATGTACGGGCTCCCCTGCGCCTCCTCGACGTGGAAGAGGCCGAAGGAGCGCGAGACGCCCTCCAGGCGGATCCCCTTCTCCCCTGCGAGGACGACGTCGAGGTCGAACCCGATCTGCTGGAAGCAGCGGGCCAGCATCGGCACGGTCGTGACGGTCTCGCGGTTGAGGGGGATGGCGCGGTGCCCCTTCGATTGGCGCAGGTCCCTCCAGTCCTCCTGGTCGCCCCAGGTCCCGACGAGGCAGAGGAAGAGGTCGGTGGGCTTCGGGGCGATCCCGAACGTCTCGCGGGCGAATAGCGCGCCGCCGCCGTCGAGCGAGGAGTAGGGGAGGGACAAGTAGACGCGGGAGAGGACGAGGGACCGCTCGGCGCCCTTGAGGCAGCGGTCGTAGAGCGTCTGGCAGAGGAGCGTGGCCGCCTGCTCGATCGAGCCGCCCTGGCGGACTTGCGGGGCGAGATCGGTGAGGAGGGTCTCGGGGTCAGCGATCTGGAGCGCGGTGAGGTCCATCGCTGGTTCTCGGGGGGCGGGAGGTGGATGCTACTCCCGGGTCCGGAAGGGTGTCAATGGCCGGCTGGGATCGGGTGAATTGTGGACGCCCGATGGGGCTGAGCGTGGGCTTGGCGGGCTGACGGCACCGGGCGACGATATCTGATATCTGACATCTGATATCAGATATGCACGGGACCCACATGTGTTGAGCTGAACATATCTGATATCAGATATCAGATATCAGATATCGTCGCCCTGCATCGCCAACCAGCCGTGCCAACGCCGATCCCCAAGGAATCCCTTGAATCCGCCCCGTCCGGCCCTATACTTACAAGTTCCGAACGGCCTCGGGGGACCTTCGTGAGGGATCGGTTCGAGGCCGCGTTCTACCTCCTGGCAAGGGTGTGCTTCGTCCCGCTGGCGGCCGCCGTCTTCGGCTTTCGGCTGTACGGGTGGCACCGGATGCCGAGGCAGGGCGCGGTCGTTCTGGCGTCCAACCACCAGAGCTTCCTCGATCCTCCCTTCCTCGGCGCGACCTGCCCGCGGAACACGCGGTTCCTCGCCCGGAAGACCTTGTTCATCGGCCCGTTAGGGTGGGTCATGCGACGCCTCGGGGCGATCCCGATGGACCGCGACTCCCCCGACCTGGGCGGACTCAAGGAGGCCGTCGGAAGCCTCCAGGACGGGGGTGTCCTGCTCGTCTTCCCCGAGGGGACGAGGTCGCGCGACGGGGGGCTGGGCGTCTTCCGACCCGGCGTCTCGATGCTCGCGCGAAGAGGAAACGCCGTCGTCGTGCCGTGCGTGATCCGCGGCGCGTTCGACGCGTGGCCCCGGTGGAGCCCGGTGCCGAGGCCCTTCTTCCCGATCCGCGTCCACTACGGCGACGTGGTGGCGCCGCGGGAGGGGGAAGGCCCCCGGGAGCTCGGTGAGCGCGTCGAGTGCGCCCTCCGGGAGCTCTGGGAGGCCAGCGAGCGGGCCGGCGGGTCGTCCCGCTGAAGGATTCTGTCGTGGTCGGTGTTTTTTCAGGCTAGGAGTGCTTACATGCCCAACCCGGATCTGCTGAAGGACCTCGGAATCAAGGAAGAGGCCATCAACAAGGAGATCGAGGAGACGCTCGGCGAGGGCGCCGAAGAGACCCTCAAGAAGGCCTATGAGGAGTCCATCAAGGACTTCGAGGCCGACACCATCCTGAAGGGCCGCATCATCGGGACCCAGGGCGACGACGTGATCCTCGACGTCGGCTACAAGTCCGAGGGCGTCGTCTCCCGGAACGAGTTCCTGAACCCCGCCGAGATCGTCATCGGCAAGGAGATCGAGGTGTTCCTCGACTCCGTCGAGGACGACGCGGGCCTGATCTCCATCTCCAAGTCGAAGGCCGACCGCATCCGGGGCTGGGAGCGGATCATCTCCTCCAACAAGGAGGGCGACGTCGTCCGCGGGCGCGTCATCCGCAAGATCAAGGGAGGCCTCCTCGTCGACATCGGCGTGCCGGTCTTCCTCCCTGCGAGCCAGGTGAACGTCCGCCGCGTCGAGGACATCGGCGAGTTCGTCGGCCGCGAGGTCGAGTGCAAGATCATCAAGATCGACGAGAAGCGGATGAACATCATCGTCTCCCGCCGCCGCCTGCTCGAGGAGCAGCGCGAGGAGATGAAGAAGAAGGTCCTGGAGGACCTGAAGGTCGCCGACATCGTCACGGGCGTCGTGAAGAACATCGCCGATTTCGGCGTGTTCGTCGACCTGGGCGGGATCGACGGCCTCCTGCACATCACGGACATGAGCTGGGGCCGCGTGAACCACCCGAGCGACATGGTCCACATCGACCAGACGCTGCAGGTGAAGGTCCTCAAGATCGACAAGACCACGGAGCGCATCGCGCTGGGCCTCAAGCAGCTCACCGAGAACCCGTGGGCCAAGGTAGAGAACAAGTACCCCGTCGGCACGAAGTGCAAGGGGCGCACCGTCAACATCCTCCCGTACGGCGCCTTCGTCGAGATGGAGCCGGGCGTCGAGGGGCTGGTCCACATCAGCGAGATGTCCTGGACGAAGCGGGTCAACCACCCGAGCGAGGTCGTCTCGATCGGCGACATCGTGGACGTCCAGGTGCTGAACATCAACCGCGAGAAGCAGGAGATCAGCCTCGGCATGAAGCAGACCGAGGTGAACCCCTGGAGCCTCGTGGAGCAGAAGTACCCCGTCGGGACGCTGATCGAGGGCAAGGTCCGGAACCTCACGAACTACGGCGCGTTCGTCGAGATCGAGGAGGGGATCGACGGCCTGCTGCACGTCTCCGACATGAGCTGGACGAAGAAGGTCGTCCACCCGAGCGAGATGCTGAAGAAGGGCGACAGCGTGAAGGCGAAGGTCCTCACGGTGGACGCGGAGAAAAAGCGCGTCGCGCTCGGCACGAAGCAGCTCGAGGACAACCCGTGGGAGACACGCATCCCGGACAAATACCGCGTTGGCACCACGGTGGTCGGAAAGGTCACGAAGCTGACGAATTTCGGCGCGTTCGTGGAGCTGGAGGCGAACCTCGAGGGGCTCCTGCACGTGTCGAAGCTGACGGGGGACGTGCAGTCACCCGAGCAGGTCCTCTCCCAGGGGGACGTGGTCGAGGTGCAGGTCATCCGCCTGGAGCCGAACGAGGGGAAGATCGGCTTGTCGATGGTCCGGATGATCGAGAGCCAGAAGAAGAAGACGCCGCCCACCGGGCCGATCCAGGGCGACATCTCGCACCCGCCGGAGGAGCCCCCGAAGGAGGAGACGCCGGCGGCGCCCGACGAGCCGGCCGCCCCCGCCGATCCCGCTGATCCCGCGCCCCCGGCACCCCAGGCATAGCTATCAGGAGAATCCACCGATGTTCCGCAGCAAGACGATCGCCGCCTGCCTCGTCCTCTCCCTGCTCGCCGTCGCGCGGGCGGGGAGCGAGACCGAGGAGGAGGCCAAGGCCAAGGTCGACGCGTTCAACCAGGCCTACGCCAACAAGGACGAGGCGGTGCGCGTGAGCGCCGTCGAGTCGCTCGCGCCGGTCCTCCACCCCTCCGCGACGCGGGCCCTCGTGGGCCTGCTGACGAAGGACGTGGAGGCCGTGCGGATCGCCGCGGCGAACGGGCTCGGCCGCGTGGCCGACGACGTGGCGATCCAGGGGCTCTCCGGGGCCCTCGCGGCGAACAAGAAGCTGCCCGAGGTCCAGAAGGCGATCCTCTCGGCCCTCGGGTCGACCGACAGCGAGAAGGCGCTGCCGGCCATCCACAAGATGTTCGACGAGTACAAGGACGAGGTCGCGGTCTCCGCGATCAACGCCGCCGGGAAGATCGCCTCGCCCAGCTCCGCCGACGCGCTCCTCGACGCCCTCCACAAGGGGGAGATGGAGAGCACGAAGGCCGACATGGGCGGCGGTGGCGGCGGAGGCGGGGTCCAGCGTGACACCGACCTCGAGGCGGTCTTCAGCCCCGCGAAGCAGGCCCTCGGGAACTGCACGGGAGGCAGCGAGGCCACCTACAAGGGCTGGAAGGACTGGCTCAAGAAGAACCTTGCCAGGCTGAAGTGCGCGACGGTCTACTGGTGCCCCGGCACGCAGAAGACCTTCGAGGTGGAGCCCGGCAAGCCGAAGCTCTGCCCGCACGACGGCGAGACGAACAAGGCCTGCGGCACCTACCTCAAGAAGAGAGTCCTCCCGCAGTAGCGAGCCCATGTGCGGAATCATCGGGTACATCGGCCCTGAGCCCGCCCTCCCCTTCCTGCTGGACGGGCTCAAACGGCTCGAGTACCGGGGCTACGACTCGGCCGGCGTCGCCGTGCTCGAGGCCGACGGCTTCCACTGGGACAAGCTCCCGGGGAAGCTCCAGGGCCTCGTCGACTCCGTCGCCGGAAAGCCGTTCGTCGGCACGCTGGGCATCGGCCACACGAGGTGGGCGACGCACGGCCCTCCGACGCGCGAGAACGCGCATCCCCACTTCTCCTGCAACCACCGGATCGCCCTGATCCACAACGGGATCGTCGAGAACCACGACGAGCTGCGCTCGCGCCTGAAGGCAAAGGGGCACGTCTTCCGGAGCGAGACCGACACGGAGGTCGTGGTCCACCTCATGGAGGACGAGTGGAAGGGGGACCCGCTCGCCGCGGTCCGCGCGGCAGTCGCGCAAATCCGCGGGAGCTACTCGATCGTGGCGGCGTTCCAGGACGCGCCGGACGTGATCATCGGGACGAAGATGCACAACCCGCTCGTGGTCGGCCTGGACCGCGGCCGCAACTTCCTGGCGAGCGATGTCCCCGCCGTTCTCCCATACACGAGGAGCATCCTCTACCTGGACGACGGAGATCTCGCGATCCTCCGACGGGATCACGTGGAGGTGGTCGGCCCCGACGGCCAGCCGCGCCCGAAGCACCCGCAGACGATCGACTGGGACCTCGCGGCCGCGGAAAAGGAGGGGTACCCGCACTTCATGCTCAAGGAGATCCACGAGCAGCCGAAGGCGGTCGGCGCGACGCTCGCCGGGCGGATTACGGAGTCGAGCGATGTGCGATTCAAGGACCTGGCGATCCCGGGGCGGGTCCTGAAGAGGATGCAGCGGGCGGTGATCATCGCCTGCGGGACGGCGTGGCACGCGGGGCTTGTCGCGAAGTACGCGATCGAGGAGCTGGCGCGGCTGCCGGTCGAGGTCTGCCTCTCGAGCGAGTTCCGCTACGGAGATCCGGCGCTCGACGAACGGACGCTGGTGATCGCGATCACGCAATCTGGGGAGACGGCTGACACGCTCGCCGGGGTGATGCACGCGAAGGCGTGCGGGGCGACGGTCCTGACGATCTGCAACGTCGTGGGGAGCTCGATCACGAGGGCCTCCGACGGGGTGATCTACACGCACGCGGGGCCGGAGATCGGGGTGGCGTCGACGAAGGCGTATACGACGCAGCTCATGGCGCTTTCGCTCCTGGCGATCCACCTGGCGCGGCTCCGGGACGCCACTCCGCACGAGCGGCTGGTGAATCTCCTGGCGGAGGCGCAGACGCTGCCGGGGAAGGTGAAGAGGACGCTGGAGACGGACGGAGAGGTCCGCAAGGTCGTGCAGCGGTTCCGCACGGCGTTCAACTTCATGTACATCGGGCGCCGCTACAACTTCCCGAACGCGTACGAGGGGGCGCTGAAGCTGAAGGAGATCTCGTACATCCACGCGGAGGGGTACGGCGGCGGCGAGATGAAGCACGGTCCGCTGGCGCTGATCGACAGCACCTTCCCGACCGTGGCGATCGCGGTGCAGGGGAAGGTCTACGACAAGATGCTCTCGAACATGCAGGAGATCCGGGCGCGGTACGGGCTCCTGATCGCGATCGCGACGGAGGGGGACCACCACATCCGATCGCTGGCGGAGATGGTGATCGAGGTCCCGCACACCGAGGAGATGTTCTCGCCGATCCTGACGGTGGTGCCGCTGCAGCTCCTCGCCTACCACATGGCGGTGGCCCGCGGCTGCGATGTGGACATGCCCCGCAACCTCGCCAAGAGCGTCACGGTCGAATAGTCGCCCTACGCATCGCTTCTACCTGGATGCGGTTGTCGCACGGACGAATCGGTGGCGGTGGCGTGCTCGTAATCGGGCTCGAAATCGTACGTGTTCGTGCTCGTACTCGTACTCGTGCTCGAAACGCGCGGTTCGAGTACGAGTACGAGTACGATTTCGAGCCCGAGCACGAGCACGCCACCGCCTCCGATTCTCACGCACCCGCACCGTGAGGAGTTTGGATGACCGCGCACCTGTTCTACGACGCGCGCGACCTGTCCCTCCGACGGCACGGCGATCACCGATTTGAGTGGCTCCAGCAGCTCGGGGCGCAACCGCTCCAAGAGGCGCCCGATGGCGCCTCTGGATTCCTGTTTGCGGCAGCACGGTCGATCGAGGACTACCGCGCCCTCGTCCAGCGACATCCACGGTTGCGCGATCGGGCCGAGGAGCGTCTCCCCCTGCTCCGCCTCGACTCCGTGCTGGCCGCGTTGAAGTCCGCCGGCGTTGAACTTCACTCGCCTCGGACGTGGACGCTCGGGCTGGATGAGTCGCTCCCGACCGACGTGCGCTATCCCCTGTTCGTTCGGACGGCTGAAAGTTCGTGGAAGCTCGGCGGCAGGATCTCTCGCGTCTGCAACGACAGGGAACTCCTCGAGGAGTCCGAGGCCCTCCGCCGCGCGATCCGATGGGACGCCCCCATCCTCGCTCGGGAGTGGCTCGACCCGGCGGAGGCGGGAAGCGGGATGTACGGGCCGATTCCACAGGAGATCAGGACATGGACCGTCGACGGCCGCCCGGTCGCCTGGTCCTTCCACTACCTGCAGGTCCTCCCGCACCCCCATGGCTTTCCACCGTCCAGTGAGGACCTGGAGCGACTCCGCTCGTTGGCGTCACACGTGGGCAAGGCGTTCTCTTCCCGTCTCGTGGTCGCCGACTTCGCGCGGCACGTCGACAGATCCTGGTACTTCATCGAGGCGGGCCCCGGGAGTTGCGCGGGTACCGCCCATGAAGGGGCCTTCGAAGCCGTCGCTGCCGTGCTGTTGGGACAGGAGCCGTGTTTCCGAGGAGACGACTGGGGCGGCCCGCTGTAACTTGGCGATCGCTGTGCGTAGACTCGCGCTGCCTCTTCCGTAGGCAACAGACTCCGCACGGCGGCTGCCCCGCAGCTTCTTCACCGCCAAGCGCGCCAAGGTCGCCAAGACAGGGGTCCCGGCCCGGATTGACTGCAAGGCTTGGCGACCTTGGCGGTCTTGGCGGTTGAGAAGAACCCGCTCCAGGCGTCGCGCGCGATTCTCGCCCTAGAGGTCCCTGATGGCCTCGTTCCAGCGGTCCCACATTGGCGCGCTCGTCGCCCGGGCGATCGAATCGAGCCACGACTCGATGTAGGGGCGATCCTGGTCCTTCACCTGCGCGAGGAGTTCGTGGATGTCAGCCCTGTCGTGCGGCCGCCAGGCCTGCAACTTGTACAGGATGAGGTCCTCCGGGGTGGCAATGCGGAGGCGCATCACCTCGCGCTCCACGAGGGCCGCCCTCTCGAAGGCGACGCGATCGTGCGGAGTCATGCACCGGTGCAGATCCAGCTTCGGGCCTGCTGTCTTCAGGCGAATCCAGGGCCGCTCGAACAGCCGCCTCATTTCGAGCGCCGTGACCCGTGCGCCCGCGGCAATCAGGGCCTGCTTCAAGGGTGTGTCGTAGCGCTTGGTCACCTTCACAACCATGTCGCAGTCATCGGTGGAACGTGGCTCGACCCACATCGCCACGGCCATCCCCCCGATGAGCATGGAGTCGATGTTCTGCGCCGCAAACGACGTGCAGACGCGGGCGAGCAGCTCCGAAAGCGTCATCTCCCGTGTCCCCGCTTCACGGGGCGGAATGAGCGGAGGAAGGCGACTGCCTCCGCAATTTCGTCCAGCACGGCAAGGGCTCGCAGGTTCGGCACGCGGTGCGGAGGGGGCGGCGCTCCTCGCCGTCCGCTTGTGTTCGCGGGACGCGGCGACGGACGTCGTGGTCTAGGAGCGTGTCGGGGAAATCCCTTCGCGCGACTAGGATCGCGGTCTGGATCTTTCTGTCCGCCAAGGACGCCGAAGACGCCGAGCCCGCCTGTTCGAGAATCGTGTGGACCGCACGATG
>Ga0080064_1005113_pt1 | contig 15818 bp, 14 predicted proteins | sample Subgrocontami54m_FD_69260 | JGI IMG/M metagenome (GOLD analysis project Ga0080064, IMG submission 69260) | Subsurface groundwater microbial communities from S. Glens Falls, New York, USA - GMW46 contaminated, 5.4 m (SPADES assembly) (version 2) ...
CGCTTCGCGTCCCCCGCCGCCTGGTATGGCCCGCGCAGCCCGACGACGATGTCGCGCGTCACGTGGTTGCCGCCGACGGGCAGGACGGCGGTGTGATACACGCTGCCCTCGAGGAACAGCGCGATATCGGTCGTGCCGCCGCCGATATCGACGAGCACGACGCCCTGCTCCTTCTCCTCCTGGTCGAGCACCGCTTCGGCGCTCGCGAGCGGCTCCAGGATCAGCCCGTCGACCTGGACGCCGACGTTCTCGACGCATTTCGTCAGGTTCTGGATGCTGCTGTCGATGCCGGTGACGATGTGCGTCTCGACATCGAGCCGCGTGCCGTACATGCCCACCGGATCGGAGATGTGATCCTGCCCATCGACGACGTAGTAGCGCGGGATGACGTGGATGATCTCGCGGTTCGTCGGGATGCTGACGACGCGCGCGCCGTCGAGGACGCGCGTCACGTCGTCGGGCATGATCGGCCGCGTGCGGTCAGGGATGGCGATGATGCCGCGGTTGTTCAGGCAGGCGATGTGCTGCCCCGCCACGCCGACGTGCGCCGACAGGATGCGCGTGCCGCTCGACTTCTCGGCTTTGTCGACCGATGTCTTGATCGCTTCCGTCGCGTCGCGGATGTTCTCGACCATTCCGCGCGACAGCCCTTCGGACGGGGCGATGCCGACGCCGAGAATGCGCATCTCGCCTTCCTGCGCGATCTCGCCGACGACGGTGCAGATCTTCGTCGTGCCGATGTCGATGGAAGCGAATGTTCCTCCGCGGGTCATGGCTGCCTCCCTGGTCGTTGCCGGTTACCGTAGTTCGGGCGCATAGACCCTCCTTCGCTCACTGAAACGTCAGCCGGTCGCCGAAGCGCAGGTCGACCGCGTTCATGCTCACATTGGACTGCCGCGCCTGCTCGATCAGCACATAGAGCGTGGCGATCTTGTAGTCGTAGTCGCGCGAGTCGCCGAAGGTGACCCACAGCGGCTTGTCGTCGTTCACCGAGGCGGAGAGCACGACGGTGAGGCCGGAGGTTTGCTTGTAGACGAGTGCCAGCACGGTGCGCCCGAACGCCGTCTGCGACTCGCGCAGCAGGCGCGCCGCGAGCTGCACGGCGCCGGGGTCGAGACGGTCGCCCGCATTGATCACGCGCTGCGGTTCGATTTCGACGATCAGCGGCGAACCGGCGGGCGCGGGCACGCCGTCGAGCACGTAGCCGTCGATGTCGATCGGCACATTCGCCCCGTTGATCTGCCATGAGCCCCACGCGACCCGCTCCTGTACGTCGATGGAGACCGCATTCCAACCATGCTTCGTCACCGTCACGTTGCGCACCTTGGGGAGCGCGGAGACGCGCGCGCGCGCGCCGCCGACATCGAGGGCGAAGGCGCTCTTGCCATCGAGTGCGGCGGCCGCGCGCACCTGCTCCGCCGAGAGCGTCACCGTGCCGGTGACCGTCACCTTCTGCACCGTGAGCCAGGGCGAGTGATACGCCCACCATGCGCCCGCGAACATCGCCGAGAGCATCGCCGCGAGCACGATGAGGCGCGCCTGGCCGGGTGTGATCACGGTGCGCGGGGCGGGCTTCTCGCGCCGGTGCACGCCGCGCTGCTCCGGCTCTCGCGTCTTGACGACGCGGCGGCTGCGCCCGGGCTTTGCCGCGCGATACGGCCACTTGCCGGGCGTGCGTGCTTCAGGCATGCGCACCACCTTGCGGCGAGCGGCGGCGCTGAAAGCGCTCCAGCGCCAGGTCGACGATGCGGCTGATCAGCTCGCGATAGGCGATGCCCGCCTTGCTCCAGAGCAGCGGGAACATGCTCACGGCGCGGAAGCCCGGCAGCGTGTTGATCTCGTTGATCAGCGGCTTGCCGTCGGCCGTCAGGAAGAAGTCGACGCGTGCGAAGCCGGAGCCGTCAATCGCTTCGAACGCCCGTGCGGCGTCGCGTTGCAGCTGTGCGGCGACGCCATCCGGCAGCTCCGCCGGCGCGACGAGGCTGGCGCTGTCGTCGAGATACTTCGCGTTGTAGTCGTAGAACTCTCCGGCCGTCACGATCTCGCCGATCGGCGATGTCTCCGGGGCGTCGTTCCCCAGCACGCCGCACTCGACCTCGCGTACGGAGAGCGCCTGCTCGACGAGCACCTTGCGGTCGAGGGCGAACGCGGCCCGCATCGCGTCGCCGAGGTCTTCCCGCGATCGCACCCTTGTGACGCCGACGCTGCTGCCGCCGTTCGACGGCTTCACGAACGCGGGGTATCCAAGCGTCGCCTCGAGCTCTCGCGCTACGGCGTCGCGGTCGGCGTCCCACCGGCGCTCGACGAGCGTGATCCCGCGCGTGACATTGAGGCCGGCGCGCACGAACAACTCCTTCTGCAACGCCTTGTCCATGCCGATCGCGCTCGCTGCGACGCCGCAGCCGGCGTACGGGATGCCGAACATCTCCAACATGCCCTGGAGCGTGCCATCTTCGCCGTTGACGCCGTGTACCAGCGGGAACACCGCATCGACGCCGCGCAGCGCATCGAGCACGCTGCCGCGCTGCAGCAACGGCGGCACGTCGGCTTCGATGCGCTTCTGGAACAACGCATCCGGGCGATCGAGCTGCGCGCGCGTTTCGTCCGGCGTCAGCCAGCGGCCTTCGCGCGTGACGCCGAACGGCACCGTCTCGAAACGCGCCGGATCGGCCGCCTGCAGCATCTCCATCGCCGAGACGACGGAGACCTCGTGCTCGACCGACTGGCCGCCAAAGACGACGCCAAGTCGCAGCTTCGTTGTCATGCGAAGCCCTCACCCACCGGCTCGACCTCGTTCTGCAGCTCGATGCCGAACTGCGCCTTCACGCGCCGTTGCGCTTCGCGCATCAGCGCCGCCACGTCGGCGGCGCGCGCACCGCCGACGTTCTCGATGAAGTTCGAGTGCTTTTCGGAGATCTGCGCGTTGCCGATGCGATGGCCGCGCAGCCCAACGGCGTCGATCAGCCGCCAGGCGTGGCCGGCCGGCGGATTCTTGAAGGTGCTGCCGGAGTTGCGTCCGCGCGGCTGCGCGGCCAGCCGCTGCTCGTCCAGCTCGGCGACCCTGCGCATCAGCGCGCCGCTGTCGCCGTGCGTCAGCGCGATCTCCACCGACAACACGACGCAACCCGCGCACTCGCCACGCAGGATCGCGCTCGACCGGTAGGCGAGCTTCAGCTCGCCTGCGGGCACGTAGCGCTGCTGGTCCGCGCCGTCGAGCAGGGTCACGGCCAGCAGCACATCGGCGAGGCAGCCGTCGTACGCGCCGGCGTTGTAGACGACGGCGCCGCCCATGGTGCCGGGGATGCCCGCGGCCCACTCGATGCCGGCATACCCCTCGCGCGCCATCTGCCGCGCCAGCGACGCGAACGGCACGCCGGACTCGGCACGGAAGATGCGCGCGTACCCCTCGCCCCCTGTGGGAGAGGGGCCAGGGGAGAGCGGCCCTTCGATCGCTTTCGCCTGGTTGTCGATGACGACGCCGCGGATGCCCGCATCGCCGACGAGGATGTTGCTGCCTGCACCGAGGATAAACACCGCCGCGCCGGACGCTCGCGCCGCCGTCACCGCGCGCGCCAGCTCGTCCGCGTTGCGGACGGTGACGAAGACGTCGGCGGGGCCGCCGATGCCGAACGTCGTGTGACGCGACAACGGCTCGCCCGTTTTCACCGGCGCAATCGCCCGCAGTTGCTCGATCAAACCGTCGTCCATAGCCTCCGCGCGTTCCTTCGCGTTCGCTAGCCCCTGCAACACGCGCGTCATCGCCTCCGCAGCCGCTCGAGCACCATCGGCCCGACGCAGTCCACGTCGCCCGCTCCGACGGTAAAGAACACATCGCCCTCACGCAGATCCGCCGCGATGCGATCCGCGGCGTCCTCGAACGCGTCGACGTAGATCGCTAAGGGAGACGTGATAGCCGCCGCCAGGTCCGCGCCGCTCAAGCCGGCGTCGGCGGTCTCGCGCGCCGCGTACGTGTGCGTGACGTACACGGCGTCCGCGCCCTCGAAGCAGGTCTTCCATTCATCCAGCAGGTACGCCGTGCGTGTAAACGTGTGCGGCTGGAACAGCAGGACGATGCGCCGCCCGGGGAAGCGCTCGCGCGCGGCCGCGATGGTGCCGACGCGCACTTCCGTCGGGTGATGCGCGTAGTCGTCCATCACGGTTACACCAGCCGCCTCGCCCACGTACTCGAACCGCCGCTGGGCGCCCCGGTACGACGCCAGCGCAGCCTGCATCACCGCCGTCTCGATGCCGATCGTGTTGCCGGCGGCGATGCCGGCGAGCGCGTTGCTGACGTTGTGCCGGCCGGGCAGCGTGATCGTGAACGAGCCGAACGGCCGCCCGTCGCGCCCCACGTCGAAGCTCTGGCCGCTCTCGTGCTGGGTGACGCCGCTGGCGCGCCAGTCGGCCGGGCCGTCGATGCCGTACGACTGCACGTCGCGCGCCTCGATGCCGCCGGCGGCGACGGTCTGGCGTACGCGCGGGCTGTCGGCGCAGGCGATCACGTGACCGTCGATGGGCGCGCTCGCCATGAACCGCGCGAACGCCGCGACCATCTCTTCCGTCGTGCCGTAGATATCGAGGTGGTCCGGCTCGATGTTGGTGACGACGGCCACATCGGGCGTGTAGCTCAGGAACGCGCGGTCGTACTCGTCCGCCTCGACGACGATGTACTTTCCCACGCCCGGCGCGGCGTTTCCGCCGAGGCTGCGGACTTCGCCGCCGATCAGGTACGTCGGGTCGAGCTTCGCCTCGACGAGCATGTGGGCGATGAGCCCGCTCGTCGTCGTCTTCCCGTGCGTGCCCGCGACGGCGATGCTGTAGCGCCCGTCCATCAGCCTCGCGACCATCTCGGCGCGCTTGATGGCCGGGATGCCCCGCCGCTGCGCATCCGCGATCTCCGGGTTATCGGCGTGCGCCGCCGACGTGAAAACGACGAGCTGTGCGTCGCCGACGTTCTCCGCCGCATGCCCGATCGCCACGCGTACGCCCAGCGATGCCAGCTTCTCGGTCATCGCGCTCTCACGCTGATCCGACCCGCTCACCGTGTGCCCCCAGGCGTGGAGGATCTGTGCGATCGCCGACATATGCGCGCCGCCGATCCCGACGAGGTGTACGCGCTCGGGCACGTTGTTCGCCTTCACGCCGCCACCGCCATCACCACGCGGGCAAGGTCGCGCGCCGCGTCGGGCCGCGCCAGCCGCTTCGCCGCGTTGCGCATGTTCGCCAGGCGCGCATCGTCGGACAGCAGATCGAGCACCGTCGCGGGCAGGCGATCGAGTTCGCTGTTGCGCAGCATCAGCGCCGCGCCTTCCGCTTGCAGGAACTCGGCGTTCGGCGCCTGCGACCAACCCTCGTACTCGCCGGGAATGAGCACGCCGGGTGTGCCCGCGGCCGGCAGCTCGCCCAGCGTCGACGCACCGGATCGTGCGACGACCAGATCGGCCGCGATCAACGCCGCAGGCATGTCGTCCATGTAGCCGCGCACGTCGTAGCGCGCCTGCTGCTCGGACGTCAGCCGCGCGCGCTGCTCGTTGGCGGCCGCCTCGTCTGGCGCGCCGGTGATATGCAGGACGCGGCAACGTTCGAGCAGCTGCGGCAGTGCCACCCAGATCGCGTCGTTGATCTTTCGCGCACCGAGGCTGCCCGCCATCACCAGCACGAGCTTCGCGTCCGGCGCCATGCCGAACCGCGCGCGAGCGGCGGCGCGATCGAGCGTCCAGAATTCGTCCCGCACCGGGTAGCCGACGACGGCGGTCTTGTCCGCGGGCAGGTGAGCGAGCGCGCGCTTGGATGTGGTCGTCATCTTCGTCGCCAGGCGGGAGAGCAGTCGCACGGCCCAACCTGGCGTCACGTCCGGCAGAAAGACCACCAGCGGCCGCCGCAGCAGTCGCGCGGCCACGCCCACCGGCACGCTGGCGTACCCGCCCGTCGCGAACACGGCATCGGGCCTGAAGCGAAGCAGGATCCACACCGACTGCGCGACGCCCCACGCGAGCCGAAGCGCGTTGCGCGCGAACATCAGCGGCGACGATACGCGCAGCGCCCCGGCGGAGATCGCGCGGAAGGCGATGCCCTGCGCCGGCACGATCTTCTCATCGACGCGGCCGCGGATGCCGATGTACAGCATGTCGAGCGAGCCGCCCGCCGCCGTCAGCTCGGACTCGAGCGCGCGGGCAACGCAGAGGCCCGGGTACACGTGACCGCCTGTGCCGCCGCCCGCGAATATCACCCTCACCGCGCTCCCTTCCGGTCAGCGGTACGGTCCGGCCAGTCGCGCGTCTCGTTGCGGCGCTTCGAGCTCGATGGCTTGCGCGTCGTCCGCACGATCTTGTCGGAGCCGTCCACCGCCTGCGGCTTCTGCCCCACCGACTTCGCATCGACGCCGAAACGCGAGACGCTGAGCAGGATGCCGACGCCGGCGAGCATCGCCAGCAACGCGGACCCGCCGTAGCTCAGGAACGGCAGCGGGATGCCGGTGAGCGGAAGCGCGCGCGTGATGCCGCCGATGTTGATCAGCGTTTGGAAGCCGATCCACGAAACGATGCCGACGCCGAGGAGCGACCCGAAGTCGTCGCGCGCGCGAAAGATCACGCGGAAGCCGCGCACGATCAGGAGCGCGAAGAGGAGGATGACGACGGCGCAGCCGATGAAGCCCAGCTCCTCGCCGATAATCGCGAAGATGCCGTCGGTGTGCGCGCCGGGCACGTAGAAGAACTTCTGCCGGCTGGCGCCGAGCCCCAGCCCGTGCGCGCCGCCGCTACCCAGCGCGATCAGCAGCTGCAACGTCTGGAACCCACGGCCGGCCGGGTCGTCTTCGGCGTTGATGAAGGCGAAGATGCGGTCGGCGCGGTAGCCGCCCGTCAGGACCAGCATCGAGGCGGCGATGCCGGCAACGCCGCCGAATGCCGCGAGGTGCATCAGCGACGCGCCGGCCACGAACACCAACGTGCCCGTCGTCAGGACGACGACGATCGTCGTGCCGAGGTCCGGCTCGAGCATAATCAGCCCCGCCGCGATGCCAACCAGCACGACGAACGGGAAGAAGCCGGTCCAGAACTCCTTCACGTTTTCGCCCCGGCCCGCCAGCCACGCCGACACGTAGATAATCAATGCCAGCTTCGCGAACTCGCTCGGCTGCACCGGCGGGATCGGGCCGCCGATGCGGATCCAGCGCACCGCGCCGTTGCTCTCCTGCCCGATGCCTGGCACGAGCACAGCGGCCAGGCTCAACAGCGCGGCGAGCATCAGCAGCGGGCTGATCGCGCGCAGCTGGCGGTAGTCGCTCTTCATCAGCACCCACATCACGACCGCGCCGACGATGGCGAACATCACCTGCCTGAACAGGAAGTAGTTGGCGTCGCCGAACTCCAGCAGCCCCAGCGCGAAGCTCGAGCTGTAGACGGCGAGGACGCCCAGGACTACCAGGACGCCGACGGCCGCCACGATCACGTAGTCGGGGCTGCCCGTGCGCAGGCGAGCGGGGTGCGCGGTGATGCCCATCAGCGGCCCTCCGTTGCCATGTCGCGCACGAGGCGGCGGAACTCCTCGCCGCGCTCTTCGAAGTTCGCGTACGCGTCGAAGCTGGTACAGGCGGGCGACAGCAGCACGACGTCGCCAGCGCTCGCCATGCCGCGCGCCGCGCGCATCGCCTCGGCCAGCGTCGCGACGCGTACCATCTGCGGCCGCTCCTCTTGCGAGACGAACGCGGCGTTCGCCTCGACGGCTGCTTCGAGCAGCGGGCCGTCGGCGCCGAAGAAGACGATGCCGATACAGCGACGCAGGGCCTCCTGCGCCATATCGTCCTTGGGCAGGTTCTTGTCCTTGCCGCCCAACAGCAGCACGATCGGCTCGCCGAAGGAACGGATGCCCGCGAGCGTGCGCTCCGGAGTCGATGCGATGCTGTCGTTGACGTAACGCACGCCATCGACCTCGCCGACCAGTTCGAGACGGTGCGGCACCGGGTGGAAGGTGCGGATCGCCTGGGCGATCGCATCGGCGCCGATGCCCGCGGCGCCTGCGATGGCCGTCGCGGCGACCACGTTCGCGACGTTATGTGCGCCCCGCAGAGGGATCTCGCTGATCGGGAGCACCGGCGCTTCGGCCCCGTCGCGGCGAAGGATGACGTAGTCCGCATCCGAATCTGCGCCCACAAACGCGCCATCGCCCGGCACGGTCGTCTGCGTCGAGAAGTACCACTTCCGGGCGGGCGTCAGGCTTGCGGCGAGCTCCGAGATCGGGTCGTCGAGGTTGAGCACGACATCATCATCCGGCGTCTGGTATCGGACGAGGTTCTGCTTCAGCGCGACGTACTCGTCCCAGGTGAACTGATCGAGGTGGTTCGGCGTCACGTTGAGCACCGCCGCGATGTGCGGGCTGCGGTCCGTGAGCTGCAGCTGCGTGTGGCTGATTTCCATAACGGCCCACGTCCGCTCGTCCATACCGTCGAGCAGGCCGAGCAGGCCGCTGCCAATGTTGCCGCCCACGCGGTAGGCGCGGCCATCGGCGGCCATCATCGCCGCGACGAGACTGGTCGTCGTCGTCTTGCCGCTGCTGCCCGTGATGCCGATGGTGGGCCCCGGGCAGTGCTCGAGGAAGTAGCGGGTCATCGAGCTGACGGGCACGCCGCGCTCGCGGGCGGCGGCGATGACGGGGAGGGTCAGGGGTACCGACTGGGAGACGAAGACGATATCGCTGCTGGCGATGTCCTCGATGCGCTGTGGCCGGCCGAGTGCGTATTCGATAGGAAGGCCCTCAAGCTGCGTCAGGCGCTCGGTGAGGGCAGCGGGAGATTTGGAATCGCAAAGCCTGACGATCGCGCCGTGCGTTGCCGCGTACCGCGCCACATCCACGCCTTCGATGCCGAGACCGATAACGGTCACCCGTTTCCCCACCAGGAAGTCTCGCTCACCTGTCATATCACGTTATCAATTCCCTGTCAAGCGTTTCTCGGCTTCGAGCCGAATCTCCCGCATCACCACGCCGCCAGCGCCACGCCCGCCATCGCGCCGACCACACCGAGGCCGATGAAGCGTGCCGTGATGGCCGTCTCGTGCCAGCCCACCTCCTCGAAGTGGTGGTGGATCGGCGCCATCCGGAACACGCGCCTGCCGCGCAGCCGGAATGAGCCGATCTGGATGACGTCGGCGGCGATCTCGATGACGAAGACGATGCCGATCACCGGGATCAGCAGCCACCAGCCCGTCATCAACCCGACGACGGCCAGCGAGCCGCCGAGCGCGATGGCGCCCGTATCGCCCATGAAGATGCGCGCCGGGTAGGCGTTCCAGTACAGAAAGCCGAGCAGCGCGCCCACCGTCGCGAAGCAGAACGTCGCGACGCCGGTCTGGTGCTGGATGAGCGCGATGGCGCCGAACGCCGCGAACGCGACCGCCGACGTGCCGCCGCAGAGCATGTCGAGACCGTCCGTGACGCCGACGGCGCTCGTTGTGGCGATGATCACGAAGGCGGCGATGAGGATGTAGGCGGGCCCGATGTCGTACGCGCCGGCGCGGCCCGGCACGAGCAGCAGCGGCGCACTCATGCGGTCGTAGAGCACCCAGGCGGCGATGGCGCCGACGGCGGCGTAGCCGACGAGCTTCAGGATCATGCTCTTGCGGTCGTGCGCCTCGCGCTTCTCGCGATCGATCAGCGTGCCGAGGTCGTCGTAGAAGCCGATGCCGCCGAACGCGAGCATCACGGCCAGCGGCAACCACACATCGCCGTCCTTCGGTAGCGCCGCGATCAGCGCGAACGCGGCGGCGACGCCGACGATGAGCAGCCCACCGAGCGTCGGCGTGCCGGCCTTCGACAGGTGCGACTCCGGACCGTCGGCGCTGATCGCTTTGCCGATCTTGCGCCGGCGCAGGAACGAGACGAACGGCCCGCCGATGATCGCCGACGTGACGGCGGCCGCGCAGCCGATGAGCAGTGCGTACGTCATGCCCGCACCTCCAGCTCCGCGACGACGGTTTCGAGCGCCAGCGCGCGCGATCCCTTGACGAGCACGACGTCGCCGGGCGCAAGCTGCGGCAGCAGCGCCGGCGCGATCTCGGACTTGTCCATGACGATGTGCACGGCGCCGTGGCCCGCCTGGAACGCCGCGTCTCCGATCCAGCGGCCCAGATCGCCGACGGCGAAGATCACGTCGGCGATCTCCGCGGCGCGGCGGCCGATGTCGATGTGCCCGTCGTGTCCCGCATCGCCCAGCTCACGCATATCGCCCAGCACGGCGAACTTGCGGCCGGCCACTTCGCCCAGCAGGTCCAGCGCGGCGCGCATGGAATCTGGGCTGGCGTTGTAGGTGTCGTCGAGGATCGTCGACCCGTTGAAGCCGCGATGCGCGGACAGGCGCGTCGGGATCTGCACCTCGGTGAGCCGCTCCGCGATGTCCGGCAGCGCGATGCCGTCGACGATGCCGGCGGCGGCGGCGGCGAGGGCGTTGTGCACCATCGCGCGGCCGGGCAGGTGCGAATACACGGCGGCGCGATCGCCCTCGTGCACCAGTGTGAATCGCACGCCGGCGAGGCCGTGGCTGTCGATATCTTCTGCGCGCACGTCGGCGTCGGGCGAAAGGCCATACGTGATGACGTTCGCGTTCGTCCGCTCAGCGAGCGCGGCGACGCGCGGATCGTCGATGTTGAGGATCGCATCGCCATCCGGCGGCAGCGCTTCGACGAGCTCGGCTTTCGCGTCGGCGATCGCTTCGATGCTGCCGAGCCGCTCCATGTGCGATGGGCCGATGTTCGTCACGATGCCGGCCTCCGGCTGGGCGATCTCGCACAGCAGGGCGATTTCGCCGCGCGCCCACATGCCCATCTCCAACACCGCGCGATTGTGCTTTCGCGTCACCTCCAGCAGCACGAGCGGCAGGCCGATCTCGCTGTTGAGGTTGCCCTCGTTCTTCAACACGTGATAGCTCACGTCCAACACCGCAGCTGTCAGCTCCTTCGTCGTTGTCTTGCCGACGCTGCCCGTGATGCCGATCACGCGCAGCTTTGTGCGCGAGGCCCGGTGCAGGCGTGCGAGGTCCTGGAGCGCGATCAGCGCGTTCGGCACGACGTACTGCGCGATGTCCGCTTCGACGGGCCGTTCGACGATCGCGCCCGTGGCGCCGCGTTCCGCCGCATGCGCGACGTAGTCGTGACCGTCGACGTGCTCACCGCGCAGGGCGACGAAGATGTCGCCCCGCCCGGCCTTGCGCGAGTCGACGACGCCGTGACGGAACCGCATGGGTCCGACCAACGGAGCCCGGATCAGCGCGGGCCGCAGCGCAGTGGCGAGTTCTCTTGCGGTAATCATCAGCGGTGCCGGCCTGCCTCCGGCATCGTGTGGCGCGAGGCCGCGCCCTCATTCGGCTGTCTCAGCCCGATGTTGCGTTCGCGTGCGGCGCGTCGCGCCGGCGTGCCCGCCGTGTCTCATATGCCCGAAGATCGCCTACTGCCCGGTCGCGACCAACTGCGGCCCGTCCGGCTTCACGCCAAGGTAGGCGAGGATGCTTGGCGCGAGGTCGGCGAAGACCGGCGCGGACACCTGCCCGCCAAGCCGGTCTTCCTTGAAGTCCAGCTTCACCAGGACGATGATCTTCGGGTCGCTCACCGGAGCGAAGCCGATGAACGAAGCGACGTTGCCGTTTCGGACAGCGCCGTCGGCCAGCGTCGCCCCGGTCGTCGTTCCGGTCTTGCCAGCGACGTGATAGCCCTTGATAGCGGCGAGGTGCCCGGGAATACCCTCGACGACGCGATTCATCATATCGGCAACGGTCGCGGCCGATTGCTCGCTGACGACCTGCCGCACGACCACCGGGCTGAACTTTCGCACGCCCTCCGGCGTATCCATCTCCTGGACAACGTACGGCCGCATCAGCTTGCCGCCGTTTGCAATGGACGCGATGGCCGTGATCACCTGGAGTGGCGTCGCGGCGATGCCCTGGCCGAAGCTGTTGGTGGCCAGGTCGACCGGCGTCCAGTTCGGGTCGGTGTTCGGCCGGACGAGGCCATTGGGTTCGCCGCCGAGGCCCACATGCGTCGCCTCGCCAATCCCGAACTTCCGCATGTAGCTGTAGAAGGCGTCCGGGCCAATCAACCCGCTCATCCAGACGGCGCCCGTGTTCAGGCTCTTCTGCAGGATCTGCGTGACCGTCGTGATGCCGTTGGTGCTGTAGTCCCAGTTCCGGATCGTCGACGGCCCGATCTGTGCGACCCCTGTGTCGTTGTAGGTACTCTCCGGCGTGACAAGCCCAAGATCGACGGCCATGGATGCCGTGAGCGTCTTGAACACGGACCCTGGTTCGTACACGTCGGTGACCGCACGGTCGCGAAAGAGCGCCTGGTCCGGGTTGTTCAGATCGAGTTGTGACAGTTTGAAGCCAGGGCTGCTCGCCATCGCCAGCAGGGCGCCGGTCTTCGGCTCCATCACGATAATCGAGCCGCCGAGCGCGCCGGTCTTTGCGATCTGCGTGTCCAGCTCGCCTTCGACGAGGCGCTGGATGTAGCGGTCGATGGTGAGCTTGATGTTGCCGCCGGGCCTGGGCGTCTGCCCGATCCGCTCGGCTCCCAGAGCCAGCCTGTTGCCGATGCTGTCACGTTCGAAGTAGATCGTGCCCGGGATGCCACCCAGCTCGCTGTCGAAGTCCCGTTCCACACCGGTGAGGCCCGTGTGATCTCGCCCGACGAAGCCCAGCAGCGTCGATGCCAGATCGCCTTCCGGATAGAAGCGCTTCGTCGTCTGGACCACGCGCAGGCCGGCTGCATCCGCATTGTGCATAGTCGAGCCCTTTGCGAAATCGAGCCCTCCGTACGCGAGGTACAGGCCCGTGGATTCCTTGCGCACGGCGGTGACCAGGTCCTCCGGCTTCGCGCCGATCAGCGGCGCGATGGTCGCGGCCGCCTTGCGCGCCGCATCGAGTTGCTGCCAGTCGGCGCGGTTGATGTAGACGTCGAACGCATCGACGGTCGTCGCCAGGGGATAGCCGTTGCGATCGAGGATGGCGCCGCGTGCTGCCCGTACGACCTGCTGTCCGAAGTGTTCGTTGTTTGCGATGGCCTTGTAGTGCTTGCCGTTGGCAAGCTGGATGTATGCGACGCGCCCCGTGAGCGCGACGCCGCCGAGCAGGAGGACCGCCGCGACGGCCCACAGGCGCCCGTTCATCCGCCCCCGCTGTCCGAACATCTACTCCCTCGCCCGCGCGCCCGCGCTTGTCGCTGTGCTCTTGCCCTAGTACACGGGCAGGGACTTGAGTAATCGCTTCCATACAGGCTCGCCGGGCGACGCAGCGGGCGCCTCCGGCGGCAGGAACCGTGTCGGCAGTGTCTGCCGATCAGGCACCGCGTGGTTCACGGTGATGTAGAGCTTCTGCTGGGCGGGCTCCAGGTGGAGTCGCGTCCGCGCTTCCCAATCGACTCGCGCCAGCGATGAGAGCCGCGCGACTTCCGCTTCCAGCGCGTGATTTGAGGCCTGGCGCTCGGCGCGCTGGCGGTTCAGCTCGTTGATCTGGTAGCCGGTGCTGGTCAGCCGGCTGAACTGGTTGACCTGGAATCCGGCAGCGACAATCGCCAGCGCGACCGTGACGACCAGCAACACCCTGCCTGTCCGCGGCTTGGCGAGAATGCGTGGCGCGGAGACTGCCGGCCGCTGGAGCGCTGCCATGAGCGACTCCTAAGCCGCGTATTCGGTGATGCATTCGGCGGCGCGCAGCCTGGCGCTCCGCGCCCGCGGGTTCGCCGCCACTTCGGCAAGGCTCGGCTTCAGCGCGCCCTTTGTGACGGGCCGAAGCGTGGCCTTGTGTCCGCACCGGCACTCGGGGAGGCCGGGCGGGCAGATGCAGTCCCGCGATTCGCGCCGGATGTACTCCTTCACGATGCGGTCCTCGAGCGAGTGGTAACTGAGCACGGCGAGCCGTGCCCCAAAGCCGAGCAGGCCGTGGGCCTGAGGAAGTGCGGCGGCTAGCGAGGCTAGCTCTTGATTGACCGCGATGCGGAGAGCTTGAAACGTCCTGGTGGCGGGGTGGGTTTTCACCGGTGCTCTCCTACCCACGGCCTGCTCGACGGCTTTGGCTAATTCCGCGGTCGTCCGAATCGGACGGCTCGCGACGATCCGGCGGGCGATCCTGCGGCTCGCCGGGTCCTCTCCATACTTGAAGATCAGGTCGGCCAGATCGGCTTCGCTGTACGTATTGACGATCTCCTCGGCGGTGATCCCTTCGCCGCCGAAGCGCATGTCCAGCGCGGTGTCGCTCCGGAAACTGAACCCCTCGCCTTCGGCGAGCTGATACGACGACAGCCCCAGGTCCATCAGCACACCGTTCACCGGTGCGAACTCGAGTTGCCGGCAGATCCGATCGACATCACGGAAGTTGCCCTGCACGAGCTTGAAGCTGCCTTCGAATCGCTCCAGCCGCGCCCGGCCGCGTTCGATGGCCGCCGCGTCGGCGTCGATGCCAAGCAGGGTGCCGCCGGGCTGGGCGCGTTCGAGGATCGCTTCGGCGTGGCCGGCGCCGCCGAGGGTACAATCGACATAACGGCCACCGGGGCGTACATCCAACGCTTCCACCACCTCGCTCAGCATCACTGGCACGTGCGTCGTAGTCGACATAACTACTGATGTCGCGATTCGGCCGACTCCAGCATCGCCGGAAGCGCGGCGTCCACTCGCGTCATTTCCGCTTCGTAGGTAGGCGGGGACCAGATCTCGAGATACTCGCCCGCTCCCACCACGGTCACCTTCGCCGAAAGCCCGGCGTACTCGCGCAACGGCGAGGGAATGAGTATCCGGTTCTGCTTGTCCAGCTCGGCGTGCACCGACCGGGAGAAGAACACCGACCGCAGATCGCGTCCCGCCCGGCGCATCGCCGACTCGGCCAAATATTCGGACGCCAGCGCGGTAAAGGCGGCCTCCGTATACACCCGGAGGCACCTGTCCGGGGAACCCTGGCTGAGCACGACTCCATCCCGAAACGCGTCGCGATAGCGAGGTGGGAGCGGAAGCCGCCCCCTCTCGTCCATCGCATAGTCGAAGGTTCCGAGGAATAACACTGGGTCGCGTGTCCTGCCGGGTGCTCATCGGGTCCATCCGTAGCCAGATTTCCCACGAACTCCCATAGATTACCACTGAGCGACTAGATGTCAAGCGCCTATGCAGAAAGATTTCCCACAACTCACCACATCTCTGCCCACCATACGCCGAATTCGCCCCGATGTCGACCCGACGCACCGCGTTGGGCTGTTACGATTGCCCCATGATTCGAGCCGCCATCCTCACCGTCAGCGATGCGGGCAGTCGCGGCGAGCGCGACGACACCAGCGGCGCCGCCGTGCGGGAGCTGCTGGTGGGAATCGGTGGGGAAGTCGGGCGCTACGAGATCGTTCCCGACGAGCGCGACCAGATTGCGGGCAAGCTGCGCGCGTGGTGCGACACTGGCGATATCGATGTCATCGTGACGACCGGCGGTACCGGCCTGGCGGCCCGCGACATCACCCCGGAGGCGACGCTGGACGTAGCTGAGCGCCTTGCCCCCGGCATAGCGGAGGCGATGCGTGCCGAGGGGCTGCGCCACACGCCGAAGGCGATGCTGAGCCGCGCCGTAGCCGTCGTGCGCGGGCGCACCCTGATCATCAACCTGCCCGGCAGCGAGAAGGGGGCGCGTGAGAGCCTCGGCGCTGTGCTCGGCGTGCTGCCCCACGCCGTGGAACTGCTGCACGGCGTGACCGAGCACCCGAAGGGCGGCTAGCTGTAGTTCCCATAGAGGTTGTTGACACAGAGAGAGTGCTCGAGTCGGCTGTGGGTGTCTAAAGCCTTCAGTCGAAAGGAGCACTCTCTCATGG
>Ga0080064_1005114_pt1 | contig 15816 bp, 15 predicted proteins | sample Subgrocontami54m_FD_69260 | JGI IMG/M metagenome (GOLD analysis project Ga0080064, IMG submission 69260) | Subsurface groundwater microbial communities from S. Glens Falls, New York, USA - GMW46 contaminated, 5.4 m (SPADES assembly) (version 2) ...
AAGCGCACGCGCTCCGCGGCGAGACAAGGATAGGCAGGCTTCTCGATCCTTTGCGCGGGCTCGTAGGAGTAGACGGGCATCGAGTGCGACAGGCGGACGGCCTCGGCGCCGGTGAGAATCTCCAGACAGCGCGGGTGCTCGAGTGCAGCGCCGGTGCGGATCTCCTTGACGATGGCGTGTGCGTGGGGGCTGCGGACAAACGCCGCGAACACCATTCCCGGCAGCGCGACGTCGTCGATGTACGTTGCCGCACCCTGGATGAAGCGCCCGTCCTCGGGGCGTGGCAACGACTGACCAACATAGCCTTTCTGGGTGACCTTAGCCATGATCGGCTACCCTCCCTCGCGACACGTTCGACGAACGCCCCCTCGGCAGACGAGCGGGCGCGGTAGATTCCGTACTGCGCAGGATGTGTTCGTGCGCGCGTTGTGTCATCACTTTTCATCCCCAGGGCCGGGCGCGGTTCTTCCGTGCGCCGACGCCATCTTGTCCGCCGCCCACCGGATCGACTTGACGATGTTCTGGTAGCCGGTGCAACGGCACAGATTGCCGTCGATCCCGGCCCGGATTTCATCCTCGGTGGGCATGGGATTGCGCTGAAGCAGTTCGGTCGCCGACATGATGACCCCCGGCGTGCAGTAGCCGCACTGCAGCCCGTGCTCGTGCTGGAAACCTTCCTGGATCGGGTGCAGCTTGCCGTTCTTGGCGAGGCCCTCGATCGTGGTCACTTCATGGCCATTGGCCCGTACAGCGAGAACCGTGCAGGACTTCACCGCCCGCCCATCGAGCAACACCGTGCACGCGCCGCATGCCGTCGTGTCGCAGCCGACGTGTGCTCCGGTGAGCCGCAGCCTGTCGCGCAGGAAATGCACCAGCAGCATTCGCGGCTCGACGTTCTCCTCGACATATTTCTTGCCGTTCACCTTGACGCTGATCGTGCGATTCATCGCGTTCCCTTCCCCATACGTGCCACCGCCGCCTGCAGAGCCCGGCGCACACACACCGGTGCGACCTCCCTCCGGTAAGCCGCGTCCGCGTGAACATCGCTCGGAGTGTTCGGTCCGAGAACGGTGGCCCGCGCCGCCTCCTCAAAATCCAAGCGCTCGAGCCGCCGGCCGCACAGCGCCGCCTCCACGCCCTCTGCACGCAACGGGACCGCAGCGACGGAACCCAGCACTACGTCGGCGCCCGCGCAGCTTCCATTGCCGTTCGCGCGGACCAGCACCGCGACGCTCACCAGCGCAAAATCCGGTGCGCGCCTGCTGAGCTTCAGGTACTCCCAGCCATCGCCCGCGCCAAGCGCCGGCACGCGCACCTCGGTGAGCAGTTCGGTAGCTTGCAGCGCGGTCTGGAACAGGCCCTGGAAGAAATCCGCAGCCGCCACTACGCGCTCGCCGGTCTTGGACCGAAGCACGAACTTCGCGCCGAGCGCAACGAGCGCCGGGGAGTAATTCGCGGACGGGTCCGCATGCGCTGCCGCTCCGCCGAGCGTCCCGAGGTTTCTCACCTGCGCGTCGGCGATCGTGCCCGCCGCCTTTGCGAGGAGCGGGCAGCGCTTGTTCAGCAGGCTGGAGTCCTCGAGCGCGCGGTGTGTCGCGAGCGCCCCGATCCTGATTTCGTCGCCGGTCTCGCGTATGGTGTCGAACCCGGAAACGCGCCACAGGTCGATAATGTGCGCCGGCGAAGCCAAGCGCAGCTTCATCATCGGCAGCAGGCTCTGGCCGCCCGCCATCAGCTTGCCCTCGTCGCCGTATTCGCCGAGCAGCGCGAGCACTTCTTCGGGTGAGGTCGGGTCGTGGTAATCGAATCCGCGTGGAATCATCTGGCGAGCGCCTCGTGACATAGAGTAAACGTTCTGGACATTAGCTTACAAAGAAAGGTTTGTCAATTACGTGGTTGCGCTCGAATCACTGACTTGCGAGAGCCGGCGATATTGCCGCAGTTCCTTCCGGCCGCGGGCGCGGCACCCCGATCAGACGCGTCGGAACTTGTGCCGTCGACCGGCATCATTCATGGCGGTTCACGTCGCATGCGCCATGCGCGATCGCCTTACCTGGCTTTCAGGACGGCCCGAATGGCGGCTTGCACAGGAGCTCGTTCAGCCGGATGCGGATCTTGTCCAGCACCTCCTTGGGAGGCATCGAAACAACGCCGCGAAAATGGGCTTTCCTGGTTGCGTCGATGAACAGCTTGGAAGTGATCCCGAACTCGTAACTGGATGGATCTATCGGCCCGGCACCGGTTTCCGGAACGATAAAGACGTCACGACCTGGATCCACGCGCGTGGAGACCGCCCAGAACACATCATTGGTCCGATAGATGTCTATGTCATCGTCGACCGCAACGATATATTTGAGCCTTGGCATCAGGTACGTCATCGCCAGCATCAGGTTTCGTATTACCCCTGGCCGGCGCTTCTTCGGATCGATCTGGACGATGCCCCAGAAGTCGCGCGCAAGATCGGCCGGCCGCGTAACGCCCGTGACCAGCGGGAATCTTCGCCGCAGGATATCGAGCGCGACCGCGTCCTCGAGCTCGCGCCAGAACACGATGTTCTCGTTGGGCGGCTTCCCGGCGAACGCCATGTGCATGATCGGACTGCGCCGCGTCGTAATCGCCGTCACCCGCCAGATGGGCGCCTTGCGCTTCTCGCTCTGATAGCCCGTGAATTCGTTGAACGGACCCTCGTCGTCCATTTCCCCCGTGTATTCGGTTTCGATGACGATCTCGGCATCGGCGGGCACTTCGAGGTCGATCGTTTCCGCCTTTACCACGCGCAGAGCGGCGCCGCGCAGCGCACCCGCAACGTCCAATTCGTAGTCACCGAGCTGGAAGTCGGATCCCGCGGCGAGAAACAGCAGCGGGTCGGCTCCGAGGACGATCGCCATCGGACAGCCCTTGCCAAGGTCTTCGTAGAACAGGCGTTGGTGATGATCGGGCGCGATCTGGGCGAAAATCTCGTTCCTGCTGCGATACATGTTGCGGTAGATTCCCGCGTTCCTGCCCCACACCGGGTGCGCACCGATGTTGATGCCGGCTGAAATGTATCTTCCGCCGTCGCCGACGTTCCAGTAGGGAAACGGGATCCTGTCGAGGTCCACGTCGCTGCCGGTGACGACCGATTCCTTGCACGGCGCGTCGCCGCGCCCGACAGCGACCGGAGCGATCCGGGATTGCAGGCGTTGCGCCATGACGCGACCCATGGCTTCGGGTTCCACGCCCAGCGCCATGGCGATCCGCTTCCTTGTTCCGAAAAGGTTGGCCAGCGCCGGCATGCCGTAGCCCTTGATGCGCTCGAAGAGCAGCGCGGGTCCATCGTCGTCGGCAACGTGGCGGCAGTAAGCGCAAATCTCGTATTCCGGGTCGACTTCGTCCGGAACGCGAAGCAGCTCCCCGCCCTTCTCCAGGACGCCCATCAAGTCCCGAAACGCGTCGCGCGAAGGGAGTCTTGTCACATCGAATCCTCCTGCCTGCCCGGCGACCGGACGGCTGCGTGACGCCGCCGCCTAACTTTGATGCCGCCGCCTAACTTATCAGTCCGCTTTCGCGCCGGTCAATTCGACCAGGCCCTTCCAGCGCTTGATCTCCTCCAGGAGCAGCGCCCTGGCCGAATCGGGGGTGGAATTCGCGACCGGTTCGATACCGAGGCCCGTGAGCCGCTCCGCTATCTGGCGGTCCTGCAGGACGCGATTGAGCGAGGAACTGAGCAGATCCAGGATCGGCCTCGGCGTACGCGCGGCAGCGAGGATCATGTTCCAGGTTCCGGTGGTGAATCCCGGGAAACCGGACTCCGTCATGGTGGGTACATCGGGCAACAGCGGCGAGCGTTTGGCCGTGGCGACCGCAAGCACCCGCAGGCTGCCAGCGGTGATGTACGGCTTGGTGGGGCCGATGAAATCAAAAATGAAGATATTTCGCCCTGCTATCACGTCGAGAATCGCCGGCGCCGTGCCGCGGTAGGGAACATGAGTCACATCAAGGCCGGCACGCACCTTGAAGATTTCGCCATTAATATGATCCGTTGTGCCGTTCCCCGCCGACGCATAGGCATACTTGCCGGGGTTTGACTTGACGGTATCGATGAGTTCCTTGACGCTGGCCGGGCCGCCGGCGTGTGTCAGGAGTATCGAAGGAACGATGCCGACAAGACTGATCGGCTCCAGATCCCGAACTGGATCGTAGGGTAGCGACTTGTACAAAGACGGTGAAATGGCTATCGACGCGCTCGCGAACAAAAGCGTATGGCCGTCGGGACGGGACTGGACCACCGTCTGGGTCCCGACATTGCCGCCCGCACCCGGTACGTTCACGACGAGGAACTGCTGGCCGTGAATGTCGGAAAGTTTCGCGGCTACGTGGCGCGCGAAGATATCGGTCGGCCCCCCCGGAGGGAAGGGCACCACGAGCCTGACCGGGTGGTCCGGATAGGCCGTCTGCGCCGCGACGCATAACGGCAGCAGCAGGAGCAGGCCGATGAACACATTCGCTACGCCGGCAATCGCCCTAATCTTGATCATACCTAGCCTCATCATCATAGCGTCACGGCTGTGAATTAATTGTTCTGTACGTTAGCTTACCTACAAAGGTTCGTCAATTACGTGGTTGCGCGCAGTCGATGATCCGCGCCCCAGGCCGGCGCGGTCAGCGGCGCCGGATGGAATGCTTGCTTGAGCAGCAAGCGTCCCAGGATACGCGTGGCGGCTTTGCCGCGCCGTCGGCGGGCTGCGGCACCTCAAAGGTAATTGTTAAACCTTTTTTTATAAGCTAATATGCTCCTCAACCAACGCGAGACGTGTATACATCCATGAAAACAACCAAATCAAGCACACGCCGGAAGCATGCCCCACGCGCCGGAACGTCCCCGAAAGACACCACCAAGGCAACCCGGCAACTGCGACTGGCGAAGGCTCCCCTGACGACCTCCAGGGAAGAGCTGCTCGTCAACTGGTCGGATCGGAACTTTCGGGTCCTGGTCGAGGGGCTACTGACGTTTTCGGCTATCCATTCGGCGATTCGCGACGGGTACTCGTCGCTGCTCGACCTCACGGGACCTCGATACACCATCCTGCTCTGCATCCGCAACCTGTCTGACGACGGCCCGGTCAACATAAGGACCGTCGCCGACCATCTGCGACTGAGCGGCTCGTACATCACCGTGGAGACAAAGGCGCTCGAGCAGATCGGTCTGGTCGGCAAGGAACGCGGGTCTGACGACCGCCGGATGGTGTCGTTGAGTCTGTCGCCGAAAGGGGTCGCGTTGCTGGACAGCATCGCGACCCTGCGCCGCCAGATAAACGACGTTGAGTTCGGGTGTCTGAGCAAGGCGGAATTCCAATTGCTGGTTCCGCTTGTCGAACGCCTGGTTCAGAGCGGCGAGCGCGCGCTTGCCCTGCAGAATTATCTGCGCGCGCACGGCATGGATGCGTTGGATGAGAACGTCCCCGGCAGCCCGGTGCGGGAACCGGCATGAATCATTCGCCGCGCACGATGATGCGCTGACGGCGGAAAGAGGCGTCCCTCCAACCGCATCGGAGACATGACGTGATGAAAATTCGAAAGATCGTCACGACCACCGAGGAGTCGTACCGTGAGGCGGACCGGGAAACGGATCTGCCGCTGCGCAAAGTCGCGGTCGCTGCGGTCTGCGTCAATCCCTGTGCCGGCCGCTACGTCGAGGACCTTGCGGTGCTGATCGAAGGCAGTGCGCTGGTGGGGCGCCGCATCGCGGGCATGGCAGCGGAACTGATGAAACCGTACCGCATCGAAAGTTACGGCAAGGGAGCGCTGGTTGGAATCCACGGCGAACTGGAACACGCAGAAGCGATGCTGACCACGGTCTTCGGCGATACGATGCGGGACGCGGCGGGCGGAGGCAAGGCCTGGATATGCCACATGGCGAAGCGCGGTCTGCCGGGAGTTGCGATCGATATTCCCTTGGCGCACAAGGATGCGCTGACCATACGGTCCCATTACGACGCAATGACCGTCACCGTTCCGGACGCGCCCATGCCCGACGAACTCGCAATCATCTGCTGCTTCTCGAATCGCGGCCGGCTGAATCATCGTATCGGCGGGCACAGTGTGCAAAACATGATCGGCAAGGACGGTTTGCGTTGACAGCGCACCCCCAGACGCACAGGAGGACATTGTGAGAATAGCGATTACAAACATTGCAACCATCGTGACCGGCGATTGGCGCGATCCGTTCGCCAAAGGCGACACCATCATCATGAACGACGGGCTGATCGAACGGGTCGGCGAGGCGTCGGGCGCAGACGTGGATAGATGCGATCTTGTCGTCGATGCCAATGGCACGACGGCGTGCCCGGGGCTCATCGACTCGCAGGTTCATGTCGCGTTTGGTGACTACACCCCCAAGTCGCAGGCGGTGGGATTCCTGGAGAATTACGTCCACGGCGGAACCACCACTTCGATCTCGGCGAGCGAAATACACGTCCCGGGCCGGCCGACGGACCGGCATGGGGTCAAGGCGCTTGCCATTGCCGCCCACAAGAGCTGGGACAACTTCAGGCCGGGAGGCATGCGGGTGCACGGCGGCGCGGTCATCCTCGAACCGTGCCTGGAAGAAAGCGATTTCGCCGATCTCAATGCGTCCGGCGTCTGGCTCGCAAAAGCAGGCTTCGGGTCCGTCAAGACGCCGTTCGACTATGTTCCGCTGGTCAAGGCGGCCCAAAAAGCCGGAATGGTCGTCAACGTGCACACCGGCGGCGCTTCGATCTCGCTCGCGAACTCGATACACGGCAAGCACCTGGTCGCAATGCAGCCGGACGTGTCCTATCACGTCAACGGCGGCCCGATCGCGATGCCGGACGAGGATTACATCCTGATCATCAAGGAGAGCAATGTCGCGCTTCAGATCTGCCAGGCGGGCAACATCCGGACGGCGCTGATGTGTCTCAACCTGGCCGTCGAAAACAACTGCTTCGACCGCTTCCTGATCGCCACCGACACGCCTACCGGAACCGGGATGATGCCGCAGGGAATGATCAAATCCGTGACCGAAATGGCGACGCTGTCCAAGTACCCCGCGGAATGGATGATCGCCGCCGCCACCGGCAACGTAGCGAAGGTCTACCGGCTCAATAACGGCTTTCTCCGCGAAGGCAAGGATGGAGACGTCTTGCTGGTCGATGCGCCGATGGGTGGCTCCAAGAACACGTGCCTGGAGGCAATCAAGAACGGCGATGTGTGGTCGCTGGTCGGATGTTTCACGGCTGGGTTGCCGCGTTTCATCGGCCGCAGCCGCAATACCCCTCCCCCGCAGCGCTATCCGAAAGTCACTCAATCGCGCATCCAGAACAATTTCGCGTCGGTTCAGCAGTTCAAGTAAGTCCCCCTATGGAGTAGTGCTCTCGCTGACTATCGCCGCTACCGGATGCGTATCGAATCCAGCGATGCATGGTGAAGCAACTTGATGGAGAACAAATCCAAATGGCAGCGATAACCGGCGGCAAAGCCGTGGTCGATTCGCTCTGCGCCGAGGGTGTCAGGCACGTATTTGGTCTGATCGGCTCCGCAGGAATGGAGATATTCGACGCACTCTACGACGCCAAGAGCATAGGCTTCATCGGCGTTCGAGACGAGCGGTCCGGCGTTCACATGGCGGATGGCTACGCGCGCGCTTCGGGCCGGGCGGGAGTATTTGTGGCCGGGCAGAACGGGCCCGGGGCGACCAATCTGGTGACCGGGCTCGCGCAGGCGAACGCTGCGTATTCTCCGGTGGTGGCGATTGCCGGTCTGCTGTCCTCTGCGCACATCTACCGCGATGCCTTCCAGGAGGTGGATCAGCAGTCGCTGTTCAGGCCTGTCACCAAGAAGACCTGGACCGTCACCCAGACGAAGCGCCTCCCGGAAATGGTGCGCGAGGCGTTCACGACCGCGCTGACGCCACGCAGGGGTCCCGTTGCGCTGAATATTCCACGCGACATTCTGTCCGAGATCTCGGAGGTGGAATCCTACGCATCCCCCGCGGGTTATCGCTCCGCGGCCTCCGCGATGGGAGACGACGACCTGATCGCCCGGGCCGCCGAACTGCTGGCGGGGGCCGCGCGGCCGCTGATCATCGCAGGCGGCGGCGTCAAGAACGGGCGTTCTCACGCCGAGACGCTGCGCCTGGCCGAGTTGCTCAATGCGCCGGTGGCGCTGTCGCCCGGCCACGGCGACGCGATTCCGTGCGATCACCCGCTCTATGCCGGGCAGGTCGGTCCGCGAGGCAATCTGGTCGCCTCCGGCATGGCGCGCGAGGCCGACGTCATCCTTGCAATCGGCACGCGGCTCGGATTCAACACCACGTTCTATTCGTACGACAACCTCAACCAGAGCGCGAAGATCATTCAAGTCGAACTCGAGCCGACGGCAATCGGACGCTTTTTCCCCGTAGCGGTGGGGATCGTCGGAGACGCGGGCAAGGTCGCCGCCCAACTGGCACGCGAGCTCTCCTCTCGCAAGACCCATCCGGCGGCAGCCGAATGGGCACGAACGTTCCAGGCCAAGCGACGCGACTTGCTGGCGGAGCGCGACAAGGGTGCGCCAGCGAGCGACCCGTTGCAGCCCGCGGCTCTGTTCAGGACACTGCGCGCCGTACTGCCCCGGGACGTCATGTTCACGATGGACGCCGGCACCCTGTGCCTGCAGGCGACCGACCAGATGCTCTACCGACAGCCTCCATCGCTGTTCACGCCGCTCGACTTCGGCCTGGTAGGCTTTTCGTATGCCTGCGGTCTCGGGGTCAAGCTTGCGTGTCCGGACCGCACTGTCGTGAGCCTCATGGGCGACGGAGGATTCGGCATGACGATGAGCGAGATCGGCACGGCGGTGACGCACGGCATCAACAGCGTCTGTATCGTCATGAACAACGGCTGCTGGGGCGCGGAAAAGGCGTACCAGCGCGATTTCTTCGATGGCCGCTACATCGGGGCCGACGTGCCCAACCCGCCCTACGACCAGGTGGCCGCGCTCTTCGGTGCGAAGGGTTTCCGTGTCGACAAGGCGGCGCAACTGGAGGACGCCGTGCGTGCCGCGATAGCCTGCGGGAGGCCCGCCATCGTCGACGTGAAGGTCGATCCGAATGCGCTCTACAGCTTCCGTCGCGACTCGTTCAAGCATCGCGACAAGAGCGGCAAGTAGCATGTGCGTGGTGTCCGGGATCGCCCGGGCATCGAATTGAACGAAGGACACGAACGATGGCGAAGAAACCCGGCTCCCGGACCCCCTACACGGACCGGCAGATCAGCAAGGGCGACTGGAATCCGCTGTGGGACACGATACGGCAATGGGATCCCGCGTTCATCGAAGCCTACCTCATGTTCCGCAGCGTACCGCACCGCAAAGGCCCGCTTGCGCCCAAGATCAAGGAGTTCATCCTGATTGCCATCAATGCGGCAACCACGCACCTGTATGCGCCGGGCGTCCGCCGCCATGTACAGAACGCGCTGCGCCTGGGCGCAACGCGCGAGGAATTGCTCGAAGTGATCCAGTTGACCACGATCATGGGAATACACGCCATAAACGTGGCTGTGCCCATCATCGCGGAGGAGATCGAGAAGTACCGGAGGCCGGCGGCCGGGCGGCGCCGGGCTGCAAAGCGCGCTTCCGCCAGAAGAACGCCGCGGGCCAAAGTCCGACCGTAGCGCCGCAGTGATTCAGGATCCATGCACGCCCGCTGATACCTCGAAACCGCGAAGCGACGTCTGTTCACCCACCCAGGAGGAGAACTCTGATGAGACCGCAAGCCGTCATACAGTTTGCCGTTGCGATATTCGCCGTTCTGACCATCAATACCGCCGCTGCCCAAACGCCAACGCTCAAGGTGGGCCTGCCCTCGCTTTCGGTGTTCACGATCGTCCATCGCGTCGCGCAGGATCTGGGATATTTCGATCGCGAGGGCGTCCGCGTGGAAATCAACCATTTCGAGAGCGGCTCCGTCAACATGAGGGCACTGCTGGCGCGCGCCGTTGACGTCTCCGACGTCGAAACCGCGCTGATCCTGGGCGCCGTGGGCAACGGCGCCGATCTGCGCGTGATCGGAACCCACTGTCAGGGACTGCACTTCGCGCTCTACGCGAAGAAGGACATCAAGAACCTTCAGGAACTGCCGGGCCGGACTTTCGGAATTTCCGGCATCGGGGGCCTGCCCCACGTCGTGATCCTCGCGCTGCTCGAGCGCCAGCGGCTCGATCCCGACAAAGTGCAGATGTTGACGGTCGGCGGCACCGGAGCGCGGCTCAAGGCGCTGGCGGCCGGCAAGATCGACGCGACGCTGGGCGAGTTCAGCCCCACGATCGAAGCCGAACCCGGCCTGCGCCGCCTCATGATCGTCTCGCAGGAGTTGCCGCTTTACATGGCACAGGGGCTTGCCGTTTGGGGAGACACGCTGGCGACCCGGCGCGACGCGCTGGAACGCTGGCAGCGCGGGCTCGTGAAGGCCACGCGCTGGGCTTACGACAACAAGCCCGAATTCATCGCCGCCGCGCGCAAGCATCTTCCGAGCAGCACCGAGGAACTCAGCAGCGTCTACGACTCCTACGTGCAGGCGCGCGTGTGGGCCATCAACGGCGAGCTCGACCCCAACCGTCTCGCCTACATGCAGGAACTCGGGCTGAAGACCAAGACACAGTCCAAGACGGTGAACCTCAATTCGCTGGTCGCAGCGGACCTCACCGAGCGTGCGATCCAGCCGATCGGCCGCCGCGATTATCCGGCGCGACGTTGATCCCGCGGGAACGTCCAACATGGCGCTGATCAACGTCGAGAACCTCTCGGTCAAGTTCGCGCGCAAGGACCCCCGCGGTCCGACCACTTCGGTCGAGGTGCTCCAGGACCTGAACTTCGAGATTCGCGAGTCCGAGTCCTGCGTCATCGTCGGCCCCAGCGGCGCAGGCAAGACGACCTTCCTGCGCGCCGTCCAGGGCCTGCTCATCGCGACCAGCGGCCGCGTGATCATCGCCGGAAGCACCGTCAACGGGCCGCGACGGGACTGTGGATTCGTCTTTCAAAACTTTGGTCTCCTGCCGTGGCGGACCGTCCAGGCGAACGTCGAGTTCGGTCTGCAGATCCGGAACGTGGCGCCGGATCGGCGCCGCGCGATCGCCGATGCGTATATCGAGATGGTGGGACTCAAGGGATTCGAGCGCCACCACCCGCATGAACTTTCGGGCGGCATGCAGCAGCGCGTGGGGATCGCCCGGGCCCTCGCCATCGACCCCCGCGTTCTGCTCATGGACGAGCCTTTCGCCTCGCTCGACGCCCAGACGCGAGAATCCATGCAGGCAGAGCTGCTGCGAATTCAGAATCGCGAACGCAAGACGATGATATTCGTCACTCACAGCATCGACGAGGCGGTATTCCTCGCCGACCGCATAGTCGTGTTCACGAAGCGGCCGTCGAGGATCCGGGAAATTGTCGACGTGCCTCTTCCGCACCCGCGCTGGGAAGACCCGGAGGAATTCCGCGCGCGTCCGGAATTCGTACGGCTGCGCCTGCACATCGCGCGGCTGCTCAAGAGCGCACCTGGGGATCGATGAGGAACGACATGAATCCGCTGAAAGTGAAATTCGTGACCCTTGTGATCGTCCTTGCCGGCTGGGAAATCGCCGGCCAGTACGTCAATCCGCTGTTCCTGTCCTCGCCCTCCGCGATCGCGGTCGCATTCGTCGACCTGCTGCGCTCGGGCGAGCTCCTGACGGCGGTAATGTCGAGCCTCCTCGCCTTTTTTCTCGGCGTGGCGCTCGCCATCGTCGTCGGCATTTCGCTCGGCGTCGCCATGGGCCGCGTCCGCATCGTGGAGTACATCCTGGAACCCTACGTCATCGCGCTCTATTCCACTCCGTCGATCGCGCTCATCCCGCTGTTCATCCTGTGGTTCGGGGTCGGTCTGCTCTCCAAGGTCATCATCATATTCACGCTATCGGTCTTCATCGTGATCATGAACACATTCACCGGCGTCAAGAACCTGAGCCAGTCGATCATGGACATAGGCTCGGCCTTCGGCGCGACCGAGCAGCAGGTGTTCCGGATGATCGTCCTGCCCGCGGCGCTGCCGTTCATCATGAACGGGCTGCGGCTCGCGGTCGGGCGTGCGGTCCTCGCGATGATCATCGCGGAGTTTTTCACGTCGATCGCCGGCCTGGGCGGAATGATCGTGAAATACGGCAATTTCTTCGAGACGGCGAAGATGTTCGTGCCGATCATCGTCGTGTCGCTGCTCGGCGTATGCGCCGTCGAGCTCGTCAAGTACATCGAGAGAACGCTCGCCCCCTGGAAGGAAACGGAGCGGGCTGCGGGCGTCTGACAGGGAGTCAAAGCAATGCGAATCCGGGACTTTGTATCGAAACTCGAAGCGATCGACGATCTGGCCGTCGTCGACTACGAGGTGGCGCGCGAGGCGATCCCATTCATGATCAAGGCCGAGGAGGCGGGCCGCAATCGCGCGATCCTGTTTCGCAAGATTCGCGATAACGCCATGCCCGTCGTCGCCAACCTCTACGGGAGCTATGCGCGCTACGGGCTCGGCATCGGCGGCGACGAAAAGACCCTCTGGTCAAGAATCGAGCATGCGATCGCCAATCCGGTGCCTCCACCCGCGGCCGGCGAGGCGCCATGCTTCGAAGTTGTGCACGAGAACCCCGACCTTACCCGGCTCCTGCCGGTGATTCAATATCACCCGCTCGACGCCGGACCCTATATATCGTCCGGCCTCGCATTCATGAAAGACCCGGACTCGGGGCGGCGGAATGTCTCGTTCATTCGTCTGATGGTCAAGGGACCGCGCAAGCTCGGCTTCAATCCGAAGTCCCGCCACAACAAGGATTACTACCGGAAGATCGCCCTCGCCGGTCGCCGGCTGGAAGTGGCGTTCTGCCTCGGAGCGCCGACTGAGATGGTCGCGGCCGGCGCGCAGTGGATCCCTGACGGATGCGACGAGATCGAGGTGGCGACGGCAATGGCAGATTCTCAGCACCGGGGCGAGCTCGCGATGGTCAAGTGCAAGACAGTGGACATCGAGGTGCCCGCCGGATCCGAAATCGTGCTCGAGGGCGTCGTGTCGACCGAGCTCGAACCGGAGGGGCCGTTCGGGGACTGGACAGGCGCATATGCCCGCCCGCAGATGAAGCCCACGCTCGATGTCACCTGCCTTTCGCACCGACGTGATCCGATCTATCAAACCATCATGCCTGCCGACTCGAAGGAGCAGATCATCCTGACGATCGTGCGTTTCCAGCCGGAGATCGAAGACCTGCTCCGGCGCTATCCCGAAGTCCGGCGGGCCTCGGTTCCCGAGTACGCACTCGGCCGTCTGGCAGTCCTCGCAGTCAGAGAAAGCAGCCGCATTCCCGAGATCACGCGCGGTTTCCTTGCGATCCAGTGCATCAACCGCGTCATAGTGGTGAACGAGGACGTCGACATCGACAGCGCAGAAGACGTGTTATGGGCCGTCACTAACCGGGTTCTGGCCCCCGAGAAGGTGATTGCGGACTCGTGCGTCGACGAGTGGTGGAATCACCTCAAACTCGGCATAGACACCACCGTGGACCTCGAGGACATCCGCCACAAACGCCCGAAGCTGGTGCCGTTCCAAGGACGCACGTCGTGACCTGACCCCGCCTAAGGTGGTCGTCGGGGCACCCAGTTGAGTCGAGTGGACTTCTACACGAAACCCAGACCCAACTCAACAGGAGGCGGCACGCTTCGCGCACGCGGTCCGGGCGGCGATGTAAGATACGGGGTGTTCACACGACCAAGCCAATATTCGTAGCTGCCCGCGTATGGACTCGTTGACAGGATTGAAAGTATTCCGCGCCGTGGTGGAATCCGGCAGTTTTGCCACGGCGGCGAGGAAGCTCGAACTGTCGCGCGCGGCGGCGACCAAGCACGTCAACAGCCTCGAAAGCCGCCTTGGGGCGCGGTTGCTCGAACGCACCACGCGCAGCCTCCGCCTGACCGAGGCCGGTGCACGGTACTACGAGCGCTGCGTGCAGATACTCGATGACATCGACCAGGCCGAACGCGAGTTGACGCAGTCGGCCGGCAGGCCCGCCGGAACACTCCGCATCAGTGCGCCGCAATCGTTCGCCACCGCGCACCTCGCGCCCTTCGTCGCGGAATTCATCGGCGCGTTCCAGGACGTCAAGCTGGACATTTCGCTCACCGACCGGCACGTCGACCTGATAGAGGAGGGCTACGACGTCGCCCTGCGCATCGCCGCCGAATTGCCGCAGTCCTCCCTTATCGCGCGGACGCTCGCCCCCTGCCGATTCGTGGTTTGCGGCGCGCCTTCCTACCTTGCGGCAAGGCTGGCGCCCGCAGCGCCGGCTGATCTCGAGCGGCACCAGTGCTTGATCCACAGCGCTTCCGCCGTCGCCACCGAATGGGTCTTCGCCTGTGCGAAGGACGAACGCCATGCCGCCAGGGTGAGCGGCAGCATTTCCGCGAACAGCGGAGAGATGCTGCGTGCAGCCGCCCTGAACGGAGCGGGATTGGCGGCATTGCCGACGTTTCTGGTCGGCGAAGATCTCGCGGCGGGCCGGTTGCGCACCGTGCTCGACGACTATCTTCTGCGACCGTCCTCGATCTTCGCCGTCTATCCCAGCCGAAGATACCTCGCGCCCAAGGTGCGCGCCTTCGTCGACTTTCTTGCGCAGAAGTACGGCCCCGATCCCTACTGGGACCAGTGGCTGAAGTCGCTCCCGGCGCCCACGCGGAGCGCTTGCGAGCCCATCACCATTACGTCGCCCTCGCCGGCCTGAACGGACCACCGCGCCCGGGCGCACGGCGGAGCCGGCCGGTTGGCCGGCCGACTCCGATCGGAGCTCACATCGGTGCGATGCCGCCGGTGTGCCCGTAATACAGCGCATCTTCGCTGCCGACCGCCCTGCTCATTACCTGCGTCGGCGATTTCGGCTTCGAAGGCGTCATGCTTGCGCCCGCGCGCTTGGGCGCGACGGCCGTTACCTCGTTGTATTCCTCGTACGCGGACGAGGTGTCCACCCGTGCCGCATGCGAAGGTGCCGGCGCGGCCTCTGCCCGCTTGGGCATGTTGGCCAGCCAGAAGTCGTAACTTTCGGCCGATGCGACCTGCGACAACGAAAGTGCGCCAAGCGCCGCGATCACGGCGATTCCCAGATTGCGTTTCAGCATTGCGTTTCTCCTTGAACGAGTGAGTGTCGAGTACCGGGCGGCCATCGCATTCATCCTCGATGATGCCCTGGTACTCGTTAGTCATCCCCGGCGGGCAATCATTGCACCCGCGTCGGGAAACTCACCGTTCACGCAGCGTTGACAATCGGGAACGGCATCGCCCTCCGGTGCCTGCGGAAGGGCCGTCACACCCGCCCCGAATTCCAGGCGCACGGCGCGAGCGGACGAATGCCGCGCGTCACCCGTAGGGGCCCTTGCCCGCCCCTCCGACCGGTTTCGCGCCGGCGCCTGACGCGGGCGTTGCGACGTAGTGGGGAGGAAGCTTGCCGCCCGCGTCGGCGCGCGCGCGCGCCTGCGCCGGCGTCTCGATCAGCGCCGCTGCCGCGAGCGCGGCCTTGCGGTCCAGATCGACCGGCCCGGGTGCGTCGGGCGGCGGCATCATGCTCGCGTGGTAGTACGCAATGCGCTTCTGCGCCGGCGCGATCTTCCTGCCGGGATCGATGTCGCGCTGGTTGGTGGCCTTGGGCGCGACCGCGACGCCGCCGACCAGCTCGTGGTCGAACCACCACTTCTTGGCGGGATTGCGCGTTCCGTTGCCCAGGCGGTCGTCGAGCCAGGTGGTGATCGGCACGAGGACCGGCTTGAGCCCTTGCGCCCCGC
>Ga0080064_1005115_pt1 | contig 15815 bp, 10 predicted proteins | sample Subgrocontami54m_FD_69260 | JGI IMG/M metagenome (GOLD analysis project Ga0080064, IMG submission 69260) | Subsurface groundwater microbial communities from S. Glens Falls, New York, USA - GMW46 contaminated, 5.4 m (SPADES assembly) (version 2) ...
ACGGCGTGGGTGCGGTCTATATCCGGCGCGAGCTGGTGGAGCGGCTCCTGCCGACCACCATTGGGCCGCACGCGGCGCTGGAGTACGACGCGCGCGGGCGCTTCGTGCCGGACACGTCCCACGTTCGCAAGTTCGAGGTGTCCACGACGAGCATTCCCCTGCTGGCGGGCATGGTGACCGCGGCCCGGCTCGTCCAGGACATCGGCGTCGGCGCCATCCACGAGCGCATCGGCTTTCTGGCGCGCCGCGCCCGGAGCTCGCTGTCGCGTGTCCCCGGCCTCACCTTCACCAGCCCCGCCGACCCTGCGGACGGCTGCGGCCTCGTCGCTTTTACCGTGGAGGGCGTTCCGCCGAAGGAGATTACCGAGGGCATATGGCAGCGCGTCCGGGCCGTGGGGCGCAGTGTGACCTTTCCCCCGGCCACGCGCCTCGCCGTGCACGCCTTCAACACGGAAGATGAGGTGGACTGGGCCGCGCAGGCGGTGTACGAGGCGGCGATGTCCGCACGGAAGGCGACGAAGGGCTAGCGGATTCGCTCGCTGGTGCGGGCGTTCGCGGAGGCTCCCCGATGTATCGGGGGACCTGGCGTAAACTCGTGGGATACTGCCCGGGCGCCAATGTGTCGGACGCATCGGCGTCGAGGGTGCGCGAGGTGAGTGCGTGAAAGCCGAAAGAGAGCGATTCACGGTCGCGGCGGCGCAGGTGACCCCCGTGTTCCTGGACAGGGAGGCCACGGTGGACAAGGCGTGCGCCGTCATCGCGGAGGCGGGACGCGGCGACGCTCGACTGGTCGTCTTCCCCGAATCGTTCATCCCCACCTATCCCGACTGGGTGTGGGCCGTGCCGCCCGGCGAAGAAGCCACGCTCAACGCCATGTACGCGGAGTTCCTCGACAATGCGGTGGAGATACCCGGCGCGGCGACCCTGCGCCTGTGCGACGCCGCCCGGCGCGCCAAAACGTACGTGGTCATGGGCGTGACCGAGCGCAACACCGAGGCGAGCGGCGGCACGCTCTATAACACCCTGCTGTACATTGACGCCCAGGGGAACATCATGGGGAAGCACCGCAAGCTCGTGCCGACGGGCGGCGAGCGGCTGGTCTGGGCGCAGGGCGACGGGAGCACGCTGGAGGTGTACGACACGCCTCTGGGCAAGCTCGGCGGGCTTATCTGCTGGGAGAACTACATGCCCCTGGCGCGCTACGCCATGTACGCGTGGGGCACGCAACTCTACGTCGCCGCCACGTGGGACCGCGGCGAGCCGTGGCTCTCCACGCTGCGGCACATTGCCAAGGAGGGCCGCGTCTACGTCATCGGCTGCTGCATGCCGCTGCGCAGGGACGACATCCCGGACCGGTACGAGTTCAAGCAGCGGGCCTATCCCGCCACGCGGGAGTGGATCAACGGGGGCCACAGCGCCATCGTCAACCCCGACGGGGAGTTCATCGCCGGGCCGGTGCGGAAGAAGGAAGAGGTGCTCTACGCGGAGGTTGACCCGGTCCAGATGCGCGGGACCAGGTGGATGCTGGACGTGGCGGGGCACTACGCGCGGCCGGACGTGTTCCAGTTGACCGTCCGCAGAAATCCACGTCCGATGATCTCAACGGAGGCCGCCGCCGGGGACGCGCCGGAGAGCGCCACGCCGCCTAAACGCAGTCGGGGCGTCCGCCGCAACGCCAGACGCGCCGTGTAGATAACGCAAAAGGAGGCTGTGCCATGAGCGTCCGCCTCGGCTGTCTGTTCCTGCAAAGCGACGTCAAGGAGTGGGCCAACTGGGCGCAAATGTCCGAAGAGGCTGGCTTCGACCTCGTCGGGGTCCCCGACAGCCAGTCGGTGTACCGGGAGCTGTACGTGACCGCCGCCCTGGCTGCGCTGCGCACCAGTCGGGCGACCATCGGGCCGTGGGTCGCCAACCCGCTGACGCGGCACCCCGCCGTCCAGGCGAGCGCCATCGCGACGATTGACGAGATGTCCGGCGGGCGCGCCATGCTGGGCCTCGGCACGGGGCACAGCGCCACGGACATGCTGGGCCTGAAGCCCGCCAGCCTGGAGTCGCTCCGGGAGTACGTGGTCGCGGTCAAAGAGCTGTTCGCCAGGAAGGAGACCACGTACCAGGGCCGGACGGTGCGCATGACCTGGGCCTCGCGGCCCGTGCCCGTCTATATCGCGGGCGCCGGGCCGAAAATCCTGCGCCTGGCGGGGCAGATAGCCGACGGGGTCATCGTGGGAGGCGGGCTGCTGCCCGGCGTGGTGCGCGATTCCCTGGCCCAGATACGCCAGGGCGCGCTGGACGCCAGCCGCGACCCGTCCAGCGTGGACGTCTGGTGGCTGGCCCGCTGCTGCGTGGCCGACCGTCGGCAGGACGCGCTGCGGGAAATCCGCGCCGCCATCGCGACGCCGGGCAAGAGCGTGTTCCGCTTCGGCCAGGACGACCCGCACGTGCCGGCGGAACTGCGGGAGCGCGTGGCCCGGCTGGTGCAGCGCTACCGCGTGGACGAGCACGGCATGCTCGGCGACGACCGGGACAACGCGCGGGCGGTGGAGGAGCTTGGGCTGGTGGACTACCTGGCGGCGCGGTTCGCCATCGTCGGGACGCCGGAGGAGTGCGCGGAGCAAATAAACCGGGCGGCCGCCGTGGGCGCGAACCAGATTTGCCTGCGGCCCCAAGTGGCGGACAAGGCCCGCTTCTTCCAGACGTGGCGGGAGCGCGTCATGGCGCACGTGCGCTAGGACATAAAGAGAGGGCCAGAAGACATTCTGGCCCTCTCTCGTGAAGCGGGCTGCGCCGCTGGTGCGCCTCGTGAGCTATTTGCCCGTGTCCGCTTTCTCTTCTGTTCCGTCTTCCGGTCCCGACTCGGCTTCTCCGGCGTCGGCCTTCTCGGGTTCCGCTGCATCAGCCTCCGCCGCATCGCCCTCCGCGTGGAAGCCCTCCGGAGCCGCGCCAACCGCCGGGGGCTCATCCCCCATCAAGCGGGCCACGTCCGCCGGATTCAGCGACTCCACCGGCTCGGCCAGAGCGCCCAGGAACGCCTTCTGCCGCTCCGCCAGATGCTGCTTGACTTCCTCTTCCAGCGAGGCCAGTCGCGCCGGGATAAGCCGTCCGATGATCACGTTCTCCTTGAGGCCCATGAGCCGGTCCACGCTGCCTTTCAGCGCCGCCTCGGTGAGAACGCGCGCCGTCTCCTGGAAGGAGGCGGCCGCCAGGAAGCTGTCGGTGGAGAGGGAGGCCTTGGTGATGCCCAGCAGGACCTCCTGGGCCGTGGCGGGCTCGCCGCCTTCGGCCAGGACGCGGGCATTGATGTCCTGGAAAATGAACCGGTCCACCAACTCGCCCGGCAGCAGGTCCGTATCGCCGGGGTTGTCAATGCGCACCTTCCGGAGCATCTGGCGGACCATGATTTCCATGTGCTTGTCGTTGATGGCCACGCCCTGTGAGCGATAGACCTTCTGCACCTCGTCCACAAGATACTGCTGCACGGCCTCCCGGCCCATGATGCGCAGGACGTCCTGCGGGTTCAGCAACCCTTCGGTGAGCTGGTCGCCAGCCTTGACGTGAGCGCCCTTGGCTACCAGGACGCGGGCGGTAAGAGGCACCATGTACTCGCGTTCCTCCCGCTCCTCGTAGACCACGGCCAGCGTGCGGGCCTTGATCTCCACCTTGCCCGCGACCTGGGCCGTGACGGTGGGTGCCAGGGCGGTCTCCGCCTGCTTGCCCTCCGCCGCCTGCTTGGCTCCGGCCTTGCCGCCCTTGCGTGACGGCTTCGAGTCCCCGGACAGAAGCGCCAGCGGCGTGCCAACTTCCACCACGTCTCCGTTCTTGACGACGACCTCGTATCCGGCCGGCAGGTCATGGACGTGACGGAAGGTCTCGGTGTTGAGTATCTGGATTCTGCGTCCGTCCGACATCTGCTCTATGTCCACCGCGCCCTCAATCTCCGCGATGACGGCGGAACTCTTGGGAGTGCGGGCTTCAAACAGCTCCTCAACGCGGGGAAGTCCGCTGGTGATGTCCAAACCCGCGACGCCGCCGGTATGGAAGGTACGCAGGGTCAACTGCGTACCCGGCTCGCCGATGCTCTGGGCGGCGATGATGCCCATGGCCTCGCCCTTCTGTGGCATGAGTCCGCGGGCCAGGCTGCGGCCATAACACGCCTTGCATATGCCGCGCCGCGCGTCGCAGTAGAGAGCGGAGCGCACGCACATGCGGTGCTTGTCCACGCCGATGTGCTGACGCGCCTTCTCCACGTCGAAGCGCTTCTTCTCCATCAGGTACTTGACGGCGGTGACCCAGGTCTTGGACTCCTGCTCCGACTGGTCCGCCGTGGCGCCCGCGGCCTTCAGCCTGCCCACGCGATAGGTCCGCAGGCTTTCCAGGATGGTCTTGATCTTTTCCTCTTCGATGAGCTCGTTCCGGTCCACGATGACTTCGCCCGTCTTCGGGTCCGCGAACGGTCTGGCCGCCATGCGGCCCAGAACACGCTCCGCCATGGGAGAGACCAGGGGCCTGTCCGGCTGGTCGTCAATCCATAGGCCTGCTTCCGTTCCGCAGTCGTCCTCCATGACGATCATGTCCTGCGCCACGTCAATGAGCCGACGGGTCAGGTAGCCGCTGTCCGCGGTCCGAAGGGCGGTGTCCGCCAGGCCTTTGCGCGCGCCGTGGGTGGAGATGAAGTATTCGAGCACGCTCAGGCCTTCGCGGAAGCTGGCTCGAATGGGGAGGTCAATGATGCGGCCCCGCGGGTCGGACATAAGGCCGCGCATGCCCGCCATCTGCTTGATCTGCGCGATGTTTCCCTTGGCCCCGGAGATGGCCATCAGGTAGATGCCGCCATACTTGGGCAGCTCTTCCTTGACGATGACTTCCATCTCCTCGCTGCAGCGCGTCCATATCTGGACGGCGGCGTTGTACCGCTCATCTTCGGTGATAAGGCCGCGCTCGAACTGCTTATCAGTCCCGAGAATCTCCGCGTCCGCCTTGGCCAGGACCTGCTTCTTCTTGGCGGGCACTTCCAGGTCGGCGATGCCGATGGTGATGCCGGACTGTGTGGCGTACCGGAACCCCGTGCGCTTGACCTTGTCCAGCACGTCCGCGGTGACATCGTTGCCCATCTTGTGGTAGCACTCGGCCACCAGCTCTTTCAGGGACTTCTTGTCCATCAACTGGTTGCGGAAGCGCATGGACTCAGGCAGGGTCTCGTTGAAGATCATGCGCCCCACGGTGGTGTCCAGAAAATGCGACGTGCCGTTGTGGCCCACGCGGACGCGCACCTTGGCGTGCAGGTCCACCAGTCCCAGGTCATGGGCCAGTCTGGCCTCCTGGAAATTTCCAAAGACCATCCCCTCGCCCGCGCCGCCCTGCCGCTCCATCGTCAGGTAGTAGCACCCGAGCACCATGTCCAGGGTCGGCGCCACCAGCGGCTCGCCGGAGGCGGGAGAGAGCATGTTGTTGGTGCTGAGCATGATTTTCTTGGCTTCCATGACAGCGGCGAAGGAGAGCGGAACGTGCACGGCCATCTGGTCGCCGTCGAAGTCCGCGTTGAAGGCGGTGCACACCAGCGGGTGAAGCTGAATGGCGCTCCCCTCAATCAGAACGGGCTCGAAGGCCTGGATGCCCAGGCGGTGCAGCGTGGGCGCGCGGTTCAGCATGACCACCCTGTCCTTGATGGCCTCCTCCAGCACGTCCCAGACCTCGGGCTTGGACCGCTCCACCATGCGCTTGGCGCTCTTGATGTTGTGGGCCATGCCTTTGGCGACCAGGCGATGAATGACGAACGGCTTGAACAGCTCTAGGGCCATGCGCTTGGGCAGCCCGCACTGGCCGAGCCGCAGCTCCGGCCCGACGACGATGACCGACCGACCGCTGTAGTCCACGCGCTTGCCCAGCAGGTTCTGGCGGAAGCGCCCCTGCTTGCCACGGAGCATGTCGCTCAGGGACTTCAGCTTGTGGTTGTGGCTGCCGGAGATGGCGCGGCCACGCCGCCCGTTGTCTATGAGGGCGTCCACCGACTCCTGGAGCATCCGCTTCTCGTTGCGGACAATGATCTCCGGAGCGCCCAGCTCCAGCAAACGGCGGAGCCGGTTGTTCCGGTTAATGACGCGGCGGTAGAGGTCGTTCAGGTCGCTGGTGGCGAAACGGCCGCCGTCCAGTTGCACCATGGGCCGCAGCTCCGGCGGCAGCACGGGCAGGACCTTCAGTATCATCCACTCCGGCTTGTTGGTACTCTTGCGCAGGGCCTCCACTACGCGCAGGCGCTTGGTGGCCTTCTTGCGCCGCTGCCCGGAGGTGGAGCGAATCTCTTCGTACAGCTCACTCCGCAGCTTTTCCAGGTCAACGCCCTTAAGAATCTCCAGGATGGCCTCGGCGCCCATGCCGCAGGTGAAAACGTCGCCGTACTTCTGCTTCAGGTCCCGGTACCGGTTCTCCGTATAGAGCTGCAAGGGACGCAGCTCTTCCAACTCGTCCAACCGGGTCTGCAGGTCCTCATGGAGACGTCCCTTCTCCTCGTCCAGAGTGTCCAGCTCGGTCTGGACATCCTGCAACGCCGCCTGGCGAAGCTCCTGTATCTTGGCCTGCGGAGCCTCGGTGTCAACCCGCACGCGCTCCTTGGCCTGTGCTTCCGCCTCTTTCAGGGCGCGGGCCAGGACGTCCCCTAGGCTTTTCAGGTGGCGCTGGGCCACCGTATCGCCCTTCTTTACCACCGTGGCGCCATTGAACTGCACCGGCTCGGCGGCCTTCTTGCCCATCTTCGACTGGAGGCTCTTGTCCAGCGCCGCGGCTTCCTCTTCGAGTTTCGCCTTCCGCTTGTCCGCCTCGGCGCGGACGGCCTTCTCTATGTCTTCAATTTGCTTCTGGATAGGCTGGGCCTTGGGCGCTATCTTCTCCTCGATCTGGGCGTGCTTCGCCTGGATCGTGGCTTCCTTCTCGTCAATGGTCTTCTGCGCGTCCTGCTGCGTCTGCTCCATGAGCTTCCCGCGAGCTTCCGCGTCCACGCTTATGACGATGTACTGGGCGAAGTAGAGGACGCGCTCAAGGCTGCGCGGCGACAGGTCCAGAAGCAGCCCGAGGCGGCTGGGAATGCCCTTGGCGAACCAGATGTGCGCCACGGGCGCCGCCAGCTCAATGTGCCCCATGCGCTCCCGGCGGACTTTGGCGCGGGCCACCTCGACGCCGCAGCGGTCGCACTTGATGCCCTTATAACGGATCCGCTTGTATTTGCCGCAATAGCACTCGAAGTCCTTGGTCGGACCGAAGATGCGCTCGCAGAAAAGCCCGTCCTTCTCCGGCTTGAGCGTCCGATAGTTGATAGTCTCCGGCTTGATCACCTCGCCATAGGACCACTGGCGTATCTGGTCCGGCGAGGCCAGAGAGATGCGGATGGCGTTGAACTCGGTGGTTTCAGGCATGTTCCCTCACGCTCCTGCGGTATCCACTACGGGACTCAGTCCCTCAAGTCTGTCCGTCTGGGCAGGCGATTACAAGCCCTTCTCCATCTCCGGCATATCCAGAGAGGAGGTCTCCGGCAGCTTGACCGGCTCCTCCTCGTTGAGCAGCTCCACGGCCAGGCCTAGCGCCTGAAGCTCCTTCAACAGCACGTGGAAGGACTCAGGCACTCCGGACGGGGTGCTGTCCTCGCCCTTGACTATAGCTTCATAGGTCTTCACGCGACCCACCACGTCGTCCGACTTGACCGTGAGGATCTCCTGGAGGTTGTAGGCCGCCGAATAGGCCTCGAGCGCCCAGACCTCCATCTCGCCGAACCGCTGCCCGCCGAACTGCGCCTTGCCGCCCAGCGGCTGCTGCGTGATGAGCGAGTAGGGGCCCGTGGAACGGGCGTGAATCTTGTCTTCCACTAGGTGGATGAGCTTCAGCATGTAGATGTAGCCCACGGTTATGGGCTGGTCAAATGGGTCGCCGGTGCGTCCGTCATACAGGACGACCTTGCCGAAAACGGGAGGCGCCATCTGCCTCTCCCTGTGGAGCCGCAGGGCCAGGGCTAACAACTGGTCGGTCGGGAGTTGCTTCACGTCCTGAACACGGAAGTCCTTGAGATAGGACTTGAACTCAGCGCCCAAGAAAGGCTCCGCTTTCTCCTTCAGCCATATCTCCAGGCCTGCACGGCGGGCGTCTCCCTGGTGCTTGTCGGTGAATATCCGGTCGGCGTTGTAGCCGCGCTCGGCCACCCAGGCACGGGCCTTCGCCCAGTCAATCTTCACGTTTCCGTTCAAGGAGTCCCGCGGAACGCTGCCGGACTCCGCCACCATCCAAGCGCGGGCCAGAGCGTCCTCAATGTCCACGTCCCGCGCCCCGTCGAAGACGGGTGTCACGGCCCTGAAGCCCAGCGCCCGCGCGGCCCACCCCAGGTGGGTCTCCAGCACCTGACCCAGGTTCATGCGGCTCGGAACGCCGATGGGGTTGAGAATGATGTCCACGGGAGTCCCGTCGGCAAGGACGGGCATGTCCTCCACCGGCATGATGCGGGAGATGACGCCCTTGTTGCCGTGCCGTCCCGCCATCTTGTCGCCCACCGAGATCTTACGCGTCTGGGCTATCCACACGCGCACCAGCTTGTTCACGCCGGGGGGCAGCTCGGGATGGGTCTCGCGGGAGAACACTTTGACCAGAATGATTTTACCCCTCTCGCCGTGAGGAACACGTAGGGAGGTGTCCTTGACCTCGCGGGCCTTCTCCCCGAAGACGGCCCGCAGCAGCTTCTCCTCGGCGGTCAGCTCGGTCTCGCCCTTGGGCGTGATCTTGCCGACAAGGATGTCGCCGGGGCCGACCTCCGCGCCAACGCGGATGATGCCTTCCTCGTCCAGGTCGCGCAGGCTCTCCTCGCCGACGTTGGGGATGTCCCGCGTGATCTCCTCCGGGCCGAGCTTGGTCTCGCGCGCCTCCACCTCGTGCTTTTCGATGTGGATGGACGTGAACTTGTCGTCCCGGACCAGCGTCTCGCTGAGGATGATGGCGTCCTCGAAGTTGTAGCCCTCCCAGCTCATGAACGCGCAGAGCACGTTCTGCCCCAGGGCCAGCTCTCCCTTGTCCGTGGAGGAGCTGTCCGCGAGAGGCGAGCCCGGCACGACCTTATCCCCGACGTCCACAATGCCGCGCTGGTTGATGCACGTGCCCTGGTTGGACCGCAGGAACTTCAGCAGCGGATAGGTGTGCTCCTGGCCCTTTTTGTCCCGGACCGATATCTCCCTGCCGTTGGACCTCACGACAGTCCCCTCCGTGGTGGAGAGGAGCACCTGCCCGCTGTCGCGCGCCACCTGAATCTCCATGCCGGTGCCCACCAGCGGCGCTTCGGGCCGGACGAGGGGCACGGCCTGGCGCTGCATGTTGGATCCCATCAGCGCCCGGTTAGCGTCGTCGTGCTCCAGAAAGGGGATCATGCCCGTGGAGACGCTCACGATCTGCTTGGGTGAAACGTCCATGAAGTCTATGTTGTCCGACGTCGTCGTCAGGAACGCGGCGCCATGCCGCGCTTCCACCTTGGACTCGATGAACTCGTTCTTGCTGTCCAGGCGGGAGCTGGCCTGGGCGATGGTGTACTTTTCCTCCCGGTCCGCCGAGAGGTAAACGATTTCGCTGGACACGAACGGATGTACCTTGAGCATCACGCCGTCCAAGCGCTGCAGGCTCTTGGCAAGCTCCGCGGTGATGGGCTGGCCCGTGGTCGCCACGGTCTTGTGGGCCTTGTCCTTCACGTCCTCCCTCAGCACCCTGCCCGTAAAGCTGCCGGACTGGCTGGCGACCACCTCACGGACGACACGGCGGTAGGGAGTCTCCACGAACCCGTACGGATTGATGCGGGCGTACGTGGCCAGAGAGCCCAGCAGTCCGATGTTCGGGCCTTCCGGTGTCTCAATGGGACAGATGCGGCCATAGTGGGAGTGATGGATGTCGCGCACGTCGAATCCCGCGCGCTCGCGGGAGAGGCCGCCGGGGCCCAGGGCCGAGAGGCGGCGCTTGTGCGTCAGCTCCGCCAGAGGGTTGGTCTGGTCCATGAACTGGCTGAGCTGAGAGCCGCCGAAGAACTCCTTGATGGCCGCCACGACGGGCCGGATATTGATGAGCGCGGAGGGGACCGCCGCGTCGGGGTCAATCAGGGTCATGCGCTCCTTGACGACGCGCTCCATCCGGAGCAGGCCGACGCGGAGCTGGTTCTGGATAAGCTCACCCACGGCCCGGACGCGCCGGTTGCCCAGGTGGTCAATGTCGTCCTCTTCGTCCAGCCCGTTGTTAATCCTTATCAGTTGCCGCACGATGGCGATCATGTCGTCCGGCGTGAGCACCCGGTGCTCCGGCTTGATCTCCTTGGGCAGGGACAGGTCCAGGCGGGAGCACAGCTTGTAACGGCCCACCTTGCCCAGGTCATACCGGCGGAACTGGAAGAACAGCGACTTGAGGAGGTCCCGGGCGTTCTGCACGCTGGGAGGCTCCCCCGGGCGCAGGCGCTTGTAGAAGTCTATAAGGGCCTGCTCCTCGTTCGTGATGCCGGCGTCCTTCTCGATGGTGGTCTTGATGTACCGGTGCTCCGGATCGTTGTCCACGTCCTTGAACAGGGCCAGAATCTTGTCGTCGGAGCCGTAGCCCAGGGCGCGCAGGAACGTGGTCACATATATCTTGCGTTTGCGGTCCACCTTGACCGACAGGAGGTCCTTGTTGGACGTCTCGAACTCCAGCCATGCGCCGCGATTGGGAATTACCTTGGCGGAGCACAGTTTGCGCCCGGTGGCGATGTCCTGCTCCAGGGTGAAATAGACGCCAGGCGAGCGCACAAGCTGGCTGACCACGACGCGCTCGGCGCCGTTGATGACGAACGTGCCTTTGCTGTTCATCATCGGGATGTCGCCGAAGTAAAGGCGCTGCTCGGCCACCTCACCAGTGTGCTTCTTGACGAGCTTGACCTGCACCGAGAGGGGAGCGGCATAGGTCATGTCCTGCTCCCGGCACTCCGTTTCGGTGTACTTGGGTGGCCCGAAGTCGTAGTCCTCGAAATGCAGCTCAAAGCGTCCGCCGGTGAAGTCCTGCACCGGCGAGATTTCGTCGAAGAGCTCGCGCAGCCCTTCCTTCTTGAACCACTCGAACGAGTCTATCTGGGTCTCGATCAGGCTGGGGATGGGCAGGACTTCCGGGATGTGCGCATAGCTCTTCTCCGGGAGGCGAAGGCCATTGCGCGGTACGGGGACAATCGACGTCATGAGTCCACGCTCCTCATAGTGACAGGTAGGCCGCACCGCGCGGCCCGATGGCTACCAACGCAAACGCAGATGTAGTAACGGGGAAAGCGATTGGCAAGTTGGAGAGGTCAACATTCGACAAATTTCAATGGTAGCACCGGAGTGCACTGTTGTCAATAGCTGCACCCGTGGATTTTGCGGATAGTCCCGCGACGGCGCCCGCCGCAGGCTTCACTTCACGCCAGTTGAGCGACAAGACGTCAGACGGGGAATCCCCTAGCCCGGCGCTGACCTCGCCGAGCAGATGAGGTCGCCGTCCATCGTCACCTGGTCGGTCTGCCACAGCGTCTCCACGGCGGCCTCGGCGAGCCTCCTCGCGCTCTTTATGTCCAAAGTGCGGTCGCGACCCGCAATCCCGCGCGCGATGTCGTCAATGGTGCACGGACGTTCGGCGAGCAGCGACTCCACCAGGCCGAACAGCAGGCGCTCGGTGAAGTTGGCGCACATATCGTCCACGAGGTATTTCACTGAGGGCACGGGCGGCCTCCTTCCACATTCGGTCTGGCGCGGCGCGCAGCCGTACCTACGCGCGCAGGTGCTTGCCGAAGAACTCGAAGACCTTCTGCCAGCCGTCCATGGCCTGCTGGGGACGGTAGTTCGCCCGGTCGTAGTACCAGAAGCCGTGCCCCGCGCCGTCGTACCGGTGGAAGTCGTAGGTCTTCTTGTGCTTCTTCAGCGCCGCCTCGAGTGTGTTCACCTCATCCGGCGACGGCCTCTGGTCCTCGTTGCCGAAGAGTCCCAGCAGCGGGCAGGAGAGGCCCTCGGTGTAGTCCACGGGCGCGACGGGCTGCTGCGGCGTCAGGTCGGACGCGGGCGCGACCACGCGGCCACCCCAGCAGTCCACCGCGGCGTCGAAGCCCTTGACCCGGCACGCGGCGAGGTAGGAGTGCCGTCCGCCGGAGCACGTGCCGATGATGCCCACCTTGCGGTTGCCGTAGGGCAGCGCCCGCAGGTAGTGCAGCGCGGCGTCGCAGTCGCCGACGACGGTGTCGTCGGGCACGCCGCCCTGCCCGCGGGCCTTCGCCGCCATGTCCACGGGCGTTCCGTGGCCGAAGCGGCAGAAGATGTCCGGACAGAGGACGACGTAGCCGCTCTGGGTGAACCGGCGGGCGAACTCGCGGTACAGCTCATCCCAGCCCGGGAGGTGATTGATGAGCACGATGCCAGGGAACGGGCCCGGCCCCAGGGGCCGCGAGAAGTAGGCGTGAATCAGGTCGCCGTTATGCCCCTTTATGGCGATGGTCTCCGCCAGCATCCCCTCGTAGGCGCCGGTGGTGAACTGGTTCCACATGGTCTGCCTCCTTCATCGGCGGACACGATTATGCTCGCCCAACATCGCGCCGCCCCATGATAGCATCTCGGAAGCGGCGCGCAAGCCCCGGAGGTTACAACCACCCCCCCCCCGAAGGGCCGCGATTTGAATTGTTTCGTTTTTTTTCGAGGGGCTTTTCCTATCTGAAGGTCCTATCTGACGGGCCGTGTTGAGGGTATTTGTTCCTATTATGTCTGGTTGCGACGGGCTTCGCGGGCGCGGCGTCGCGCGGCGATTCCATTGACAGGGTAGCGCCCCGCCTTGTGGGGGGACAAGGGGCGGGTGGCGGGGGACAGAGTCCCCGCCGGGGTCACAGGTGTCCCCCGTCCCTCAGGGGAGAATTGATGAATCTGGGGGCACCCCCATCCTTCCGCGGAAGGACGGCAGCGGGGCTGCGCCCTCTGCACTCCGGCGACAGCATATTGACATAGCAGCACATATATGTCACTCTGTTTGTGGAGGTGACCGTCATGGCGACAACGCTGAAACGCACGACTATCTTTCTGACGCCGGAGCAGCACGAGCGGCTGCGGCGCATCGCCTTCGAGCGGCGGACGTCCATGGCGCGGCTGCTGCGCGACGCGGCGATGGAGATCATGGAGGACGAGGAGGACATACGCGAGGGGACGAAGGCGCTCGAAGAGGCGAAGAGGGAAGGGACCGTTTCTCTGGAGCAGTTTCACAAAGACAGAATGGCGCGCCGCCTCGCGGTGCGCCGCCAGCCGTGAGCATGCGCCGCGGGCATCGTAACAAAGGCGTCTGCTTTACTCGCGCTTCCGCTGGGGATAATACTTGAGCCAACCGGCAAGAGTGGGGTGTGCTGAGATGTTGCTGGAATACGTGGAACAGGCGATGCGCCGCGCGGTCTACGAGAAGCTGGACGACGGCACGTACGCGGGGTCTATCCCCGACTGCCCCGGCACCGTGGCCTTCGCGGACACCCTGTACCAGCGCCAGCAGGAGCTACGTTCCGTCCTGGAGGGCTGGCTTCTGGTCAAGATACGGCATGGCGATAACCTGCCTGTCATCGGCGACGTGGACCTGAACACGGGCATGCCGGCGCGTCGCAAAGCCCCTGTCCATGGCTAGATGGACGCCGTCGCTTTACGAGTGGGCAACGCTGTAATAGCTGTCCCGCCGCGGCCAGGGGACGTACCAAGGGCTGTAGCGTAGGGTGTTTCCGAAAAAGGCATCTCAATACCCGTCATTCCGGACCTGATCCGGAATCCAGTCGGGGAGCCTGTGGAACTTGGATTCCGGCCCCGTATCGGGTACGGGGCAAGCTTTTCGCTGGAATGACGTTCGCCAACGAACTTCAGAAACAGGACAGGCTACGGGGCTACGCCCCTCTGCACTCCGGCTGATGCGGATGCAGCGTCTGCGGCTATAACGCGGCATTTCAATCACTTGCGGCAACAATTCACAGCAGTTCTCCAAACTGTCTTACTGCATCGTTAACAATGCCCTCTAGCTTCTGCAGATGCTTTTCAAGAAGTCCCAACGCAGGCTCCTTCGTCCACGGTTCTTCGATAAAAAACATGTGCTCTGCGGTGACAACCCTTCTATGCTGTCGCTTGTACTGCCAACTGCGCAACCACCTTCTGAACGCGGCCACCCGTCGTCTTAATCCTGCAAGAACGTCTTGAGGAAAGTAGCGCAATCTGCTTCTCCAAGGACTATATATAGTCTTCACCGTCACCGAGGTCTGCACAGAAACGTGCAGGGTTACAGTCGTGACCTTGCGCAACTCTACGCTCTTGCGCTTTAGCACGAAGTTCCTTTGCTCCTTGAAGAAGCGAGAAAGTGCGTCCCTTCCTAGTTCATCTTGGCATTTCGCGTACCAATCCTCAAAACCAGGAACTCTTTTATACTGGGTCTGAAGCACAAAGGTAACGCTCCTTGCCCACACAATGGTCGTTTCAAAAAGGTAGCGAAAGTGCGTTTGGTCTTTAGCTTCGGCAACACGCGCTTTTTCAAGGAAGAAACGAGCCTTTTCAAGACAGTCCCGAGCTAGTATCACGGCTCCTCCTTGGCTAAACAATCAGCATCGCATCCCCGAAGCTGTAAAACCGGTACTCCCGCGCCGCCGCCTCGCGGTAGGCCGCCAGCACCCGCTCCGTGCCCGCGAACGCCGCCACCAGCATGAGCAGGCTCGACCGCGGCAGGTGGAAGTTGGTCAACATGACGTCCACCAGCCGGAAGCGGTGCCCGGGCAGAATGAACGTGTCCGTCTCCCCCGCGTACGGCGGCACGACGCCGTCTCCTTCCGCGGAAGGACTGCCGACGGTCTCCAGCGCCCGCACCGCCGTCGTGCCCACGGCGACGATGCGCCGTCCCTCCCGCCGCGCGCGGGTCAGCGCCTCGGCAGTCGCGTCCGGCACCTCGCAGTGCTCCAGGTGCAGCTTGTGCTGGCGCGGGTCAACCTCCGTCACGGGCCGGAAGGTGTCCAGCCCGATGTGCAGGGTGACGAACGCGAACTCGACGCCCTGCTCCTGCAATCGCCGCAGCAGGTCGGGCGTGAAGTGCAGGCCCGCCGTCGGCGCCGCCGCGCTCCCCTTCACCCGCGCATAGACGGTCTGGTAGCGCTCCGGGTCGGCGAGCGGCGCGCGAATGTACGGCGGCAGCGGGACCACGCCGAGCCTGTCCAGCGCCGACTCGTCGGAGAAGCGCACGGTGCGCACGCCGCCCTCGCCGACGCCGACGACCTCCGCCTCGACCGACGGCGCGCCGTCCTCGCCGCCGAGCCGCACGCGCGCGCCCGGCTGCACGCGACGCCCCGGCTTCGCGAGCGCCTCCCACGCGCCGTCCGGCATGCGGCGCAGCAGCAACAGCTCGACCTTGCCGCCCGTGCCGGGCCTGCGCCCGAACAGCCGCGCGGGGATGACGCGCGAGTCGTTGAACACCAGCAAGTCGCCGCGCCGCAGGTAGTCGCCGATCTCGTAGAAGCGCCGGTGCTCGATAGCGCCCGTATCGCGGTGGAGGACGAGCAGGCGGCTGTGGTCGCGCGGCTCGACGGGCGTCTGCGCGATGAGTCGTTCCGGCAGCGGGTAGTCGAAGTCGCTGGTGCGCATGCGGGGGTCAGCGGAAGAGGCGGAAGACGACGTTCAGCAGGACGGTGAGGACGACGCTGACGAGGAGCATCGTCACGATGGGGACGTACAGGGTGAACCCCTCGCGCTGGACGACGATGTCGCCCGGCAGGCGGCCCGCCAGCAGCAGCGCGCCGCCCCTCGCGGCCATGATCGCGCCCGCGCTGAGGAGCG
>Ga0080064_1005122_pt1 | contig 15791 bp, 13 predicted proteins | sample Subgrocontami54m_FD_69260 | JGI IMG/M metagenome (GOLD analysis project Ga0080064, IMG submission 69260) | Subsurface groundwater microbial communities from S. Glens Falls, New York, USA - GMW46 contaminated, 5.4 m (SPADES assembly) (version 2) ...
AGCAGGATTAAAAGGACAATAAACTGAATAGCGCCTTTTTGATTAAGCTTGGGCATGTGATTTAAGAATTGCATATCACCCCCCCCTTGTCAAGACCCCGCACCTACTGATAATCTTCAAGCATCATAACACTTCCATCTTTAATCTTACTATGAGCTTTCCGGTCATCACTTATGAGAGTACACTCCTCATATTTGGCCAAAGCTAAAAAGTAGGCATCATATGAAGCAAGATTGTATTGGTTCATCAATTTGCTGGCAAGCTCTAAAACAGGCAAACTGGTTTCTATTATTTTTATTGGCAATGCAAAAAGATCATTTAAAATCTGGTTTGCTTCACCGGCAGATAACCCCTTTCCTTTGATTAAAGCATTTAGAAGTTCAAGAGGTAGAATATTGGGAATTGATATCTCAACTCTTGCGGATTTTAAATCATCCAAAATTTGTTTAGCCTCTTTGGGATGAAGTTCTCCGCTTCTGTGGTACCACTGCAGTATAACTGATGTATCAACTATATAGCGCATGATTTAAAAGTGGGTATCCCTGTCATGCCTTAAGAAATCCGTTAGTTTAATGTTTTGCTTACCTGATTTGCTAAATTTTTCCATGTTTTTATAAATCCTGTCCCACTCTTGTTTAGTTAATTCTTTCTTGGGGTTTTGAGGATGAGAGATAGGCAACCTTTCCACTCTGAAACCGTCGTTGATGGTTGTAACTTTAACAACTATCTCATCATCAGGCCAGTTTAAAGCCGCTCTTATATCCTGAGGCACTGTTAACTGACCCCTTTCTCTAATTTTAGAAATAGTTTGAGTATAATTCATACTATTCAGATTATCACACTAGTGTGAATTTTGTCAATAGAAAATTATGAAGAGTTTAGATAACGAAGTTATCGCAAGCTCTGCTTACTATTCAAAACATAGGTCTGGGTTTTTTAGTGGGACTTGGTCTATTGGAGGGAGGTATAGGGGCAGAAGGCGGCCTTGGTTTAATGGTAGGCTTTGGAATTGGTCCGGATACTCTTGCTTCTCTTGCCTGGGGAAAAAGTTTTAAAGGACCAGAGGTAACCAGATATACTCCAACAACAATCCCTGCAAGCAGGATTAAAATAACAATCAACTGGATAGCACCCGCTTCGCGAGGCGAGCCTTTTTGGTTATTTAGCATCTGAATTAATAATCACACAACCACCCCCCCCTTTGTCAAGACTTAGGATTTGCAAATTTGTGAACCTAATCTATTTTGAATTCTCCTAAGCCTAGCTCTTGAGCCTCTATATATAATCTGGATCTATAACCTACCAAGCTAAGTTCGTTTATGGGATTAACCACAAAGATTAAGGCTTGATCACCCATTCCTTTCTCCAGAGCTTTATCATAAAGATTAGTGTATCTATTTTGAAAATCATAAATTTGAGGGTGCATCTTATCAAGGAAACTTTCTTCCGGGAATAAATTGCCCAGCCTACCCAATAATTTAGTTTGTGCACCACCATGACCAAATTCATGGGCTGTATTTGAGGAAACAAAGAAACTTATTGCCCCATTAAAATAGTCCAAGGATAAATTTCTTCTCTCTAAGTCTTTAAATACCAAAAAAGCAGCAGCTTTAAGACTAACTACAATGATCTGCTCTTTTTGATCCTTGGTTATAACAGTAAATGCAGACGCGTGCTCTTTTTCCCCTGGTTTGCTTAACCACTCCTCTACAAAGGTAATATTTGTTGGTAATGAGGGATTATAAAGTCTGGATTGTTTTAGCATGAAGTCTAACATTGAGGCATTAATGCCCATCCTGAAACTGGGACTTGCTTCTCCCATACAAATTCCGGGAGCTCCAGTGGGGCAATCTAACTTCTCCTTATCCCAGGTTTCGGTTAAAATCCCAAACCTGGCACTCTGTACTGCTTGCCAAAATCCAGCTTCATCTACTTTCAATCCCAAATCTACTACTGATTGTCTTTCCACCCTGACATTGGAATCACGAGCAGCCACATAAGGCATGCCGAATAGGATGGTTCCTGCTAAAGCAGCTCTAACCAAAATTACCCTTTGTTCCCTATCAAGAAATGGCATAAGGGGAGATTATACCAGTTTTAAAACTATAAGTCTAATCTTGGTCGACCAATCCCACCAAAAGCCAAAAATAGATTAAATGCACCACAGATTGGTTTTGAAACTGAATCCAAACCAGATAGGTTATTAACCCAACCCACAAGACATTGTTTTCCAAGGTAACTTTAGACAGAAGCAATTTTTTGATCAGCAGAAAAACTATAATAGCCCAACAGACAACTCCAAATATGCCTGAAAAAAGTAATAAATCCAAAAGATAATTATGTGCCCTGTCCAAATTAAGATCCTTTAAGCCGAATAAGTAAGGCTTAACTTTTAAATTCTCTTCAAATAAGGTGTGTTTGTTTATCTCAAAATATTCGGAGAAAACAGGTGCAATATTTTCCAATCCATATCCTGTCACGGGATGTTCCAGAATTAATTTTCCCAAAATCGGCCAGATGTAATATCTTTTCTCCACCCCGATTGTGGTTAAATCCGGATTGATATTAGATCTTAAGCTTGTTAGTTCTTTTTCCACCCATCCCGCCCCAAAATTAACTGATAAGGCGAAAGTTATAAAAAGAATCATTGAAATTACCCCAAAGATTAACTTTTTAAAAGGTAGTTCCAAAATTAACCATAGCAGAAGAAGCAGACTTAACAGCATAAAGGCCACTCTTGACTCAGAAAGAATTATTGCCAATATGACAATTAAAAAACCTAAAAGTATCCAGAATCCTTTTTGTTTCTGTTTTAATAAAAAATTGAAAAATGGCAAAGTTAAAAGTAAAAAACCTGCATAAAAATTAGGCTGGCCAAAGGTGGATACAACTCTGCCGGCATAAGTTGGCAACTGGTGGCCTAACAAGTTAATCTGAATCCAATCCCCAATTGCCAAAAGCCCGACTATGGTGGAAGAGCCAACTAAAACATAAGCCCAAGTCACAAATTTAATTTTTGATGCTGAAACCAGCAGGAAAAATAAAAACAGATAGGCATATAAAATTACCCCCTGAAAATATGGTTCACTGCCAAAAAAGCTTGTTTGAGGCTCAATACCAATGATAGATGTAACAAACAGTGTGATGATAAATAACCCGGCCACTATACTTATTCCTGTCCACCTAAAGATAGGCCTTCTCATAAGCCAAAGAAACCCGCTCAAACTAATACTTACTATAAAAAATAATACCTTAATTTGCTCATAGCCAAAGTTAAAACTCGCCCCCAGTAAAGGAGTTAAAAAGACAGTTAAAAGAAGTAAAAATTCTATTAAGGTCACTGTAAACTTCTAACTGTAACTAAATTTATTGTTCAAAGCAATATAGAGACATAAAACTTGATGAACACTCAAAATCACTCAAACCCTTTGTCCAATATGAAAGTGTAGAATTACCTGATCCCACCCCACCGTAGTATGGCCAGCCAAAATTAACAGTCCAATTAGCACAATTTTTATCTGTAGAATTACCTGAAATATCCGTTCCGGTCCAGACACTGGAAAGATTGGAATCAATAACCTTAAATTCTGTCATATTTATATTTCTATCCAGACTGCCGTCTGTTAAATCTGTCCAGTTATCCGCAACACCAATCCCGTCAAGTAGAGTATATGGACCAGTAAAGTGATTTAAACGTTGAGAGGCTGAAGAGGTCCCATCTGATAACCAGGCTTTCCATGCTCCTCCCAGGCTGGCAGCATTAGCTCTACCCTGGCATTTTTGATCTGCTCCAGATAAGCCTCCAAGATTCCCGTTATAAACGGTACTTGTCTTAAATACTCTTTTGCTGACAATATCCTGCGGTAGTGGCGTTGGTGAGGGCAGTGGAGCAGCATTAGCATCACAAAACGCTTGTGATTGTCCCTCATTACAGGCCTGACCCCATGATGAACATTCATACCCGCCAAACTCACAATGAACATTGCTCCAAAAAGCTCCCCACCAGTTGCCTGTACAATAACCGTCACGAACGTTATCTCCTGGATAATTATTTTCACAAAAATCTGCACAATTATGATTATTATCTACACAATAGCCTGGGGTTACTCTGCTGTAATTACCATCCTGACCCATGCCTTCAGAATCAAAACACCAAGATCCATCAACACCTTCTAATGATACTGTAGTAGGTTTTGTTTGCGGAACATTCTCATAGATACAAAGTTCAGAATAGACAGGAGGGTTTGTAGGGGCCGAAGGTGTCGGAGTTGGGCTGGAAGTTGGGATAGGTGTTGACGTTGGTGAAGGAGTAGAACTTGGCATTGGAGCAGGTGTTGTTGTACCTACGCCTATTGGTGTTGATGTTGGTAAAACAGAAGGAGAGGGGGCAATACTAGGAATAGGAGCATCTTTGGATTTTCTGCAATAACAATTAGGATTTTCAGAATTAACTAAACAGTTAAGGTCTTTTCCTTTCTCAAGTTGAGCACAGATAAAAAAATAATCCTGCGGTTCAGTTAATAATCCTTGATATTGACCCCCTTCTGGAGGAGTAGGAATTTTGCCTGTTGTAAGTATCCCAATATTCAAAGGTCTGTACTGACTGTCACCTATCACAGTTGTTGTATATGCATCAGCTAATGCATTAATATCGCTTTTTCTGATATCATCTCTGGCTTTATTAATTGGATTTTGAGAAATTTGTAATGATACAACAGCATATGAAACACCGATAATTACTATTACTACCAATAGTTCTATAAGCGTAAAACCAGATTTTTTCATCTACTTACAGTAGAACACTTCTGTACTAGAAAAGTCAAACTATTTTAGAGTTTCTATGGTTGGTAAAGTCCCGTCTGAAATAAGCTTTAACATTGCTCCTCCACCTACTGAAACGAATCCCACTTTTTCTGCTTTTTCCAAAAGACCATATTGACTTAAAGCAGCCACAGAATCTCCTCCTCCTATTACAATTTCTCCATTGGATTGCAAAACTGCATTTATAACAGCTTCTGTTTGATTATATTTAGGGTCTTCAAACTTGCCTAATGGCCCGTTCCAGACAATCATGGCAGCTTTGCTTATCAGTCCTGCCCATGAAGATGTGGTTTCAGAGGCAATATCAAACCCATCCTCTGTTAATTTACCCACCAGCACATTTTTAGGCAGTTCTAACTGTTGCTCTCTTATCTCGTGAATTAATTTCCCTCCCACCAATACTGCATTTGCTTTTTGGGCCAAAGTCTGAATAACTGGCAGTTTATCCTTAAGTTTTGCTCCTCCCATGATACCTATAAGGGGCTTTTTGGGGTTATCTCTAATTTGCATTAGTCTTTTTACTTCTTCTATAAAGTGTATGCCTGTAGCATGAGGCAAAAGCGTTGGTAAAACTGTAGTTGAAACTGCAGGTCTGTAAGACGAAAAAGCCTCATTAACATAAAAATTGCCAAGTCCAGCTAACTTATGGGCAAAATCAATATCACAGGTTTTACTCGTACAGGTGGCATGATATTCTGATCCAAGCTCTTCTCCATGAAAAAATCTGATATTCTCTAATAAAATAAATTTAGAATTGCTGTTTTGAGCCTGCTCTAAAGTCTCCGCAAATTCAATATTTAGATCAACTTCTTTTTTAAACCATTCATAAATAGGTTTGGCGCTTAAATCAGGAGGATTTCCCATCTTCTCATCTTCTGCAGTTTTAAAAGGCCTGCCTAAATGACCTATTATGATAACTTTTGATGCATTTTCCAAACAAAGTTTAAGGGTAGAAATCCCTGCCTTCAGTTTAAAATCCTCACCCACAACTAGTTTACCCTGAGCGGAGCGAAGGGCAACATCAATATCATATCTAAGTAAAACTTTTTTACCGGAAACTATTTGCGAATTAACAACTTGCATAGCAATATTCCCCATAATACCACACTTACTAAACCTACTAAATCTGCCAAATTTCTAACAGGAGTATTTTTAAATTCTGCACTGACCATATGTTTTCCTTTTTCTATATCAAATAGCGGCAAACCATAACTTTCCCCATCAGATAAATAGTTAAAATTTACTTTTTTACCATCTACCTTAATCTCCCACCCTGGAAAATAGAATTGATTAAGCCTAACTTTTCCAGCTGTGCTAGCTTCTATTTCAGCCAAAACAAAGATTGATTGATCCTTAAGTATTTTAAGTTTTCCATCTCCTTTAATAACCTCCAGTTTTGAAGAGGATGCTTTATCCATTACTTTGCCCCATTTTGGTAAATGCTCACCATATGAGGTTGATGTAGTTTTTAAATTCAAATAATAATCCTCCCCCGGATCAAAAACCTGATTTATATTCCAATGATTTCTATTAGCATAGATAACTAAAATTATTAAAACAACAAATAATATTTTTCTAAATGGCAGGTATTTGATCAAAAGTGCTGCTGCCAAAGATGCACAAAATATAGCTACACTAGAAAATCTTAGAGGAAATTGAATCAAGGATAAAAATGGCAAGTTATTCCACAAAGGTTCACTTATTTTAAGCATAAAAAAAACACTCAAAATAAAACTGCCTAGAATAAATAACCCTAATTTGAAGATCTTTTTTCTGCCAGATACTAAATACCAGATACTAAATACCAACATTACCCCTATATGTACAAGCCCTAACTGATAAGACATATCCCCTATTTCAGGATTTTGCGGATGTGACAAACCATAACCCCAGGGAGATCTTAAAAGCTGCCAAATAGTGGGAAATTGATCCTGATAAAATTTACCAAAAATTTCACCAAAACGGGTATATTGTGCCTCAAAAGTTGCCGGCATCCAAAACCAGGCAGACAACCCCAAACCTAAAGTGAACATCAGCCCCATCTGCCTGATCGCTACCGTCCCTCCAATCGTCCAAGCAAACATCAAAATTACCGGAGCAAAAATCAAAGCCGTCACATTATGGGAAAGTATCAAAACAGCCAAACCTAACCCTCCAACCCAAACTGCCCATTTCTTTCCGTTTTTAACCTCAACCAGGGCCCAAAATACAAATGGCAGAATCCCCAAAGCTAAGGCTGATCCAACTGATGCAGAAACATAAATATAAATAAATCTAATTGGAGCATATAAATAGAAAACTGCTCCTAAAAATGCTGATAATCTTGAACCTAAAAGTGCTCTTAAAAATAAATACATGCCCAAAACAGACATGAACATGGAGGAAAAAAGTACTGCTTTCACAGAATCTACGTATCCTAATCCTAATTTATGAAATACTTCACCAACTAGTGCAGGCAAAGGATAATTAAACAAAAATACCGGGTAACCATATCCGTTATTTAACTCCCCTGACCATCTGGGAGGGAATTGTCCTTCTGACAAAAGTTTGTCCATACTAATTTGGCGGACAATATGATGAGTCATATCATGACTGGTAAAACCACCTGGAATAAATAAAGATTTTACTGCCGGAAAGCTGATAAGTAAAAGCAAAAAAATAACTAAAATCTTCTTGGAAACCATTGCTTACGCTAAATTTTGTCTTTCCCGATAATAACTAAAATATCTACCCCACTCGGTTTAACTTCACCTTGCGGTAAATCTGAAATAGAACCATTTAAGGATTGAGCCAGATTTATTGCGGCTTCTTTAGCAGATTCATTTAAGACAATTATTATTGTTTTATCATAATTTTCTTTAGAAGAATTATCTTTATTGGTAATATTTGCTTTGGGAAAAGTTTTTTTGATTTCTGTCTCTATCTTAGATGCTAACCCAACTACTGAGGTACCATTACGCAAAACTATTTTGGCCTGATTTTGCACAGGAGTAGCCGTAGGAACAGGATTATTATTAACTGCTTGGGCATTACCAGCCGTTAGTGGCGCTATATTGATAATTTTTCTACTTATTGGGTCATACAAAACTATCTTTTGTGCATTAGTATAAACTAAAACCCGATCACCATTTTTACTTTCTGCAAAAACCGGTTGATCTCTTAATTTATTAATATCAGTCACTGTAGCCACACTTGGATCTTCGCGTTGAGGCAATTTCGCTATTTTTCCTATTTCCTCTACCAATCTTTTCATTTCTTCTTTATTTAATACCGTCTTAGTTGCAATCGAATTAGCTAATATATGTGTTTGATAATATTGATAAAATAAGTAGGCAGATAATCCAACGCCTACTAATGAACCCACTATTAGTGAAGGAATTAAATTGTACTTTAAGATATAACTTTGTATCTTATGCAGAGTAGGATATGATAATGATTTTAACTTAGGTATTTCAACCTTATCTATATTGATATTGAAATTCTCTACACTCATATCTCATTTTTTTACTAACTCTTAGGGTGATGGCGTAAGAATGGGACTAGGACTTGGTGTAGGTGTTACAGTAAGCTCAGGAGCTGGAGTTGCTGAAGGAGCAGGTGTAGGTGTTACAGTAAGCTCAGGAGCTGGAGTTGCTGAAGGAGCAGGTGTAGGTGTTACAGTAAGCTCAGGAGCTGGAGTTGCTGAAGGAGAGGAACTTGGAGTTGGGGTAGAGCTTGTCGTCTGTTGGTTAGAGCTCACTTGGTTTGCATTTGCCGTAGCTACAGTTGTCCATGAAAACACTAAGTCTGCAGGAGCAACTTTGCTCAATTTAATAGTAAATCCAGAACCAGATACACCCTGCACTACAAATCTGACATCCCCATTTAGGATTGAATTACCTGCGCCGTCATTACCTACCCGCATAGTTGGAGTGACATTAATAATTGGAGCTGAATCATAAGCTCTAGAGAAATCAACTGTCACGAAATCTGAACCTGTTGTGATCATAGCAGTACCAGCAGAATCTCTTGACAGGAAGATTCTACCTAAGAAGTTGACGTCTCCTTTGAAGATCACGTTTGCTATAAACTCAACTACCTGACTAAATAGGGAACGGCCTTGTAATTCAATGTCTTTAGTGACTATTAAACCACCTTCAGCACTTAGTTTGGCTACAGTATTTATATCCAATCCCACATTTCCGGTAGAAGATTGAGCTACAGCAGCAGATGTGGAAGCTTCTCGTAGTTCCAATCCAGAGATCCTATTGGAAAGAGCCTGAATGCTTACTAAAGCCACACCAGCTGTGTCAAGGGTGGAGATGTGTTTGTTATCATTACCCAGGCCAAATGCGGAGTAGAAATCTTCAGCAATCGGACCTATATGCTTGATTGATGGATCTTCAATTTTATAATTCCACTGCAAAACATTTAATTGATTTACCTTATTTAAAATTTCGTTTATATCAAGCGATACAAAGTTAGTTTTAAATTCTCTACTGGATGCATTAGTCCATATACCTCCGGCAGACAGATAAGCCCCATTACCGTTTGTACCATCTGTTCCTACAACAATCGGTTGAGCATTACTAGAGGTTCCAATACCAAGATTACCCGTACTGCTTACACGGAAGCCATAATTACCACCAGTACCTACCTGCAACAATGATCCGGGAGACGTTGTGCCAATGCCTACATTACCGCCAGCTGGATTTAGGGCTAGATTAAATGCACCACCGGAAGAATTACCAACTTGGGTGTATCCGAAATTATTGGTGGTATCTATACCATCTACCATTGTTTTTCCTACATTACCACCAGTTGATCCGGAAACGGAGAATTGTGATCCATTGGATCCAAGCAAACCTGCTACTGTTTGGGTAGGCGATAAATCAGCGGCTACTTGTAAAACCTTGTTTGGTGAGGTAAAACCAATCCCTACATTTCCCTGGACTAATAATCCATTAGCCGGAGCAGCAATATTAAATGTAGATGATGCACCAATGACAGCTCCTCCTGAGACAGTTAAGGCAGAGTTGGCAGTTGATGTACCAATACCAACATTGCCTGCTACTCCCAGACCATTGGCTGGTGCAGCTCCACCTACAAATGATGAGCCAATTACTTGTCCGCCATTGACGTTAAAAGCAGAGCCCATGGTGGCAGTAGTAGCAATACCAACATTGCCAGCAGCAAACAGACCAAACAGATTTGTCCCAGCAGTTAAGGATGGAGTAGTTCCTGAGAAGGTTAAGGCTCCATTGTTAGCAGAGAGAGTGGTTGTTCCTGCCACAGTTAAGGTTGATGAGTATCTGCCTGTACCAACTATATCTAAGGTAAATGATGGAGCTGAGTTGGCTATACCGACATTACCATCCAGATTGATAACAAATGGTGAGGTATCATTGGCCACATCATCTACTCTGAGTGAATTACCTGATCCGGTATTTAAGATATGTAAATTAGCAGTGGGAGTGGTAAAGCCAATACCCACATTACCGGTTCCTGCACCTGATGGACCCAGTATTACTAAGGTTCCTCCTACATCAGAGGTACCAATGCCCACATTACCTGATCCTGGGAAGAAGGTAATGGGATTGCTGCCTGATGAGGTTAAGGCCGGATTAGTACCTGTTAAAGAGATGGCTTGATTGGCCACAGATAAAGTTAAGATACCATCAGCAGTGATGGCTCCAATACCGGTTAGTGCTCCGGTGGTGGAAATATCCCAGTCAGAGGTATTGATAGAGCCTGTATCTCCATTATCCCCTAAGGTAAAGGCCCCGTTTAAGGTGGTAGCACCTTCTACAGTTAAGGTTGATGAGTATCTGCCTGTACCAACTATATCTAAGGTAAATGATGGAGCTGAGTTGGCTATACCGACATTACCATCCAGATTGATAACAAATGGTGAGGTATCATTGGCCACATCATCTACTCTGAGTGAATTACCTGATCCGGTATTTAAGATATGTAAATTAGCAGTGGGAGTGGTAAAGCCAATACCCACATTACCGGTATTAACTATTAATGATCCTCCTGCAGAGGTAGTCCCAATACCCACATTTCCCGAGGAGTTAATAGAAAGCCCTGAAAAAGCTGATCCGCCAGTTGTTAATGCAATATTATTTGCTCCTATCCTCCAAAGACCTGAATCAGTATCACTACTAAAGTTTAAAGCAGGAGCAGAAGCAGTACCATCACCTAAAGAAACGCTTGTTAGAGAAGGAGTACTTGACCAGCTGGGAATACCGGAAGAAACAGTTAGTATTTGATTACTTGAACCAATTCCTAACTTTGAAAGACTATTGGTAGTAGCAGAATATAAAATGTCTCCTACAGTATATGTCGTGCTCCCTGTGCCTCCATGTCCTGTTTGAACTGTACCACTGATATCTCCCGAATCCAGTTCAACAGCAGAAGTAGATAAAACTCCCTTTGAACTGGATTTAACTATACCGCCCGGAAGAACAGTAGTAATACCTCCTACCTTATCAATACTAAACTGGTATAGGTTTAACCCGTAATATTTACTGGTAGTTGTACCAAGAGTTGGTTTGTCTGTTTTAGCCAAAGCACTGCCGCTGGGATAAATATTTCCGTTTGAATCAATAATGGTATTACCTATTAAATCAACATAAGTTGTACCTGCACTTAAGGAGCTAATAATTGAAGCGGCTGTAGGCGTGGTTGCAGTAGTCTTGATAGTATTTAATCCTGTGGTTGATCCTTGAGGAGTATCAACTGGATCAACAGTCGGACTTGGTTGAACTGTTTTTCTTGGTGCAGGTGAAGAAGATGGGATAGATAATGCCCTAAAAGGAGCGGTAAAGAAATTAAGGACTTGCTGCAGAAAGTTTGGCCCTTGTGATGTTTGTTTTGGTTGAGATTTAGGAGTTGGGGTTGGTTTCGCTTGATTATTTTGAGCTAGAACAGGTATGGTAAACGGGGTTTTGACAAAGTTTGCAATTTTATCAAAAAAGCTTTCCTTCTTAACTTGTTTTGCTTGCTTATTAGGCCTTGAAGTATTATTTTCTGCGGCAAAAGCAGGAGTTAAAACTAATACAAAAGAAAGGAAAACTACTATTAATAATGTAAGGGGAATAAAAAATCCGACCTTTTTAAGATCCCTGTTCAAATCTCTCTTTAAATCAGGCTGGCCACTGGGGGCGGGCATTATTTTTATTATACCACAAAAACACGGTAATCCTTTTTTACCGCTTAAATTATATATTAGATAGATGCTTGATAAAAAGTCAATATGTCAAAAATGACATACTTACCCAATCCTCCTCTCTATATTTTCTGGGAAAAGATTCAGGATGAACTTCCATCCACTAAATAGATTTTAGCTTGTTTAAAATAGTTTACTATTTTCTTGACCAGATTCTTTTCTTTCAAAGTTCTAACTATATCAAACCCACACGGACTAATAATTAATATATCAATGACTTCATGGGAGGTACAAGCAGTATACCAAAAGTGGTCTTGAGATGGTAAAATACAAAGGTTTGGGCGCATAGCTCAGTGGTAGAGCGCTTATCTGATAAGTAAGAGGTCCTTGGTTCGATCCCAAGCGCGCCCACCCTTTTCTAAATTTTGGCCTGGTGAGAGAGTAGCTATCTAGGGGTCTGCAAAACCTCGCACACCGGTGCAAATCCGGTCCAGGCCTCCATGAATTCTAAAAAGAATCCAAAATTTTTCAAAAACTGGCCTGATAATAACCATTGTCTCTAGGCATCTTTAATGATGGCACTTGAAGTAGTTGGGAAACCCATTACATGGAATAAAGTAAATTCGATGACTGATTACACCGATAATCTGTACTCTTGGACCCCTCAAGCCGTGGTATCTATATCTAAATTAATTCCTTCGGTGAAACTAATAAGTAATTTAGATTACAGAGAATTTGCAAAAAATGCTGAAAAATACTTTAAGGAAATAAACAAAAATATGCCTGAATGGTTTGAATTACAAAAAGCTCATGCTTCTCCGACATTCTCTAAAGAACAAAATGCTGCACAAGAACTTATAAAACTAGGTTTATATTCACAGAAAATCCTAACTTTAAAAGAATTCGAAGATTTACTAAAGAATAATATTTTGATTGCAGTAGTAGATGCTGGACAGCTTGCCAGCGAAAGTTGGCACGCTGGGCATTTTGTTTTGGTCTATAGTTCAAACGGTAAATTTACAATCCATGATCCAGGCTTACCTCCTAAGAAGGCTTGGAGAGTAGATAAAAAAGAGTTTATGAAGGCTTACAAAAATGAATTAATTGTCATTCCAAAAGTGTAATCTCCATCAAAAAAGCCCAGCAAATGCTGAGCTTTTTCTATTTAATACCAAAAGAGTGGTGGGGATAGAAATCATCTTTCATTGACTTTAAAAGATAGCGTCCTATCAGCGCTTTTCGTCCCCCATTCAAGGGACATTTGGTCCGACGTGAGTCGGACCGTGGATCAAATACATGTTTTGCTCTGTCTCCGATTAGGAGAGGAAGAGAACCACATATTCAACCATAACTCCAGAAAGGAGGTGATCCATCCCCAGCTTCGGCTAGGGATACCTTGTTACGACTTAAGCTTCATCGCCGGTTTCGCCTTCCCCCGCATAAATGCGGGGTTCGGGCGCCCCCGACTTTGCTGCCTTGACGGGCGGTGATTGCGGTAAGAAACCTTCCGCTCCCCACTGGACGTGCGCGTCTAGCGCATCCAGCGAGTCTTTATGTTTTTCTAAAAACTTCTCGAAGTTCAGTAATTTTCTGAATTCCTTCTAGAGTTTTATGTTCATTACTTTTTATCATTTCTGCTACCTGACAAAAAAGGTCAAATTGCTTCTTCTTTTTTGCTTGAGGTGGATATTTTTTAAAGAAAGGTATTATCTTCTCTTTAATATCCTTAAACGAACCAACTTTTAATTTTACATGCGGTCTCCATTTTTGGTATCTTTCATACTTTAAATAATGGATAGCTCCACATCCCAAAACTTTCTGGATCTCTTTTAAAATTGGCTCGTCATCCTCTCTCAACTCTATTTCGAAATAAAGTCTTACTTCAGGTACTCTGAATCTTTTTTGGCCGATGGATACTGAGAAGCACCCTTCGCCATCAACAAATCCAGTTATGTAATGAGGGTTTAACATAAAGTTCGTTCCTTCGGTAATATTTCGGGTCTATCTCCACTTTAATAAATTTTGATAAACCTGTCAATATACCTACTATGAACTCAGCTGACTTCCTAAGACCTTTAAGCGCGAAGCGCGAGCTTCAGCTCATTGTTCTGATATCTTAGGATCTCCCTAGGTCATTTAAAAAACTGTTTCCAACATTCCTTAAGCTTTTTTATTAAGTAACTTCCCTATCGTACACAGATAGATCGTCACTAGCTTTTTTAAAAGGACTGTTGTTTGCTTTAAGATCCTCCAGACTTTCTGTTACCAGAAAAGTCCTATCTTTTGCTATATCGCTTGCGCGATAGATGGATTTACACCACCTAGTTTTCTAAACTGCCAGGCGCATTTAATTTGTACAAGACCCGAGAACGTATTCACCGCGGCACGCTGATCCGCGATTACTAGCAATTCCGACTTCATGGGGTCGAGTTGCAGACCCCAATCTGAACTGAGGCGAAATTTCAGAGATTAGCTTGCTATTACTAGCTTGCAAAGCTCGTTGTTTTTCGCCATTGTAGTGTGTTTGTGGCCCAGGGTGTAAGAACCGTGCTGACTTGACGTCATCCTCGCCTTCCTCCCCGCCATAAGGCGGGGCTGTTCCGCATGAATTATTTAACATACGGTGAGGGTTGCGCTCGTTTCACAACTTAATGTAACAGCTCACGCCACGAGCTGACGACCATGATTATCCTTGTATTTCTACAGGCATGGACTATACCTTCCCCCTCCCGTCCGGGTAGGGGGCCAACCGTCTGAATAACTATTAAAAAGTTATTCTCAATCCGATTATGTCGGATATCAGTCTCTACGGGGCTAATTAAAGAGAAGTTAGATGTTGGAAATTAGAAAATAGATTATGAAATTAGATTTTGGATGTTGGATAGGATTTCCAGTTCTGCAATAATTTTGTTAGTTGTTTACCTACGATATCATATCGTTTAAGTAAATCTTCACAAAACTCAGGTTTCCAAAAACCTAAATCTTTTGCAAAACTGATATGTACAACCATTTCATTGCATGATCCAATACTTGAGAAAAGATATTTCTTAAACTCTTTCTCAAATAATCTTTTAGCATATCCTTCAGCGATATTTGCTGGTATAGATTTTGATGCTCTTCGCATCTGATCTACCAAGTCATATTTTTCACTGTTAGGCAATCTTAAAATAGCTTTGTTAATAACTAAAGCTAAATCATAAGACTCCTGATACACTCTTAAGTCTTTAAAACTTTGGATCATTACTTTGATTGTACCCTACTAACTTCAAACTTCCAATTTCTTTATCCATCTTCCGACCTCTAACATCTAACCTCTACAATAACAGCTTCCCACGGTATTACCCATTAACTCCAGCATAACCCGAAAGTTATACGAAAGTCAATTACGGGCTTCACCGTTTTGGGTTGGTTATTTTTCTCCGACATTACTATCGGAGCGGCCATCATCCCGATCCATCGGGATTAGCCATGCAGCATCTGTGTAGCACTCTCGAAGAAGTCCCACTTTCATGGGATTTGCAGCTACATGTCAAACCCTGGTGAGGTTTTTCGTTTTGTATCGAATTAAACAACACGCTCCACTGCTTGTGCGGGTCCCCGTCAATTCCTTTGAGTTTTAAACTTGCGTTCGTACTCCCCAGGCGCTCTGCTTAACGCGTTAGCTGCGACAGTCACCTTGCGGCGACTATCTAGCAGAGATAGTTTAGGGCTAGGACTACATCGGTCTCTAATCGATTTCGCTCCCCTAGCTTTCGTGCCTCAGCGTCATGGATTGGCTAGGTGCCTGCCTACGCCTTTGGTGTTCCCTATGATATCA
>Ga0080064_1005124_pt1 | contig 15780 bp, 11 predicted proteins | sample Subgrocontami54m_FD_69260 | JGI IMG/M metagenome (GOLD analysis project Ga0080064, IMG submission 69260) | Subsurface groundwater microbial communities from S. Glens Falls, New York, USA - GMW46 contaminated, 5.4 m (SPADES assembly) (version 2) ...
ACCACTTCACGCCTAAAGGATCTCCTGTATAAGGGTTGTCAACAAGTTGATCTTCAATATTATCTACTCTCCTCTGAAATTCAATATCATACTTGCTTAACTCCCTATCAAATTTTGCTGAGTGATACACCCTATATTTTTTCACAATGTTATTAATAAGAGTTAATATAAAAAACTTTCACTTTTCAGCTTTGCTGGCACAAATCACTCAATCCCAACCATCGAACAAGTAGGAGCAGGAGCAATGGCCTTATTGCTTTTAGGCGCTGGAGCAAGAATAATTTCAAAAAGAAGAAACAGATTGTCAAACCCAAACTTTAGATTTTAACTCTAAACATCACAACCAGTTATAAATCCATTATCCTTGACAAACTCATTAGTTAAAACATAACACTCGCTAATTTTTAAGTCGTTAGATAACTTTTTTAGTTTTAAATAATCATTTATTGTCCCTTTATTTTTAACTTCCAAAGCAGTTTTTTTATCTTTTATAATAAAATCAATTTCTCCTCCAGTTCTTCTCTCGTAATATTTTATTTCTCCATATTTTATTAAATTATTAAAAATAGCATTTTCAAATAAGATGCCCTGTTCGGCATGCCCCAAATTATTTAAAATGCCATTATCACAAATATAGACTTTTTTTGTTCCAGTAATTTCCCTATCAATGCTATTGCTTATGGGGGAGATTAATTTAATAAAAAAAGTTTTTTCTAAAAAATTTAAAAATGAATAAACTGTTTCTCTAGAGACTTTAATTTCAGAAGAAAGTTTATTTATGTCTAATTTTGTTCCTGTTCTTCTGACAAGAAGCAGCAATAAATCTCTAAATTCTGCAATCTTTTTAAAATCCGATAAACCTTTAACTTCCTTTTCAAAATAAGAATTAAAAATATCAGTTAATTTTTCTTTTTTCTTTTCTTTATCTTTTTCTAATACTACTTGCGGAAATCCGCCATAATGCAAGTATTCATTGTATAATCCTTTTAAATTTTCATAACTAATATAATTCTTCTTTTGATCTTTTTCGCTTAATTTATCAAAAAATACTTTTTTCTTTTCTTTAAATATTAAAAACTCTTCAAAATCTAAGGGATATAATTCGAAAATTAACTTTCTTCCAGATAAACTTTCAGGAAATAAATTTTTTAAATAAAAACTGCTTGAACCTGTTAAAAAGAATTTTGTTTCAAAATGATCTAATAAATATTTTGCAATTTTAACAATTTCAGGCTTTAATTGAATTTCATCTATAAAAACATAGACTTTTTCATCTTTATTAATTCCATAATCTTCAAAATTAAATAAAATATTATCATAATTTGTTTCTTCAAATATTTTCTGATGGAGTGGATTTTCCATATCTAAAAATATTTTATTTTTAGTACTTAATGAATCAAATATCAGCTTAAATATCGTAGTCTTTCCTGTTCTTCTCATTCCAGTTAAAACTATAATTTCCTTGTCATTAATTCTATCTTTTATTTTTTCATATATTTTTCTTTCATATATCATTTTATTTACAACCGCCTTACATATTTGTGCCAAATATGTAATCTATCACTTTACATATTTATAAATGTTTCGATTATAGAATTTCTGATAATATGCAGATATGGATAACTGCGTGATTTATAGCACGTATAGTCGCAGTTTTCCAGATAGAGGAGAACTGCGTACAAAATGTCGCACAATCAACGCAATTCTCTATATTTTTTAAGAACGGAGAAGTTTAACATTGACTCGACTTTCGTCCACCCCACAGCGAGCTGTGGCGGTATTAACGAAAAATAAATATGGAAACCGTAACAATAGCAAAAGAAGAATATGAAAATCTTAAAAGACAAGCCAATATAGATGTTGAATTACTAATGCAATTCTTAGAAAGTTTTAAGGATATAAAAGAAGGTAGAATCAGAAGAGTTAAATAATCTTATCCTTATCAATTAATCTTCTCAGCTCTTCTCTAAAAAACTCTAACAACAGCCAAACTGTGTTTATAACTTTTTGTTGATCTTTCTTCTCGCTAATGGCTACCATAAAAACACTATCAAGATCTTCATATATAAGATAATAAATTCTATATTTATCATGTCTCTTTTCTCTAAACCACTTCACGCCTAAAGGATCTCCTGTATAAGGGTTGTCAACAAGTTGATCTTCAATATTATCTACTCTCCTCTGAAATTCAATATCATACTTGCTTAACTCCCTATCAAATTTTGCTGAATGATAAACCTTATATTTTTTCACAATATTATTAATAGGAGTGAATATAAAAAACTTTCATTTCTCAACCCAGAAGAAGTTCGATCCAGGATTAACAACCTCTATCGCCGGAACTCTCGTCCTTCAAAAAAGAAGAAAACTTGAAATTTAAATTCTACAGAGGTTCCCCCTGATTTGGTTACACTTTATTAGGGAACCTCTGTCTATACACTCCAGTTTTTTAGTAACACAATTAACGGGAATGTCTATAACCAAACCCAATCTAAAGCAACGCAAGAAATAAACTCGAAGGACAAATTAAAAAATTATCTTCATAATTTAAAACAGATTTATTCAATAATATCTTTTCTTTAAAAGCAAAATAATTTTTAAAATCTCTTTTTTCAGCTTTCCCATGTTTAACCTCTATTCCTATCAAATTGCCTGACTTGAAAACAAAATCTGTTTCGCTTTTATTTTTATAAAAAAACAAAAATTTATCAGCATCGCTCCTTTCCTTGCAAAGTCTCTTTAAAGATTCGCAAACAATTCCCTCGATTATTTTTTCTTCATCTATATAGTCCTTATAAACTCCAAAAGAATATCCCTTAAAAACAGAGTACATAAAAGGATCTAAAAAATAAGCTTTCCTATCTTTTCTATATAAAGGAACTTTTTTATTCAAATCTATTTGATATAAATTGTTAATTAAAAGTAAATTTTGCAAAGTATCAAGATATTCTGAAACAGTCACATGAGATTTTATTTCCATTTCCTTAGAAAAAGAGTTTAATGAAAATGACGAAGTATACTTACTAGTCACCCCCCTTATTATTCCCTGAAATATGCTTTCTCTCTTCTCCATCTTGCTTAAATCGCCCAATATCCAAGACACATAAGTTCTATAAGTTGATTCTTTAATTCCTCCATCCATATATTCACATATTGCTTTTATATATCCGCCAGCATTTAAGTAAATATTAAATTTAGAGTCAATCTCTCTTACGAATGGAGATATTTGAATAATCTTTTCATTAATATTCTGAAGATTTATCTTATTTAATTCATTCTTTAACAATATATCTTTAAGATTATCAGAACCAAATTTAATCAAAAATTCTCTAAATGTCAGAGGCAAAAAGAACCTTATGTTTATATTCCTGCCAGGAAGTCTTTCTGTCCCTCGCTTTAGTAATGAAGCATTTGATCCTGTTGCCAGAAACAAGCCAGTTTTTAAAGTTTCAACATAATATTTTACAGCTATTTCCCAGTCTTCAACAAGAGTAATCTCATCAAGAAAAATATATTTATTTCCCCTTAGAGAACTTGCTATTTTATCATATTCTGATAAAACGTCTATTAACTCTTCTTTCTTGCTAATCGGCTCACAAGAAAAGAAAAAAATGTTTCTTGGATTAACGCCTTTTTTTATTAAATCAAATATAAATATCTTGAGCATTGTCGTCTTTCCAACCTGCCTTGGCCCAAAAATAATAGTGTTCTCTTTAATATCAAATTCATAAAGCATCTTGCCTACCTTAAGAGCATCTATTAACTTCTCATCCTTTTCGATACTTGAAGAATTTTCCCACCAAGGGTTTTGTATTGCAAGCTTTATTAATTCCATATTGATATTATAATAACAACTATTTATAAACCTTCTGATATTGCGATATCAAGGCTTTTAATTGTAATGCTAAATCTTTTCAAAGCTATATGTTCTATCGGTAGCTTTTACCACAAAGCTATATGTTCTATCGGTAGCTTTTATTTCTTAATTTTGCCTCAATTTTTATTTTTCTTCCTCGCCCTATTCAAAATCATTAAATTGTTCTCCAGTTCAACTAAAATCCTTTTCACATGACTGTTATAACGGTCAAGATTTTAAATAACATAGCCATTATATAACAACCAAAATATTTAAATAACTCATTTCATATAGTAACAAAGATGGTTACTACAAAAAACAGCATATCAAAAATCAAACCTCTATTCCTTCTTTAACTGCTTCTTGTACAATCCCTATCTTTTTCCTTAATTTTTCAAATTCTTCTGGAGTATAACATAAAATATCCATAGGGACAGGAATTTTTCTTTTAAGAAAATAAACTTTTGCAGAACGTTCTTCAAAATTAGAGTTTTTAAAATCCTTGCTTATTATAATAAAGTCATAATCACTGTTTTTTCCTGCCGTTCCTTTTACTCCACTCCCAAAAAATATAATCTTGGATAATGGAATTTCTTTTTTTATAGTTTTAACAAAAGATTTCACTATTTTAGTTGTTCTTTTATCCATTTCATAACCTCCCCCGATAATTTTAAATGTTCCTGCGTCTTTTTCTTATCATAATAATCTTTTGGCATTTCTGGTGCTGCCCCAGGATATTTAGAAAGTATATAAACTAAAATCAACTTGCCACACTTTAAAGTTATTTCTTCAGGAGAATCTACAAATCTGCAAAGTTCTACTAAATCATGTATCTTAGGAGCAAGAGAGCCATGTTTTAAAATATAAATGGCTTACAATCCCTTTTCTACTGCTTGTTGACACCAAAAAGCAGAAGCATAATAATCCTTGCTCTTCATACTATTTCTAGCAGTTCTTAAATCTGCTTTCGCCTGAGCTAACCACTTAATCGCTTCTTCCTCCATATTAACATCAATTTAAACAACTATAAAAATCTTCCTCATTTCTCGCTCTTCTTCCTCGCCCTGTTCCAAATCGTCCAGACATTTCTGGCATCTTTCCCAAGCATCTTAGCTATCTCAACATTTCTATATCCTTTTTCTACCAAGTAAAGGATAACGCTTTCTAAAATACTTTTCTTTCTATCAAATATTTCAACTGGAATAATTAGACCTTTATCATCCTTAATAATTAACTTATCTCCCATCTTCTTCAAGGCATTATGATAATTAACCCATATCGTCCTTTGGTCTCTTCCAAGAAGTTTAGCAATCTCGCTAAACTTCATTCCTTTGTTTTCTTTCAAATATTTACAAAGCGCTTCGGCCGCTCCAATATCCAGCTTGAAAATCTCTAAAGGTATGTTTAACTCGTGTTTTCTTTCCTCAATTAATATATTTTCTCTTAATATCGCCAAATCCTTTGAATTTGTACTGTGGATTTGGGGAGAACCGGGAGAAATCGAAGAAACAGAAGCTAGAAATTTCTCACGTGTATTAACATCCTTAACTTTATTTAAAACACCTAATAATTCAGATAAATCAACTTTAACCCCTTTCAACACTTCACCTAAATCAACCTGATATCCTAAACTACCTTTATTGTTCTTTCCTAACAATCCTAAAGTTTCTTCTACTCTCTCTTCTTTGTCCAGCTCTCCTAGTTTTTTCTTCTTTCTCCTTCTAAATCTGTCAGCCCCTCCAATCGCAAATACAGCTGTAAAAATATAAATCGTCCAAGGAGTGTTTCCGGTTGAAAATATCTGGCTTGATAGTTCTGCAGGTAAACTCCTTAAACAGAAATACAACTGTTCTTGCCCAGATGTTTCATTATTATAATTTAAAGAATTATTTCCAAAAGGCAATCTTCCATTGCTAACTGTAACATTTGTTCCATTTACAAGTGCGTTTCCACCACATCCTCCAGTAGAATTATCAACACTTATATTTCCAACAGGCAAAAATTGGGATGCAAATGTTTCTCCATATAAATTTGTAGAATATATTTTTACACTTGCATTATAATTTCCAGTATTATTCAGTATCAAAGGATTACTCGATGCAGATGTATTAACTGCAGTCATATTTGTCAAGCTCCAAGTTAATAATCTAGAAGAAATGACAAATGCCTGCAATGTATCATAATTAAAAGTATTTGTTGTGTTTTGTGCAGATGATTGTGAATTATCCTCTGCATAAGCGGTCATATTCCACTTTCCAGCAGAATCAAAATACCACATATTTAAAGAACATGTAAAGTTTCTTGTATTAGTGGAATTCTCTGTGGTAATCAATGAACACGAATTATTCGATTTAACATTCTCCCCAACTTTTGTGAAGTTTAATCTTGCACTCGAAACATTTATTGTTCCCCCCCCATCTGTATCTGTAACAGTAAAATTAACATTTACATTTACAGTAGTAGCTTCTGTTGGAGTAACATTTGTAGATGCATAAACAGCAGTAATAGATGGTGCCGCATTACTAGAGCTTAAACTAATTGTGTAATTGGTGCTAGTTGTAATGTTAGCACTTATCGTCCCCGTATTATATCCGCTTGCAGTCGCATTTATTGTATAATTCGTCCAATATCCTCTTGTAGTTCCATTAGAAATATATTGAGTAACATTCTGTTTAACAATGTCTCCAGATGAATTTGTTGATATGTTATGTACCAATGTCCCACTCACATTATAAAAGCTAACATTCGCATTATTTATTCCCCCTCCGCTTGCATTTACAACCCTCACATCTACATACCATTTTTTGAAGAGGGAGGCGTTTACTCCTCCGGCACTCTCTATTGTGTGATTTGTATTGAGAAGAGTTATATTTACCTTCCCGTTATTAAGATAAATATCTGCGGCAGAAGCTCCAGAAATATTTGAATCAATTATTAAACTATTATTTACATAATTTTGGATATTATAACTATTAGGGCTGCCAGTTATTGCAGTCATTCTTAAATTGTTAAGAATAAGATTATTTGAAAGCAATACTATCCCATAACTTTGAGAAAAAGTATTATTAATAAATACTAAATTACTTGAAGATATTTCTAAGCCTCTTCTTCCTATTGAAAGATCATTGTCTCCTGCAAAACTTACATAAGAATTCTTCAAAGTTAAATTTGAATTATTAGTTGTATAAAACCAATAATTCTGATTTCCCTTTCTTGTTATATTTGAATAATTTGCAGTTAAAACTCCTCCAACTTCAATAAATCTCAAAGGATCAATAGGGTCAGTTGCATTCATCTCCAGCGTGCAACTCTCCATAACTAAATTTCCAGTAGTGATATTTATCGAGGCGCTTGCAGCATATCTACAAGTCCTTGTTGCATCGCTCAAATTAGCAAAAACAACAGGGTCATTAACTCTTGCGAAAATATCATGTAAAGTTTCTGTTCCAGAAACTTGAATAGTACTATAAGTTCCTAAATTCACAGCTGTGTTAGAATCAACAGTTAAATTAATCGTTGTAGAATTTACAATATAACCTGATTTACTAACATTCAAAGTATAATTATTCTGCCCAATCTTCCCACTTCCAGTATCAACATACTCCGAAAGATTAAGCCATGCCGCTCCATTAGAACCAGTCAATTTAGAATCAATTATAGTAAGTGAAACATTTCTTGCAGTAACATTCGCCCCTGAAACTACCGCTCCAGAAGCATAAACACTAACATTCAATCTCCACTGCCTATCAAATCTCCCTCCAGAACTTATATTATAAGTTCCTAAAGCAATATCTGTAGAATTTAGAATAATCGTCCTTCCAGATATTGTCAAATTGTAAAAATTAATTCTAGAATCAGATATATTAACACTGCCAGAAAAGTTTGCAAAGCTAAAATTCCCACTGTTTCCGGATATCATTGGCAAATTTATAGAGGGCTTAAAATTAAACTTTCTTGAAACATTAGTAGAAGTTATATTCCCCCCTGTCAAATTTAATTTCCCAGTTCCTTCAATTATAAAATTATACTGCCCATTTGAGCTTTGATTAAATTGAATGTTGCAACTTCCAGGAACATTCAACACTCCAGAAGAAGAAATATTCAAATCCGCGTTCAATCCAACGCAAGTTGAATATCCTGAAGCAGTACAAGAATATCCATAATAATAAGTCGTTGCTTCAGTAAGCAAATCAGTGCAATTTATACTGCTTGAAACTGAAACATAAGAAGTGCTCACAGCAAAAGTTCTCGTCTCAGATTCGTTATTCCCTCCTGGAGAATCAGTAACATTAACCTTCCAATTGTAATTTCCTTTTTTCAATCTGTAAAGGTCATTTATATTTGCCGCGTTATTAAAAGGTTCGTCACCAAAGACCAAAACTTCATCAATACTCCCATTAAATGAACCCGCATTACTACTAGCATCACACACAGTGCCTGCTGAATTTCCACCAATTTGCAGTGGCTTGCCAGAGGCTGTAATAACAGGAAATGCGGTTGTGCTATTTTTTAACACTCCATCAACATACAAGCTAATTAGACCATTACCATTATTATAACTACCAACAACCATGTGCCATTGACTATCATTTAAAATAGAATTTGGTGTTGTTATCTTTCCAATAATTGAACTATCTCTGGCAGTAAATTGTAATAGACTATTATTGCAACTAGCTGTTAAAGAATAACCGTTCGTAGTAGAACTTTCCTGTTGTATTATTGTTTCATATCCATTTGAACTATTCCCAGCCCTATTAACCCATGCAATAAGCGTAGCAAAATTATTATCATCTGACAACGCTCCTTGTCTGGTAGAATTTAAATAATCTCCATTTCCATCAAATTGCCAAGCTCCTCCAAATTTTCCCCCAGTCATATTAGGAAAAGCATTCCCAATAGCTGTTAAATTACTCGGATTAGTAAGAGTAGAAAAATCATAAACTTTAGAGTTATTTTCTCCGTATATTGAATTATTATCTAAATGATATAAAGATTCATAAGCGTTACCCGCCCCATAACCTCCAACTAAAATAGGAGAAGTCCAATTATAAGTAACTTGAGTTCCATTCGCAACTCCAGTTTTTTGATACAACAACCCATTTTTATACATGTTAGCACTAGATGTCGTAGAATTAGTTCCATAAATAAATACATTTATTGTATCATTATCTAAATCAAAAATAGTGCTATTCAAAGTTATGTTAAAAACGTCAATTAAAAAAGCAGAAGCATTTGCAGGAGCATTCAAAACAGTATAAGGAATGTTTAAATCAACTGTAAAGCTAACACTAGAATAGTTTACATTTCCAGCAGAATCATTCGCATAAATAGTTACATTATTTATTCCTTCCAACCATTTATAATTAGTCAAATTATTTCCACAAGTAATTGTGTTGTTTACTCTTCCCGAGCTGTTAGTATACCAACAAGCTTGCAAATTATTATCTGATACTGTATAATTGATAGTTTGCGTCGCATTAAAAAACAGACTTTTGTTTAAAGGATAAGTTATATTTATTGACGGAACTGTTGTGTCCGCTACTCCGCCGCATATTCCATTCCATTCTGTGCCATTAATGTAAAACGTTCTAGCCAAAGTCCCCCCAGTATCATTTGTATAAGCAAAAAGAAAAGTCCCGTCACAAGTTCCGAAATTAGAAAAATCAGTTCTTCCATAAATGTCAAACAATAAACTTGTCGTATTTTCGTCTGTTGCAAGAATATAATTATACTTTAAAGTGCCAGTAGCATTGTAAACAGAAGCATTGATATTCCCCGCATTTCTATCATTCCAAGCGACAATAAACCAGTTATATGCTTCAGAAGGGGCGCTTTCTCTTACAGTTGCCATTGCCAGTCTTGGATCTGAACCCCCGCCAGAAGCATTTTCATCAACAAGTATGGTAGTTCCTATCTGATTATTATCTCTATCCCTTATAGTCATATTAATATGGCCTAAAAGAGTGTCGTACCAAGACATTGCAAAATAGGTGTTGTTAATTGAAGTAAGTGCAACCTGTGCTTTTTCCCCGACAGCTGTATCAGCATTAGTAGTAGAAATAACAGAATTTGCAGAGCCATTAGTGCTCATTCTAACAAATGTTGCCCGATTGGCAACATCATCAAAGAAAGCATAAACAAATAAAGTAGAGTTTAAAGCAGCACAACTAATAAGATTTTGTGATATGTCCTGTGGAAACATTGATCCACTAGCCCCAGTATCAGGCGAACTAATACCGGCGCCCCATGTATTGATAGGCACTATATTGACATCAGCATCTAAATCAACTGCGTCAGTATGACAAATTTGCATAAAACTGTCAGTGGCATTGCTCATTACAATTGGTCTAGCAGGATCTCCAACTGTACCTGCTGTTATGTCTAAATCAGTTGGACCTGTAATTTTTGTTCCTGTCCTAGTAAAAACAGAATATGTAGTATCTTGAACAGTAGAAACTGCATTAAACCATGCAACAACAAAAGTTGTTGAATTTATCGCGCCTACTGAAACTCTTGAGCCAGCACCTGTTGCAACAGCAGGAACTCCGATAAGACCAGTTAAATTAGTTCCGTTTGTATCATAAACTCTAAATGTTATGTTGTTTTCACTTGCCGTTGCAAAAACAAATGTTCTATTATCTAAAGCAGCAATTGATATGTCAATACTTGATCCGTTAAAAGTAATATTCGGGTCAATAATGTGGTCAAACTCTAAGCTTCCATTCAAAATCTTAAGGTCAAAAGTCCCTTGAGAATAATTGCTCTCGTTTGATAAATTTGTCAGATAAATCTTATAATAACTCTCATTTTCTATCAAAGGAAAAGTTGTTATCGCCCTTGTATCATTAAATTCATAAACTTCAATGCTTCCAGAATTATTTATAGACCTAGCATAAACGGTTATATCCCTAGTTCTATCTAATGGAATCTCAAAAGTTACTCTAACATACTCTCCATCGTTTATCGCCTCGCTCCAATTTCCATCAAGAGCTTTAACCTGCTCATAAATATCACTAATAAAACTCCTGTTAGAAGCAAGATGCTCTGCCTTTGTGATTAAAATTATATCATAAGTCTGATTAGATAAATGAGGAACAATCCATTCAACATAATCTATCATTCCATTTCCGTCTAAATCATAAGCAGAAAAATTAACAAATTCTTTCTGCTCTCTCCAATAGACTTTTATCTTTGACTCTTCTCCAACTTTTCTTGTTTCAGGCACTCCCGAAAAAGCCAATATATCCGTATAGTTTAACTCGTCTTTCCCGGAAACTAAAACTCTCTTCCCATTTGCTAAATTCTCTTCAGTTGCACTAGGTCCTTCCGTATAATATTCGACAGCAACTTCGTTAGTATTTGTTTGATTAACAATATTTGCAACGTCGACTACTTGGCTGTCATTAGTTTGAGTTATCTGCCCCTGCAAAGCTTCTTCCAGAATTACATTTCCAGTAATCCCTCTCCCAAACGACCCAATAAACCATTTCCAAGCTCTTGTAATTATTCCTTTCCCCCCTCCTTGCAAGTCAAGAGCAACATTTCCCGTTATTCCTCCGCTTATCAGTTCTTGCTTATCAGTATCTTTAACCAAATCTTCATAATTCTTTCTCTCTTTCAATGCCTGCCCAACCTCATCTCCAGTTTTAACAGAAATATTGCTCGCTTCTTTTGGCAATTCAAATCTTAATTCTTCATCACCAACAGAACTTGTGTTCAATATTTTGAGCCATTTTGTCGGCCTATTAATAACTGCCCGATATTGCAATGTCGTTACATTTACAGAAATATTCTCACTTGCAACAATATTAACAACACTAATATTAAATTCATTGCTTTCATTTTCTCCAAATTCATTTTTTGCTTTTATCTTCCCAGTTCTGTTTCCAATAAAGTCTATTTCAGGCAATATCTCCAGAGTTTCGTTTATTACATTAAAAGATATATTTTCACTCTCATCAATTTCATACTCTTCAGCATTAGAAAAATAATCGGATAAAGTTAAGTTATAGCTTCCATTCACTTTAATTTCTATATTAGGAATTTCTTTCAATAAAATTGGTTTTTCAGCCATATTACTCAAATTAAGTTCAGGAATAGTGACATTAGTTAAATTCAGCTCAGAAGTGCTAACATTGGTTAAATTCTCGCCAAGAATATCTTTCTTAAATTCTATCTCATATCTTATCTTATCAAGTTTTAACTTCGCATCCCCGCTAACTTCTATTCTTAAATTGTAACTATTCTCACTCAAATTGTAAACAGTCAAATCACATGTCTCTTTGCAATAATCCTTAAACATCTTTATTTTCTCACTGCTAACTGCCTCTTCATTTCCCTGGCTTTCATTTCCTATTTGACTCGCATTTCCACTAACCTCAGTTTCATTTGCAGAATTTTCATTTCCAGCATTGTTTACAGTTGTCTCATTAGTTGTTTCCGCGCCAGCATTTTGACTTTCTCCTGGTGTTGTCGCTTCTATTCCTGTTCTAGTTTCCGTTCCCGTAGTTACCCCAGTTCCTTCCTGTATGCTCCCTCCAGCTCCAACATTCTCAGAAACAGTTCCCGCTTCATTCCCAGCAGAACTTGCAGAACCTCCAGAATCCCTCGCACCACTCTCCGCCCCTTCAGTCCCAAAACCAGTAACTACTCCTCCAGTTAAAATAACTTTTTCAAATTCTAAATCATTGCTATCTAAAATCAAAAATTCTTTTCTGTCACCTTGTAAATAAACTTTAACATTTCCCTCTCCAACTATTTCTCCAGAAGCCTTTAAATAATCTAATCCCCCCGCCTGTTTAACATTAAATCCATAAACCTCGCTTGAAATAAATTCCTTTCCAATATTCTCGCCGTAAACTTCTTTAAACTTTTCAACAGTCGATCCAGTTATTGTCCGGTTAGAAAATTGATAGAATAAAATTATAAAAACAAATAATAAAATGGGAATCGCAAAATAAGATATTTTTTTGATATTTTCTTTTTTAATGCCTTTGTCTATGCCTTCAATTTCACTTTGGCAAATTTTGGCATAATTGTCATAATATTCAATCCATTTTTTTGGATGCCTCTCTCCAAATATATCTTTTACCCTCTTTTCATACTCTTCAAAAGTTATTTCCCTTTGAGAATATATTGCATTAAGGGCATTTGTCTTGTCAACAACTTCTTTTTTATGTCTTTGGGCTAGATTAATTTTTTCTATTAAATTTCTTTTTCTCTCATTAGCTCTTTTTATTTTTTCATTCATTTAAGCCTCCCCCTCTAAAGAAAAAAAAGAAGAAAGCTGTCTCAGAAAACAAATTTGGGGTGTTAGAGACAACCTCCTTCCAATTAAATTCAGAAAAACATGATTCGCACAGTTAGAATATCTATTAAAAAATCTAACTGAATTTAAATTAAAAATGCCAACTACTATTTTTTCTAAGTAACTCATTATTTTTACACCCCAGACTAATACTTACTATGTATTATTTTTCCTTTATAAAGTTTACTATTATAAGTATTATTTATACACTTTATTAAGTATTTATCATATATAATAAGTATTTTATTAAAACAAATCTTTTATATAGTCTTAAAATTAAATAGGTAAATAATAGTTGAAATAAAAAATATGGCTAACATTGTAAGAGTGTCAGAAGAGCATGAAGAAGCAAGAAGAGATAAAATTAAAAGATTAGAAAGAATAAGACAAGAAAAAGAATTAGAAGGTAGTTTTGTATGCGCTAAACCCTTATTGAGATATTATCCAGCTCCAGAGAATTACTTGCCAATCCAAACCAAAGAAATACCAAATTTAAGATACATTTCTTATGAAAGAACTTCTTACGACGCAACAGTAATCTTATTAAAAAAAATTAAAAGAAGAATTGGAAATATGTTTAGATGAAAATTTACCACCATCTAGTCTTAAGCCCAAATCGCTCATTTTTGGCTTCAGGATTTTTCAGGCTCACATATTTTTCATACATGATTTCAACATTTTCTTCACAAACAAAATCATGCTGCCTAAATCCGCCGCCAAAAGTTTTTGGAATATGCAAAAGCTCATGGATTATAACTTTGTCCTGCTCTTTTCGAGGCATCTTCTCAAACTTATCCAAGAATTCTATAGCATAATGCGCTTTAACTCCGATAGTTTTCTGCATTAATTTTCCAATCGTATGGCATCTAGCCAGAGTTCTTCTCGTCGAGCTTCCGTATCCTCTAAAACATTTTACTCTCTCAACATCTATATGCTCCATCTTCAAGAGTTCAACTATTTCATTCATTCTCATTTGCAAATCTTCTGCATATTCATATTTCATTTTCTCTCTTAAGTTACAATTATATGAAAGGAAATTAATAATCGGAAAAATTCTTTTCCTTTTATAGATAGGGGTAGAAATTAGAAAAATCCGAAAATTAATTTCTATCACTATAAATTTCAATCTCAATTACTTTATTTCTGCTTTTAGGGCTTTTAATCTTTATTGCTTTAAAAGAAACATTAAATTCTTTAGACAATAAATTTATCAGCCTAGTATTTGCCTTTCCATCCTCGGCTTTTTCTTTTAATCTTATAAAGTATTCTCTTGGAGAAGTTTTCTCAATTCTTTCCTCCTTAGACCCCAACTTTACCCTTACTTTTATTATCATATCCATACATCAATTATAAGAATTTAAATATTACCTTTCTCAATATTGATATGAACAGAAAAATAAAAGTCAGAAAAAATACAGAAAAGAAAGCAGAGAAATTTGTAGAAGATTTTTTCAGCAACCATAAACTAAAAAATAAAATGAATCCAAAAGAGATAAAGAATCAAATAAATCAAAAAAATTTCCTGAAAAATCGCCTACTCCATCCTAAAGGATGGAGTTTGATCGGCGATTTTTCTGATGTCCAAAATGTTTTTAGATAGAAAAAAAGGCATTTTGGAGCATGCTCAAGAACCAAACAAAATTTTAATGAGGTTCTTGACATTCGGAAATTTTTTGGATTACCGGGAGAAATCGACAGCAACAACTCCAATCTAAAGATTGGAGATTTCTAACGTGTATTAACCAGTACGATAATAAATATCCCAGAGTTCAATTTAAAATCCCAGTTCTCCCTTGGATTCCTTCAGAGAATTAATAACTAGCTCAAAATGTTCGTCCTCGCTAACCTCAAGTTCAACAATCCCCTTTTGAATGTCCTCTCTGTTTATGGCAGCAGCAAAATCTTTTTTCTTCATCGCTTTCTTCACACTTTCAGAAGACATCACCTCGAAATTTTCAGGTCTAACTTTCGCCAGAGCCATTATCAATCCGCAAAGCTCGTCGACAGCAAAAAGAGTTTTCGCCATTTTACCATATCTTTTTATTCCTGTTTTTTCATTATGCCCTAAAATTGCAGTAATTATCTCTTCATCAAATTCTCTCCTCCTAAGTTCCTTGCATCCTTCAATTGGATGCACATTTATATCTGGAAATCTTTCATAGTCTAAATCATGCAAAAGCCCACTCATCCAATATAATTCTATTTCATCATCGCTCAAATTCAGTTTTTTAGCATATCCTGCCATCGCGACAGCTACAGACAAACAATGTTTTCTCAAACTTTCCGATTTCACCCATTCATACAACAACGCCCTTGCTTCTTCTCTTATTCTCATATTTTTCATAAATATAGACAATTTACTTGATTGTGTTACTTTATTTGTAAATTGTCTTATCAGAGAATTTACACTAATAGGTAACTTAATTATGTAAATTCTCTGTACCTTCGGCTTAAAAATCTTCCTGCTCATTATGGATAACTGCATTGTTTAGGTGACAAATTCTCGGCAGTTATCCATTAGAGATGACATGAGAATTCTTATTAACTAAAAGCCATACATAAAATAGTCCAGCTTTGCTGGAAGTGGCTTTACGCAGGTTTCACCTGCGAGTTGGGG
>Ga0080064_1005125_pt1 | contig 15779 bp, 15 predicted proteins | sample Subgrocontami54m_FD_69260 | JGI IMG/M metagenome (GOLD analysis project Ga0080064, IMG submission 69260) | Subsurface groundwater microbial communities from S. Glens Falls, New York, USA - GMW46 contaminated, 5.4 m (SPADES assembly) (version 2) ...
CATCGAGCGCTTCTACAATCCTAAGCGGCGGCACTCAACTCTGGGCTATCTCAGTCCCATGGAATTTGAAATGCACGCTGGATTAGCTTAAGCTGATGTCAACCAAACCGGCAGCAGCCCAACCGTATGGAATGCGGAATTCCCCAAGACATTCGCTATCCCAAAGTACTTGAAACATATCGAGGTTCGTGTTATGTATTAAAACTTCTAACGACTAGAGGAATACTTTAATGCTGGTTTCCGGCTTGATCATGATGGGGGTTGGCTTCCTCTTTTTTTACAGCTACCTTCATGAAGATGAATATCCCGTCTGCCAGTGGATCATGCAATTTTCGACACGATTCCACATCATCCCCTCTGCCCGGGGGAAGCGGTATTGGGCGATTTTTTACGGCTTGCTTGCATTCATCTGGGGAATCGGCGGGATCGTTTGGTCCTTTTTTGAATAGCGTCATCATGGAGGAGGTGGAGATGAGTTCTAAAGAAGATCCGATCGCCATGGCGGCGGAGGCCTTTCTCGCCCTGGTCCAAAAGGGTCCCCTGTCCGGCGAGGTCGTTCCGCTCCACTCTTCTCTCCACCGTGTCCTGGCGGTCGATGTCAATGCAACGATCGATGATCCCCCCTATTCCCGTTCGATCATGGAGGGGTACGTGGTCCTGACCTCCGATGCGAGCGCGGCCTCTCCGGAGCGGCCGGTGAATTTGGAGATCGCGGGAGAAATCCCTGTTGGAAGCGGAGAGGCCGGAGCGCTCAAATCCGGAAAGGCGCTCGGCGTCACGACCGGAAGTTATATTCCGGAAGGTGATTACTCCGTGGTGAAAGGATGGGAGGTCAAAAAAAATGAGAATCGGATTCAATTGACCCAACCTCTGTCCAGGCACGAAAATATTGAAATCGGTGGAGGGGAAAGAAAAAAAGGGAGCCTCCTGTTGCCAAAGGGTCGCCGGATCGGTGCCTCCGATCTTTTCCTTCTGGCCAGCCAGGCGGTGTTACAGATCACGGTGGCCAGGCGTCCGAAGGTGGCGATCTTCTCTTCCGGAAATGAAGTGATCCCGCCGACGGCGCCGTTTAAAGTCGGATCGATCTGGGATTGCAACTCATACGGCCTGGCGGGTCTGGTCCAAGAGGCCGGCGGAGCGCCTTTTTCGAAAGGGATTGTAAGAGATGATTTTGACCTTTTTCTGAAAAAGATCAAAGAGGCGATGGAGGAGGCCGATATGATCTTGATCTCAGGCGGTACGGCCATCGGGGGAAAAGATTTCACCGTGGAGTTGGTCAATGCCGCCGGCCCGCCGGGCGCGGTGGTCAAAGGGGTTCCGATGCGCTCCGGTAAGCCGATCGTTCTGGGGGTGGCCGGGGTTAAACCGATCGTCTGTGTCGCAGGCCATCCGCCGGAGGCGGCACGGGGTTTTACCCTCTTCGGTAAAGCGGCCGTCGGCCGTCTGCTCGGTGAATCGGAGGAGAGCAAAGAACGCGGGCCGGCTTCGAAATAAGACCGACTATAGGGAACAGGTTGAATTAAAATAAAAAATAGATTACCCTGCAAAGGTTATATGTTTGAGCCTCTTGCAAAAGTCCAATTTTGTCATTCCCGAATGCCTTTATCGGGAATCCAGTTCTTGTAAAATCAATAATTTATGGATTCCCGCTTTCGCGGGAATGACACATTCGCAAGAGCCTCGTTTTTATAAAATAAAATAATGAGGATCGCTATGAAAATGTGGAGAGATCTGGTGGCGGAAGCGAAACGGGAGATTTCGCTTTTCCAAATAAAAGATGTCAAAGAAAAGCTCGATCAAGGGGAAGACTTTGTCCTGGTCGATGTCCGCGAGCCGGATGAGCAGCAAAAGGGCCGGCTCCCGAAAGCGGTTCCGATTCCGCGGGGCATTCTCGAGATGACCATGGAGCGGCATTTTAAAGATCAGGCCCGGCCGATTGTTCTTTATTGCGCGGGGGGCGGAAGAAGCGCGGTCGCCGCCCAGACATTGAAAAAGATGGGATATGAGAATGTCTCCTCCATGGAAGGGGGATTTGAGGAGTGGACGCGTTCCGGCCTTCCGATCGAGAAATAGCCAACCCGGAGGCGGGAAACATCGGAAGGGCTTTTAGACTTTTCCGCGCGGGCCGCGGAGATAAATAACGAATGTACGTAGAGAAAAAGTGGCAAACCAATAGGGAGAAGGTCGCTTTCGCGAAATCTTTTCCGGGCCGTTTGATGAAATGGGATGCCGCCATCGGCAAAAAGGTGGAGCGGGTGGTCTTCGTCCATGAAAAAGAGACCGGCCTGGCTATCTTCGAAGAGGGGACGTTTATCTTTATTCCCTCGCCCGACCCGGAACCGGCCGAGTTGATTCAGTCGCTCCTGGCCGGACGGTCTTTTCTGGAGCCGTATTATAAAGAGGCGTATTCGGAGCTCGACCAGTGGATTTCCGCCGATAAGGAGATGCAGAGAAAGGCGCGCCTTGAAAATATCATGGGGGCGATTCGAAACAATCTCCCCCAGATTCCGGAATTAAAAGAAGCGTTAAAGCGATTTTTAGAAAAGGACGCGTAACGTGCCGAAATATCAACATCATGTTTTTATCTGCACCAATAAGCGCGCCGAGGGCGATCCCAAGGGATGCTGCGCTTCGAAGGGATCCGAAGAGATCCTGGCGGCCTTTAAAGAAGAGGTCGCCAAGCGGGGCTTGAAGGGAACGGTCCGTGCGAACCAGGCCGGCTGCCTCGACACCTGCGCCATGGGCCCCTCTGTCGTGATTTATCCCGAAGGGGTTTGGTATACTGTCAAAACCCGGGAGGATGTGCTCGAAGTGATCGAGCGGCATCTTCTAACCGGGGAGGTGGTTGAACGATTGCTCATGCCGACAGCGTGGGCAAAGGGGATGAAAGAAGGGGCCGGGGGTTAGGGGAGATAAGAAGCGAGCATCTGGCTATGCCAGTGCGAGCGTTCGGGGTGTGGGGGCATCGGAAGCGCGCAGCAACGCGAGCACTGCACGGGCCCCCACATAGGATAGGAGCCCAAAATGCAGGTAAAAGAAGTCATGCACCCTCAAACCATTGCCGTAGACTACAATCGCAGTTGCAGCCTGGCCGCCAAGCTGATGACGCAGCATCAAATGAGCAGCGTCCTGGTCCGTAAAGGAGAGGATATCGTCGGGATCCTCACAGAGGCCGATATTATCCGGCGCGTGGTCGCAGAAGGACTGGACCCGGTTAAAGTGATTGTCGACACCGTCATGAGCTTCCCCATTTACACAATCGAGGAAGAAGTATCGGTTGAAGCGGCCAGAAAAGTCATGTCGGAAAACCAGACGCGTCATCTGGTGGTGGTCCGGGATGGAAAGCCGGTCGGCATCTTTTCCGCGCGAAATCTGATCGATATCTCTGACTCATAAGTAAGGAATCCGCCAATCTTTCGCGCTAGAACTTATTTTAATCGATTGATCGAGATCGATTCGGCTCCGGCAGACCGGTCGCGCGATGCGGTCGGCGGGATCCGTTCTGATCGGGAGCCGTTTTCTCCGCCCACTGTTTCTTTCCAAACCCTCGGGTGCCGGCTGAACCAGTCTGAAAGCGCCTCTCTGGGCGCCGGATTTTTCTCCGCCGGCTTTAAGATCCTGGATGAGGAAATGCCTGCCGATCTCTGTGTGATCAATACCTGTTCCGTCACCGAGCAGGCCGAGGCGAGGTGTCGCGGTCTGATCCGCCGGATCCTGAAGAAAAATCCGACCACCTTCATCGCCGTGACCGGTTGTTATGCCCAGGCCGGGGTGGAGGCGTTGCGGAAGATGCCGGGGATCGACCTGATTGTGGGAACCGAGTATAAGATGGACCTGCCGCTGCTGGTCCGGAAGGTCTCGGGCGGAAAGGCCCTCTCGAAGCGGGAAACGCCGATGGTCTTTCATACCACGAAGATCAGTCGGAACGACTTCACGATCAAAAATGAGCGCGGTAATCCTTTCGCGCCAGGGCCTACTTTAAGCGATCCGGCTTTCGATTTCGCCACCCGTCCGAACATCAAGATCCAGGACGGCTGCGACTTTTTTTGCAGTTTTTGCATTATTCCCTACACCCGGGGACGAGAGCGGAGCCGGCGGATGGAAGATATTCTCCTGGAGGTTTCCATCTGGGTGGCGCGGGGGCACCGTGAAATTGTCCTCACCGGCGTCAACCTGGGGGAATACCGCTTCGAGGAGAAAGACCTCTCCGATCTGATTGAAGGGCTCGAAGCGCTCGACGGCCTCCACCGGATTCGGATTTCATCGATCGAGCCGACGACCGTCTCGACCCGTCTGCTGGACCAGATGGCGCGCTCCCAGAAGCTCTGCCCTTACCTCCACCTTCCCCTCCAGAGCGGAAGCGACAAAATTCTGGCGGCGATGGGGAGAAAATATACCCGGCAAGAGTATCTGGCGTTTGTCGAGGAGGCGGTCGAAAAGATCCCGAATCTCGGGTTAGGGACCGACGTGATGGTCGGTTTTCCGGGAGAAGGGGAGGAGGAGTTCCAGGAGACCGTGTCCCTGGTTGCGTCGCTTCCCTTTTCGTATCTTCATGTCTTTCCCTTCTCAAGGCGGAAGGGGACACGGGTGGTTCAGATGGATCTTCCCGCGGTTCATCCTTCCGTCGTCAAAAAGCGGTCAAAAATGCTCTGCGACCTCTCTAAAAAGAGAAGGGAGGATTTTTATCAAGCGGCCGCCGGCCGAACCGTAGAGGTTTTATTTGAAACAAGAAACGATCAGGGACTTTTCTGCGGCCTCACGCCGAACTATATCCGGGTGGGGGTGGCGAGCGACCAGGACCTGAGCGGGCAGTTGAGACCGGTCCGGATTCTGGAAGCGGCCGGAGGGTTGGCGAGAGGCATCGTGGTGGGGGAAGGAAGAGGCGAATGAAGGTTTTTCTGGAAACGTACGGCTGCCAGATGAATGAGTACGATTCCGAACTGGTTCAATCCATTCTGAGGCCGCAGGGATACGAAATGACCGGGTCTTTGGAAGAGGCCGAGGTGGTCTTGATCAACACCTGCGCGATTCGTGAAAATGCGCACCGGAAAATCTATGGCCGGCTCGATCTGCTTCGCCCTCTCAAGATAAAGATGGCAAAAGAAAAAAAGCTTTTCGTCGTCGGCGTCCTGGGATGCATGGCGCAGAACCTCAAAGAAATTCTCTTCGAGCACCCGGTGGTCAATCTCATCGTCGGGCCGGACAATTACCGGGCGCTTCCCATCTTGATTGCGAAGGTCATCCAGGATGACGGCCGGGAAAAGGAACGCCGTAATTTTACGCTCAGGCCTATTTTAATCGCTGCCGATCTCTCCGAATATGAGACCTACAGCGACATCGCGCCGACCCGCGTGGAAGGGGTGAATGCCTGGGTCGCCGTGATGCGCGGCTGCGACAACTTTTGCAGCTTCTGCGTCGTTCCCTACACCCGCGGCCGGGAGCGGAGCCGCTCGGTCGCCGGGATTCTGGAAGAGGTGAGGCGGCTGGCCGATCAGGGGTACCGCCAGGTCACGCTGCTCGGCCAAAACGTCAATTCATACCGCCATGAGGGCGATACCTTCGCAGATCTGATTCTCAAGGTGGCCGACGTTCCCGGCATCCGGCGGGTCCGGTTTACGTCGCCGCATCCGAAAGATTTTCCGGAGCCGCTCCTGGAAGCGGTCGCAAGGCATCCGCATATTTGCAAGCACATTCACCTTCCGCTGCAGTCGGGAAGCGATCGGGTTCTCGACCTGATGAATCGGACCTATTCGAAAAAGGAATACCTCGACCTGGTGGAAAAGGCGCGCCGGATCATCCCCGGCGCCGCCCTGACCACCGACATCATCGTCGGCTTTCCAAGCGAAACCGAAGCGGACCATCTGGAGACGGCGGGGGTGGTCGAGCAGGCCCGGTTCGACAGTGCCTTTATCTTTAAGTATTCGGAGCGAAAAGGAACGATTGCGTCGAAAAAATATGCCGACGATGTCCCGGCCGATGTCAAGACCGACCGGATCGTCCGGCTCTACGACCTCCAGCATCGGATCTCTCTTCAGAAAAACCGGGAGAAAACGGGGAAGAAGCTGGAGGTGATGATCGAGGGCCCCGCGGAAAAAAAGCCGAATTATCAAATTGGAAAAAGCGACGGAAATACGACGGTCCTTTTTCCTGAGACAGGTCTGGGACCGGGGGCGTTGATCTCGGTGGAGATTAACGAGGCCTCCCCGAACACCCTTTCCGGCCATGCCGTTCCCTCGCCTGTCGCATCCTGTTTTTCGTGATGGCGGATCAAACCGATCGGATTAAAAGCGCGAAAGATTATCAAGGCCATCTATCGAGGGCCGACCTACTCGGCGACCCCAGGGAAGTGGTTAAAGTAGGCCCTAACGCGCAAGATCCGAATGAACGCCGGAAATCTTCGCTTGAAGAGACTTATGTTCACGGCGTTCCACTTGGAGGTAGAAACGAAAACCACGGCGCTCCTCTCACCGAGCGAGCCGGATTTATTCAGCGCAATGAAACGGCGCTCTCCTATTGCGCCCTCCTTCCTCAAGTTCCCAAAACGGTTCTGGTCATTGTTCATGGTTTGAGCGAGCACAAGGGAAGATACTTCCGTCTTCAGAACGACCTGGCGCGGGCCGGTTTCGGCAGCTATGCGTATGACCAGAGGGGATTCGGCCGGTCGGACGGCCCCCGGACCTACGTCGAGCGCTACACCGATTTCTTTCTCGACCTCAAAGAGGTGATCGGTTTTGTTCGACGGGCGCATCCCGGTTCGAAGGTGGTGATCCTCGCCCATAGCTTCGGCGGAGCGGTGGCCGCCACGTTTTGCATCGATCATCCGGCCGAAGGGGATGGCCTGGTTTTGTCGGCCCCCGCCTATGATGTTCCTTCGCTCCCTTTTCGGCTGGAACTCCTCAGTTATCTGATGAATCCTTTTTTCCCGACCCGTTCTATCCGGTATCAGAGCGATCCCCATCTGCTTAGCCACGACCCGGAAATCGGGGCGGCTTTTAAAAGCGACCCGCTCGTTCAGTCCGCGGGAACGCCCCGCTTTTATATGGAGTTCCGAAAAATGAACGCGCGCCTTCACCGCTTTGCGGGCAAAATCGTCGTGCCGACCCTGATCCTTCAGGGGAGCGAGGATGGGATCGTCATCCCGCGGGGGGCGCGATTGTTGTACGAGCGGATCGGCGCCCAGAGAAAGAAGCTGATCTGGTACGAGGGGTTTTACCACGAAGTCTTCAATGAGATCGGCCGTGAGCGGGTCATCGGCGATCTGATTGGCTGGTTAGAGGAAAATATGATATGAAGAAATCAGTCTGGATCTTTTTCACCGTTTTCGTCGTTTCCGGATGGACGGAAGCGAGCGGCGCCTCGCTTCCAACCGGTTTTGGAAAGGCCGCCTGGGGAATGACCAAAGAAGAGATCATCTCGTCCTATCAAATTCTCATCGCCCCGCCCAAGAGTGAAGAGGCCGAGGGAGTTTGGGCGGTGGAAGGACCGGCGCCCGGCGAGCTGACCGTCTCCGGAGAAGCGATCGGGGAGAAAGAGATCCGATCGGTCAGCTTCGGCGTCCACCCGAAGCACGGCCTCTCGCTGATCCATATCCGCTTCAAAGACACCAACAGCCCGACCCATCTTCAGGCCCTGATCCCCAAATGGACCTCCCGTTACGGTCCTCCCACCGAGCAGCTCCCCGGACCCAGGGTGGTCTGGGAAGACACGACGACCCATGTCGAACTGACCTATCACACCGTGTCGCCGCGGCACCCGACCTCTTCCGATCATCTGGCGATTGTTCTCTGGAGCATGCCGCGGATGGAAAAGATCACAGCGGAGAGCGAGGCGCATATCCCTGACGTGGAAAAACTCAACCCGATGCAGGAACCGCACAAGGAGAAATAAAAGGAACCGCCTTCCGGAATGTAGGTAATTTTCCTACCCTAAAAGGGGAGAGTTCCCAATAGTAAAAAAAAAAGGATCTGATAGCCTTAGACCCGTTAACGCACCTTCAAGATGAGCTGTTTTGACCAGACCCCCCGACTGACCGAAAGATATAGTTAGGACAGGGGGTCATCAATCGGGAGGGAACGGGATGCCGGCTTTGAAGGCGATTGGATCCTTGGAAGGAACCGGAAAGAAAAAAAGCGGCTTCGCATTTTTCGGTTTGTTCGTCATGATTTTTCTGCTCTCCGGATGCGGCAGCGGAGGGGGCGGAAGCAGCGCGGTTCCCGATGTCCCTGCCCCGGTTGAACCCGCCGGGGGACAACCCGACAGCGGAAGCGACACGGGGGGCCATACTGTCTCACCGGTCGCCGTCCGGATTTTTCCGGAAGATCCGGCGGTCAGCGCCGGAAATAAACAGACCTTCAAGGCGGAAGTCACCGGCCTTTCCCCCGATGTGACTTGGGGCGTGCAGGAGGGCGCCGCCGCCGGCTCGATCACCGCGGATGGGACCTACACCGCTCCGGTCATTCCGGGAACGTATCACATCATTGCCATCAGCCGGGAAGATCCGACCCACGCTGCCACGGCCGAAGTGACGGTGGTGAGCGCTCCGGTCGTGTCGGTCGCCATTGAGCCGGCGGTGGTAAGCCTCTCTTCGGGAAAAAACCAGCGCTTCACGGCCACGGTCTCCGGAACCGCCGATCCTTCCATGACCTGGCGCATCCTGGAAGGGGAGGGGGGCGGCCTGATTCAACCCGATGGCGCGTATACCGCCCCCGCCACAGCCGGCACCTACCACGTGATCGTCACCAGCCAGGCCGATCCGGCCAGAAACGCCGTTGCGACCGTGAAGATTTCCACCGAGCCGGTGATCACCCCGCGCTTCGCCTATGTGGCCAATTCGATCTCCAATGATGTGACGATGCACACGATCGATCCGGCCACCGGCGCCCTCACCAAGATCGGGTCGATCGCCGCCGGAAAAGAGCCTTACACCGTGACGGTTGATCCGCAGGGCCGGTTCGTTTACGCGGGTAATTTCGGATCGAACAACATCTCAATGTATGTCATCGATCAAACCACCGGGAATCTCACCTCGACCGGAATGGTTGAGACCGGAATCGGGCCCTATTCACTCACGGTCGACCCTTCCGGCCGGTTTGCGTATGCCGCCAATGAAAATTCGCCGACCGATGTCTGGGTTTACCGGATCGATCAAGTGACCGGCGTTCTGACGTTCGTCGAGACGGTGAGCGCGGGGATCTGTCCCATTTCAATGACGATCGACCCTTTGGGGCGGTTCGCCTATGTGGCCAATACCTGCTCCAACGATGTATCGACCTATGCGATCCAGAGCGACACAGGGAGACTGATCCTTGTCGGACAGGCGGCTGCCGGGGGAGGGGCCAACTCGGTGACCGTTGATCCTTCCGGCCGTTTTGCCTATGTCTCCCACTATAACTCAAACGATGTTTGGGCCTACCGGATTGATCAGACGACGGGAACGCTGACTAAAGTAGGAAGTCTTCCGGCGGGGAGGCAGGCTTTTTCGATTACAACAGAGCCCTCCGGCCGGTATGTCTATGTCGCCAACTCCGCTTCCAACAACATCTGGATGTACCGGATCGATCAGACGACCGGCGCCCTCGTCTCCCTTGGGTCGGTTCCGGAGGGAGCTGGGCCGAGGTCGATCACGGCGGAGCCTTCCGGGCAGTTTGTCTATGTTGCGAACCTGAATTCCAACGATGTCTCAGCCTACCGAATCGATCCTTCGAACGGCATTTTAACACCGGCCGGCAGATTTCCGGCCGGAACCCAAACCCGCTCGGTGAAGGTGGCGTCCAAAGTTCAATAAAAGTTCAATAACGATGACTCAAATAAAAAGGGGCCTCTCTTCCGAGAGGCCCCTTTTTATTTATTTTGATCATGGCATGCCGGCATATACTGATTTCTGGCCAGATTTTCGGCCACCATAACGATTACCGATGCGCTGAATCAGATCACCCAATTTGAGTATGACTATAGTCAATTTCGTAGACCTGGCCCCGTTTGTCTATTTTAGGCGCATCTTTTTGTTATTTTGTGATCTATTTTAATTTATTAACCATGTGATCAACCATATAATAATTCCAGCTACACAGGCGTAAGATGCCATGCCTATCCATGACACCCATTTTGGAACGACGCCTGTGCCTGCTGTTTTTTCCCATAGATATTCGCCATCACGCATTGGTTTACCATATGCTGCGTCGAGATCTAGCACACCCGGGGCATTCTTCTCTAGATAGTATTTCATTAGAAGCACACACGAAACATACAAAATAAAAGCAATTACTCCAAGAAATATGGCGCTCCACCAAAACTCCAAGTTGAATGTCCTCTTAAAAAGAGATGCGGCCATCAGAGATAAGGCCGTTAGAATGGAAAAATTCAATATAGCGTTAAGAATTTTCATCATTTTGCGCCTAACGCGGGGCTGAGCCATGACCCGCAGGGTCATTGGTTTCGTGCCCCTGGTTCTCCCGCAGCGTAGCGGGGGGAGAACCAGTTATTAGATGGACGGATAGATGTAGCACGGATTTTTATACACGGTCAAGATGAAAAAAATAACTTGATGTAAACGATAAGGTTTCATTACATTTAACAAATGACTAATATGCAATTCACGGAATATCCAATTTGAAAAGCCTAATATGCGGTCCGCGGATTAGGCGCTGTCGATTCGCTGCCATATGCTGAGTATTTCGCCCGATATTTTAAAACAATTTGACACCGACCTGGGAAAAAAGGCGGTTCCTTTCTCTCTCCGCGCCGATTATGGAAAGGGAACCCTCTCGGTTTCGTCGGCGCCATCACGACCACCCGTTCCTCGTTCAACAGGAGGCAAGCGCTTCGGTGAATGGCGTTGCATGGAGAAATCCGAATCTGGGGCTTGGGACAAGATCATCGACAATCTGGATGCAGAGATCAAGACGCGGCGCTATTCCAGAAAAACACTTAAAGCCTATGCGGATTGGAGCCGCAAATTCCAGAGCTATCTGCGAAACAAACCACCTGATGAACTGTCGGCAACGGATGTGAAGGCATATCTCACGTATCTGGCGGTGAAATGCAAGGTGTCCGCGTCAACGCAAAACCAGGCGTTCAACGCTTTGCTGTTTCTGTTTCGGCACATTCTGAAAAAAGATTTCGGCGATCACAAGGACATTCCCCGCGCTAAGAAATCGAAGTATATCCCCGTGGTTCTTTCCCGAAAGGAAATAGATGCTGTCTTCTTGGGAAGGGACAGGAAATGAGGGATAAACACTATCTTTTGGGCTGCAGAGCGGAGGGTCTTAAAACCTGAATATGATTTTTTGGACCGGTATTATCTTTCGGTGAAGTAAAAGGCATGCGTGGCATGGTTTCATTTGGCCTTTCAAAGATGAAGAATGTTCCATAGCAGAAAATAATTCGAACTTGGTATTCCTTGATCAGATCTTACCGATGTGGCGAGCGATTTCACTCTTCGTGAGGTCCCGCAGGCGGGCGATCTCTCTCCAGTCTTCGCCGGCGGGGGAAATCGGTTTTTGGATGAGGATATTGATCTCTCCCCGTTTGGGCGGCATCTTTCCGAAAACCTCCCGGGTCCCCTGGAGGGTGATCGGGCAGATCGGTGTTCGCGTTTCCACGGCGGCTTTGAATGCGCCGAGCTTGAAGGGGCCGAGGCCGAGCGGGGTGCCGAAGGTTCCTTCCGGGAAGATCAAAACCGAGTTTCCCGCTTTCAGAGCGGCTTCGATCTTTTGGGTTGTCGAAATGCTCTGGGCGAGATCGCGCCGGTCGACCGGGATATGCCCGGCCTTCCGGACCAGGGTTCCGACCATCGGGATCGGGAGGAGCTCTTGCTTTGCCACGATCCGGACGTTCTCCGGAAGCACCGCCATCAGGACCCCTGCATCAATGTAGCTCGTGTGGTTGGCAACAAAGATCATCGGTCCTTTTCCGTTGAGATGTTCCGCTCCCTCCATTCGAGGAAAGACGCCGGCCAGGCGCAGGTAGAGCCGGGCCCACTTTCTGTTCCATCGGGCGGATGAAGCGCCGGAAGGGGAGAGGGTGACCAGAAGCCAAAGCGGCGGAAGGGTGGCGGCGAGCGCCCCGGCGAGATACCCGGTGTAGATCCAGCGCGCCGCACAGCCGAGCGCTTTTTTGGCCGAGGCCTGCGCGCTGCGGATCAGGAGCCTCGCAAATTGCAACGGGACGCGGGAGCGGCGGGACTTCAACGCCCCGGCGAGATAGGCCTCGCGGCAGGCAGACCGCTGGATCTTCCCGCTGGAGGTTTTCGGCACCGTTCCCGGCGGGACGAGAACGACCCGGTCGGGAGGGATCCCCGTGGCGGAAGTAACCCGATCGATAATGGCCGCGTTGAGCCCCGTCTGCGCTTTCCCGTCGGTCTCTTTTGTCTCGGCGACGACGATCACTTTTTCGGTTCCCTGGGTGGCCTCCTTGATGCCGAATGCGGCCACACATCCTTTTCGAATCCCAGGGACCTCTCCCGCCACCTCTTCTATCTCATAGGGGTAGAGATTTCTTCCTCTCTTGATGATCAGATCTTTCTTCCGCCCGGTCACGAAGAGCTCTCCCTCCGCCAGGTATCCGAGATCCCCCGAGACGAGCCAGCCGTCGCGAAAGAGAGAACGGGTTGCTTCGGGCTGGCGATAGTAGCCGGAGGTGCAGGAAGGGCCTCGAAACTCGATCTGTCCCTCGACCCGTTCTGCCCTCGGCGCTCCGTTTTCATCGACGATCCGGATTTCGTGATCCTGAAGCGGCATCCCGCACGAAACAAATTCCAGCGAAGAGGATTCGGACGGCGCGGCGGGCGCGGCGCGGCGGGTCCGTTCGAAAAGATCGCGCGAAACCCGGTCGATCCGGGGAGGGCGGCCGAGCGGGGGAAAGGTGAGGGCGACGGAAGCCTCCGCCATTCCATAAACCGGGAGGAGGGTTTCGGGCCGGAAGCCGTATGGGGCGTACCGTTTTGTAAATCGCGCCAGGGTGTCGGAACTGACCGGCTCGGCGCCGTTGAGCGCCACCCGCCAGGAGCTGAGATCGAGCCCTTGAATGAATTCGTCTTTGATCTTCCGGGCGCAGATCTCATACGCAAAGTTGGGAGCGGGGGTGAGGGTGGCGCGATGGGTGTGGATCGCCCAGAGCCAGCGCTCCGGCCGGTTCAGGAACGAAAGGGGGGAGAGGATGGTAATCGGGATGCCGAAATAAAGGCAAAAGAGCCACGACCCGATCAGTCCCATATCGTGATAAAGCGGAAGCCAGCTGACCCCGACATCCGACGGCGAGACCTGAATCGCCTGGCCGATGCTTTGGATGTTAGAGAGAAGATTCCGGTGGGTCAACAGCACCCCTTTGGGGTTCCCGGTGCTCCCTGAAGTATACTGGATGAGGGCCGGACTTTCTTCCGTGATCAAAAGGGCCGGCCCCTTCATAGCGCCGGCGGCGGCCGCTCCCTCTCTGCCGCCGGCCGCGGCCAGGGCTTCCGGGGTGGCGACAAACCGCAACGAGGGAACCTGGGGCTTCAGTACCCGGGCGAGGGTCTCCGCTTCACGGAATGTGATCAGGCCGCGGGCGCCGGCATTCCTCAGGATATGGACCTGGCGCTGCGCGTACTCCTCGATCCGGTCGGGACGAAGGGGGGGATAAATTGGGACCGGGATTCCTCCTGCCAGAAGAATGCCGAAGAAGCTGGTGAAGAATCGCTCCTCGGTCGGGAGCATGATCGCGGCCGTCTCTCCCGGTTGCAGGCCCTGCCCGATCAGGCCGCGGGCGGCCGCGGCCGCGCCATCCAACAGGGCTTTATAGGTCATCTGTTTTTCGTTCGCGTCGTCGATGAAAAGATGAATGTGGGTTCGGTCCGGATCGCGTTCGGCATGCCGAAAGAGCGCTTCGGTGAGCGAGCGGACTGGTTTCGGCAGGGCAGCGGTTTTCACCGGCGGAGACAGGCGTCTGGAAGCAACCGATTTTTTCCCCGGCGCCGCGTTCGCGATGGCATCGGCCAGCCCCCGCGGGCTCTGCGCTTCGGCCATCACCGTGTCGGGGAGTCGGATGGAGAAGCGGCCCTCAATCCGGAGGAGAAGCTCCACCCTTTCGAGGCTGCCGAGTCCCAGATCCCGGTCGAACGAGGAATCGGGCGTCAAGGCCGCAAGGGCCCGTTCCGCGCCGGTCTCCCTCAATAAGTCCTGCACCACTTCCATGACCGTTTCTTCCGAGATCTGAATTGGAGGTTCCCTGGACGGTTCGGATCGGGCGGCCATTGCGGTCGGAGTCCTTTTTTTATCGTGATCCGTTCATGCGGTGTTGATCGGCAGTGAAATCGCGAGAACGAGGGCACAGACGGAAAGAGGGCCGGGCCTCTCTGCGAAGGAGCCGCCCCGCGCTATCGTTTTTATTGTATTCCTTAAAACGGAGAGAGATCAAGCCCTTTTGAGGCGGCCGGGCGCCGGCATGGGGATGCCGGAGCTCGGATGCAATTTCATGAAGGGATCGACGAATGAAGTGGAGCGCCGTAATCTTTCGCGCTGGGCCTACTTTAATCAGTGTGGGTGGCCATGGTCATGATCCTGGCCATGATCGTGATCGTGGGTGTGGTCGTGCGAGTGCCCATGAATTTCCGGGTTGTCATGATCGGGATCGCCGGTGGTGGTGTCTTTTCCTTTTCCGATGGTCAGTTCCATCTTAATGACCGATTTGACGTTGCTGCAGGCATTGTCCCCATGAGGAACGATCAGGCGGATCGGACCTCCCTTGGAATCGGGGAGCGGGCCGCCATCCCGTTTGTAGATCAAGATCCCATTTTCGACGGCATCTTGAAGGGGAATGCTGGCGGCAAATTTCCCATCCTGCGAGTGAAAAGTGATATGGTCCGCTTTCGGGAGGGGATTGGACTCTTTCAAGAGGGCGCGGATCCGGACGCCCGATCCGGCCATTCCGGAAACGAGCCGGCTGACATCCTCCACCTGGTCGGTTTTCGGGAGACGCGAAAGGGCTTCATAGCTCCACTCCATCCTCTTCCCGACGTTTCCTTCGACTTTCAAAATCGGTGTCTGACCGGTGGCCATTTGCTTTCATCCTCCCTATCGACTGGGTAAACAGAAAAACTTCAAAACGGTTCGTAGTGTACCAAACAGGCGATTGAAGGTCAAGCTTCCCTCTCACTTCTGCAGGCGGACCCTTTGAACGGCCCGGTGACTTTTACGATAGAGGGTCAATCCGAAGGCTTTTATTTTTAAAGGAGAACTGATAGAGTGACGGCGTTATTTTTAGGCGGGAGTGGGATGCGCCGGAACGGAATAAATGGGATTTTCATTTTTTATTTTCTAACGGCACTCGTCTATTTCCTGCCGTTTTACCACTACCGTTATTTTATCCTGCTGGTTCCCGGGTTGATTTATGCAATTCCTTTTGTGGTGATCGGGTGGGGGCTGGCGAAGGAAAAGGTGTGGGGGAGGAAACTGGCGATATTGATGTCGGTGATCGTGATTCTGACTGTGGCGCCGTTGTTGTTGAAAAAAAGATTAACCATTGTGTTTCCTTTTCCCTATTTGATGTCGGTGACCTATCCTCCCTCTGCCGCAGCGCCGTTTAAAGCCATTATGGGAATACTCACGGTCGGGCATCTGGGGTGCCTCTTCTATCTGTTAAGAAGGCCGGTGAGGGAGCGGTTCCACTAACAGGGTGTTGAAAAAGTATCTCTTTATGCGTTAGGCTGTCATTCCCGCGAAAGCGGGAATCCAGAAGTCATGGTTTCCGTTGCGCCTCCAAGTGGAGCGCCGTGAACATAAGTCTCTTCAAGCGAAGATTTCCGG
>Ga0080064_1005127_pt1 | contig 15771 bp, 16 predicted proteins | sample Subgrocontami54m_FD_69260 | JGI IMG/M metagenome (GOLD analysis project Ga0080064, IMG submission 69260) | Subsurface groundwater microbial communities from S. Glens Falls, New York, USA - GMW46 contaminated, 5.4 m (SPADES assembly) (version 2) ...
GCAGGATTTTAATTTTTACCGGCCGCATGAATCACTGGGCGACCAAACACCGAATGATTATTATAAAAAATCGCACCGGCCTTACGTGGAACGCCCGCATCCGCCGGATTATGGATACAGTCACATCGTTCGTCAAGTCCGTCAGAGCGGAGATATCAAATTCCAGGGGCGGATGTTTTATCTAACAGAATCATTGGCCGGTCTACCGGTCGGGTTAAAAGAAATTGCCGATGGCCTTTGGCAGATCCAATTTAGTTTTTATATTCTTGGTTCCGTAGATTTGAGAAAGAACAAAATTATTCGTAACTAAAATAGTGTAAAGGATGTACCCGGTCTAAAATGTAAACGATGTTTCAGTTGCACACTCCCCTAACCCCTCCCATCCAAAGGGAGGGGAATCAAGAATCAATGTTACAATGTATTAGTTTCCCTAAGGCATCTTTAATGGAACAACAGCTCTGAAGAAAAGATACCTTTCCAACAACTCCCCTGCTAAAGATACCCCTAGAATCAATACTGAAAAAATAGTTATGGTTATCGCGTTAAAATCATTGTTAATAAGCATGAATAACAACGGAAGGATTATTCCTCCTAAAATTCCACAACCGAAACGCCAGTGCGTTTGTGTTCTCAATTGCCTAGTCAATAAAACAGCTGTCTTCTTGAAAAAAGATAAATTCCCTTCTCCTAAATACATAAAAATACTAGCTTCAAGTAGTAATTTTAAACCTGTGGCACTGCAGATGATTTTACAAAAAATCATTCCAATATCTTGACTAATATAGGACAATGGGACTCCCCTGTTGAAAATTCCCAAAAGGGTCGAACTTAACAACGTCATCGCGGATCCCAAAATAGCAGACGTTAAAAAGAATTTAAATGTTGTCAAATGGTTATCCCAAAACGGCCGTTTCGTGTCTCGATAAACCATCATGGAGCAAAAAATTCCCATCATCCCCGAAACGATCACCGATAAAGCCAAGACATCTAATGGATTGCTCCCTAAGAATAAAGTGGTTAGAAACCGTTCTAAGGGTTCAAGCCAGTAACCTAACGCGTAAAGAATAGCTAAAATTGTAAAGAGACTAAACGCGACAATTTCCCGACTCAACCAAGACGTTTTAAATCCGAGAATAGCTCTGAAAGCTAGATGAGGCCGCCCAAGATGAAAAATGCTAGAAGCCAACGCCAATAAACCAAACCCCAATGCCATCGGAATATGAAATAAATCAGAGACATGGCTATAGTGAGGATTAATCATTCTTTTCAAAATAAACTCCGCGAGGAAAGAGCCGACAGAAAGCTGAGTCAAAACAAGCATGAACACCAGGGACAAATGAGAGTGTTCCGGTTTGATCGTATAATAATCAACGGATTCCATAGGACTTGGAAAAATTCTCCTTGTTTTATACTTTGTCGTAGGATAAGCATAGTCTGAAGCCGGGGCGTCTGGAAGCTTTACATACTCAGATGGATTATTTTTAACATCTTTTTTATCAACAAGGGTTATGCGGATTGCTCCATTGGGACAAGCCCGGGCGCAGGCTGGAGCCTGCCCAACACTTAAGCGCCCTATGCACATATCGCATTTATGGACAATGCCACGCTTTTTATTGTATTTAGGCACATCATACGGACATTTTAATATGCAATATTGACAGCCAAAACATTGATCTTCTAAGTGTTGAACAATCCCCGTCGTTGGATCTTTGGTATACGCTAAGGTCGGGCATCCTTTCATGCACGCTGGCTCGACGCAGTGATGGCAGGCTGTTGTAACATGTTGTATGGCCGAATTCGAGCTTGTCCCCCCTTGAATGAGGCCAACCGAGCGCCAGGTTTCATCTTCATCTAATCCATTTTCGTTATGGCAGGCGGTAACGCAGGCCTTGCATCCGGTGCATTTATCTAAATCCACTTCAAAGGCATACTGCTGACCCTGCCCCGGAGACTTGGGGGGAATAAGGTCCTGGTATTTATTTTGTCCTAAAGGATGAGCCTCTTGATCATGCCAAGCCGAAAACTTCTCAACGGCGGCGGTGAAGGTCTTTTGATCAATGGGTTCTTCTACGACTAATTCTTTCATCTTTTTTAGTCCAAATCATAGGAGGTTCCAAATCAGATAAATTAATGGTTTGTCTGCGCTTCATTACAAAAGTTAAAAACAGCGAAATTAAAGATAGAATAACAAAAATATAAAAACCGTAAGCATATCCTTGCGCGCCTTCTTTAAAAACAATAGCCCCTAACAATAGGGGAATGACAAAACCTCCAAAGGCCCCTAAGCCGCCAACCCAACCGGATGCCCCTCCCACAGCTTCAGGTAATTCCTGGGGAACTAGTTTAAAGACAGCGGCGTTTGTTACCCCCATGCCAACGGCGATCAGCATGGAAGCGCACAGAGCCATCCAAACATTGTGAGATTGTGCCATGAAAAAAGACCCAAGGAATACTATTGATAACGCCGCCATCGCTGTTATCTCCCCTTGATATTTATCCGACAGTTTTCCTCCAATAATACGGCTCAGTGAAGCTAAAATCGAAAAAAATGCTGTCAGCGCGCCGGCTTTAATAACACCTAATTGAAAAAAAGACCGCCAATAGGTCGGGAACCATGCCGTCAAAGCAATAAATCCTCCGAATGTCGTGAAATAGATAGCAACAAGAATCCACGTTTTCCATCTCTTCCCGGAGATGATTAAACTCTGGACTAAACTCCCTCCCAAAGGGAGCCTGTCGGCGGATGGAAAAATTTCCTGACCATATTGCTTTCTTGCGATTTGTTTCGCCTCTTCTTTCGCCCATCCTCGTTGACACAATTGAAAATACCAAGCATTTAATCCCAATCGCGCGTAGAGGATCGTCCCGACCATAAGCAAAATAAGCCAAATCAAATAAGATCCGGAAAGTCCAAAAAATCCAAGAGAAATCGGCAGTAAAAAAGAAAAAATACCGGGCGCTAAATTCCCAACTCCCGCGTAGAGACCAAGCGCCATCCCTTGATTTTTCTGAGGGAACCAGTATGAAACTTGACTAATGCCGACGGAAAACGTGGCAATGCCACAACCTGATAAAATACCCAAAAATATCAGGAGAGGATAAAGATTCCTTGCTGTATGCTCAAAAGAAAGTGAATGGATAACCAGCAACAAACCTAGCATCCCCACAATGGATAAAATAAGCAAAATCAAAAAAGGTTTTCTTCCTCCTGTTGTATCAACCCATGCCGCGAACGGAATTCTTAAAAGCGAACCTGACAAAGACGGCGCGGCCACTAGAAATCCCACCCAAAAAGGATTAATCTGCAGGATCTCCTTAAACATGCTGGCCGTTGATCCAAATAAAGCGACTGATGCGAAACCAAAAAAGAATCCTATTGTTGCTCCTAATAGTCCTCTTTTGGGATTTCCCTTAAGCACATGCATAGTTAAATTCCTCTCTTAAGAAAGCTTAATGGTGACATCTTCTCCTTCGATCTTCGTTTCATAGCTAGCCACTTTTTGATCAGCTGGATCAATCCCGCATCCTGTACACGCGTGAAAAGTCCATCCATGCAATGGGCACGTGACCACATTCCCTTGAAGCGAACCATCAGCCAAGGATCCTCCTTCGTGAGGACAAGTATTGTCAATGGCGCAGATTTTACCGTTTAATTTAAATAAAGCGATTTCTTTATTCTCAACTTTCACGCACAATCCCCGCCCTTCTGGAATAGCTGAAATTTTTGTTATTTTTCGAAACTGAAAGACTCTCTGCGCCTCCAGCGCATTCTCATTTGATTCTTGTTTCGGTCCTTCTTTGACAATCAACTGGTCATTGATTTCTTCCAAGCGGGCAAAATGACGTCTCAGAGAAGAACAGCTTGGACAAAAGACCGGAGGATCTTCTCCTTTAAAATAAAATTCACAGCGCTCGCAGATCCAAACAGGCGGATGATAATCCGTTTCAGATAACATTTTCGTTTCTGTAGCTGTGTCAAGACGGCTTCGCCAAAAAGTACTAAAACTTTCTGCCGGACTTCGATGCAGATAATATTCCCGAATAACTTCCTCAATCACTTGAGGAAGCTGATCCACATCCACGCCTGCTTTGTAGGGCAAGGCTAATTGCACCCGATGGTTAATAGCTCCTCCTAAAAAAACATCAAATCCATCTTTTGTTCCCGTCAATCGGCGAACCCTGACCCCTTTGAGTCCAATATCCCCTAAATGGGTAAGCGCGCAGGAACTCGGACATCCACTCATATGAATCCGAATGCCATGAAGCACAAGCGCCTTTTTACGTAATTTTTCAATAAGCTGTAACGCATGGCTTTTTGTTTCCGAGACAGCCAAATTACAAAACTGCCGTCCGGTGCAGGCAATGATATTACGCACAATCGAATCACTTTCCGCGCTCAAACCGTAACGGGCAAGATCCGCCGCCATTTCTTCTTTAAATCGGGTGGGGATATACGGAATAACCATTCTTTGATCGAAAGTTGTGCGAAGCGTGCCATTCCCCCAACGAATGGCGGCTAAACCTATTCCATCCAACTGGTCCCAAGAAAGTCTCCCCACGGGAATACAAATCCCCAAAGCCCAAAGGTCATCCTGCTTTTGTTTAAACCATCCCAAAAAATCTTCGTGGCCCGTGGGAGGATCTGGAGGAAGATCACAAACCTCCGGAGAAAAACTGACATCATTTTTTAAATACTCTAATACACCGCTTAACCCTACGCGTTCAATAAGATAGCGAAACCGCACCTGATCCCGTCGATCATCGCGTGAACCTTGACTGCGAAACAATTTTAAAATAGAACCTGTAACCTCAACCACATGGGAAGGATCAACAAAAATAGGTAAATGCCATCCTAAATGAGGATGTTGACCTTGGGTCCCCCCAATGAGTAATTTAAAAATTATCTGGCCATCTTCTTTCTTGGAAGCTAAAAAACTGATATCTTGCGTCCAATAATGTACCCCAGAAGAGGGATGGCCGTTCACGGCAATATTAAATTTTCGAGGGAGATCCGCGAACTCTCGGCTATCCAAAAAAAGAGCTGTAATCTGACGACACAAATTCCGTGTATCCATCAACTCTTTAGAATCAAGACCGCTGTAAGGATGACCAAAAACATTTCGGATATTATCGTGGCCCGTCTGTTTGGTGGTTAATCCAACCTTGTTGAGTCTCTCTAAGGCCTTTGGCACTTGAGAAATATTTAATCCTTGGACCTGCATATTAGCACGCGTGGTGACATCTACAATGCCATAGCCGTATTCGTAAGAGATTCTAGCAATCTCTCGAGTTTGTTCAGAGGTTAATTCCCCCGCGGGAATACGGATCCTTAGCATGTAAGTACCCTCCCCATCCCGTTTACGATAAAACGACCCAAACCATTTCATGCGTTCCAGATCATCCGATGGAATATTTTTCATAGGCGTGGCTTGCTCAGCATGAGAAAGCATATCCGGCCAGACATCGAATCCATGTTTTTTTCTCTTCCATTCCTCAATTTGATTCATCTCATCTCCCCATAAAAAAAGTCCTTGCCCCCACCCTTTAAGGAATGGGATCAAGGACCTCTATGTCCTATAAAAAATAAAAAATCCCCTTTAAAGCATCGTTGCCTTAAAGAGGACATCCTTGCCCCTGCTAACTCTTACCGCATTAACTATACACTATCTTTTTTCCATTGTCAAATTTTTCTATTTATGTTCTTTTATTTTTGTTTAAAAATCCGCTTCGCTATTCCTCTAATATTGATTTCAGTCTCAGAGAGACGTTTGGGCGATAATTGGAAGTCAACTCTTTTAATAAAGAAAAATTAATTTTTGAGAAAGATATTTTAAGGACACCCCGCACGTCTTCTAAGTCTCTTGGCCCTCCGGCAAAAACTTTCATGACAATAAAATCTTCAATGCCTACAATGCAAACCTCTGTATCCATAAATTTTGAATGAATGACCCTTGAAAAGACATCCTCTCCCATTCCTTTTATACCCATAAGAAGATCAACACGATTATGAAAACAATCTTGCGCATTAATAAGGGAGGCAATGGGGTCATTAAAATCGCCTTTTCTGTGCTCAATGTTAAAACCCCTCTTTTTCAATTCGATTAATAATTGTTCCACTCCCTGCTTATTACCTTGCAAAGAAATCAGGGCATCGGCGTCCATACTCGCTCGGACAACACCATAAAAAGAAGCGGCGAAAGCGCCCACAATCGCATAACAGATTTTTAATGTGTTTAAAATATCAATAACGTCAAGCAAAAGCAGGGAGGACTGTCCTGGGCCGTTCGTTCTCATAATTTCCTTTTACCATTGAAAGAACGTTTTTTGAACAAAACGCGGGACGAAGTCTTTCGGTGTTCAACCCCAGACTGATATATTTGATGGATTAATTTAGAATGATTGAGAAAAGCTAAAAGGCGATCTTCTGGAGACATCGCTCGGCAGATATCTACGAGCTCTTCATGATTCTTTTGTAATATCTTTGATTTCATACTCAAAATATACCATATTCCTCATAACTAAACAATTACTTCTGCAGCTCATCCATCAAAATAATCGACTCGGCGATGTCTTTCATGGAACGGCAGGAATCCATGCTCTTTTTGTGGATTAAACGGTAGGCGGCTTCTTCGGAAAGATTACGCAGGCGCATCAAAATGCCCTTGGCGCGCTCAATTAATTTTCGGGTTTCTAACGCTTCTTTAGCCTTCAAGGCCTCCTGCATCCAGCGCGTATTCTCGACGGCAACTGCGGCTTGGTTAGCTACCATCTGGAGAATGTTAGTCTCATCTTCCTCGAAGTGGTGGTGAGTTTTCGTGTAAACATTAATGATGCCGATCGCTTTCTCTTTAAGGATCATCGGTACGGAGAGCATCGAGGTTAACTCTTCCTTGACGGCTAAGTCCCGATAACGGTAGCGCGTCTCTTGCCGCACATCGTAGACGCTAATCGGGCGCTTGGTCTTAATCACCTCGCCGCTGATACTTTCATCATTAACCTTAATATTGGGTTTCTTTTTGTAATCTTCGCTTAGGCTCTGAGTCGCTTTAATCGCTAATTCTTCGCCTTTTTCATCTAAGAGCATAATGGAACAAATTTTGGAGTTAAGCATCTCGGCGGTCACGACGACAATCAGATTTAAAATTTCATCTAAATACCGTTCGGAAGTAATGGTCTGGCTGACCTTAATGAGGCTGTCAAATTGGGAGGCTTTCTTTTTTGTCTCGTCATACAAACGGGCGTGCTCAATCACGCCGCCGATTAATTTAGCAATATTGGAAATTAACTCGATCGTGTTGGGCGCGTATTCATGCGGTTTTCTGTGCTGAACATTAATGACCCCAATAGCTTTTTTCTTAAATAAAACAGGGACGGAAAGAAAGGCTTCGTAACGGTCCTCGGGAAGAAGATCAAAACCTTTAAAACGCTTGTCTTGATAGGCGTTTTTTTCAATGGCGACGGGTTTGTGTTCGCGGGCGACCCAGCCGGTGATTCCCTCACCTTCTTTTAAATAAATCTTTCCTAATTCCTTCCGATGAGGTGTTTTGGAAGCGGTTAAGATAAACTGCCCTGTCTTTTCATCAAATAGATAAATAAAAATCGAATCAGCGGCGGTAAATTCAGTCACCACCTTCACGACTTCTCCCAAAATCCAATCCAGTTCAAAGTCGGAATTCGTGATTTCAACAATTTTACGCAGGATTTTTAATTCCTGAGGCTGGGTAATGTGCTGGCGTTTATTTTTTGTCTCTCTAGACACAATCGCTTCCTTTCATGAAGAAGATTGTATTTTAGCACAAAAACGCCTTTAGCCAAATGTTAATTGATTTTAGCTTGAAGATGTTTTATACTCACACGATGAACTATGCCGCCGCTTTTATTATTATTGGATTGTGTTTTACCGCGATGGCCGTAGGCCTTATTGTGACCAAACGCATTTTAAAAAAAGGCTGCTCTCTTGACCCCGATTCCTGTCTTTGCCGTCGGGAAGGCAAAGACCCTGACGAGTGCGAGAAAAAAAATTAACCAAACGAATCGAAGGCGATCATCTCTGGTGGGACAGCACCTCTTGCCTCTATGAAAACACTTGGAGACCGAACCTTTTATACTCTTGAAAACTCTTATCATGAGACATGAAAAAAATTTTGCGCTGAATGGCTTGCCAAATAAGCATACGGTCAAAAGGATCTTGATGCTCAAGACGGGGTAACCGATAAAATGAAGAAACATCTTCTTCGTTTAAAACAATCGTGTCAAAACCAGACTTTTCAATAATTTGAGGAAGATCGTCGGGGACAATCCCTTTGAGTTCTAGCTTTCCTAAAGAATATTTAAGCGAAATCTCCCAAAGAGAGACAGCGCTGACTAAAATTTCATTATTTTTCTCTTCTAAAGCCTTTTGATAACTTGGATTTAATTTGTGAGGCTCCAGCAAAGCCCATAAAAGAATATGTGTATCGATAAGAATATTCATGCATTCAAGAAGTCTTCATCGGAAAACTTGAAATCTTCCTTAATTTTGAAACTTGCCTTTGACGCTAAAAGGCCGAGATGCCGCCTTCGATGAGCATAATTTGCATAAGGCACAATAACGGCTAGCTTTTCTTTTCTTTTTCCAAAGGAAATAACAACCCTTTTACCCTCTTTAATATCTTCGAGGACTTGGGAAAAATGAGTTTTTAATTCACCGACATTTAAGCTTTTCATACTTTAAATATAAAACATTCTTGTCAAGTTGTCAAGAAAAAAATCGATGGCTAATTAACCAAACGAATCGAAGGCGATCATCTCCGGTGGAACACCTAAGGAATCGAGCATTTTTTGGACAGCGGCAATCATCATTGGCGGGCCGCAGAGGTAATATTCAATCTCTTCGGGTTCGGGATGGTTTTTAAGATATTGGTCGTAAACGACCTGGTGGATAAAACCTTGATCTCCTTTCCAATTATCTTCTGGGAGAGGTTCAGAAAGGGCTACATGATATTTAAAATTAGGAAAGTTGCGTTCAATTTCTTCAAAATGCTCCGTGTAAAACATCTCGCGTTTTGAACGGGCGCCATACCAATAACTGACCTTGCGATCCCGCGTCTTTAAAGTATGAAATAAATGAAATAAATGGCTGCGCAAGGGCGCCATGCCAGCCCCACCGCCGATATAAATCATTTCACGTTTGGTCTCTTTAATAAAAAATTCACCGTACGGCCCGCTAATTGTGACTTTGTCCCCAGATTTTAAATTAAAAATGTAGGAAGAGGCTTTTCCCGGAGGCAGTGTCATATCCCGCGGAGGAGGGGTCGCAATACGGACGTTCAAGATCACAATGCCTTTCTCCGCCGGGTGGCTGGCCATGGAATACGCCCTAAAGATTGCCTCGTCATTCTGAGCTTTTAAGGCCCACAAATTATACTTATCCCAGTCCGGATGATATTTTTTGTCAATCACGAAATCCTTGAAGTTTGCGGAATAGGTGGGAATATCAATTTGAATATAGCCGCCGGCTTTAAAATTCAGCGGTTTGCCATTAGGGAGCTCTAAAACCAACTCTTTAATGAAAGTCGCGACATTGTTGTTAGAACGTACGCGGCATTCAAATTTTTGGATATGAAAAATTTCTTCCGGAATATGAATTTTTAAATCTTCTCTTACTTTAACCTGGCAGGCTAAGCGATAATGTTGTTTCTGTTCTCGTCGAGAAATCTGACCTGTTTCCGTGGCAAGAATGTGTCCGCCGCCTTCTAAAACTTGACATTTACACATCGCGCACGTCCCACCACCCCCACAGGCCGAAGGGACAAAAATTTTGTTATTGGCCAACGTTGACAACAGACTCGCTCCGGCCGTCACAAGCAAAGGCTTGGGGTCATCATTGATAAAAATCTTGCACTCGCTTAAGCGCATGACCTTCGCCTTAATAAAGGCAATGACTCCAACGAGAAACATAATGATTCCCGTAAAAACAATTGTACTGACAATAACAAACTGCCAGAGAGGCATCGTGAATCCCTTATTTATTAAAATGACGAATTTTTAATTACTAATTGACCTAATTAAAACTCCCATGACTAAATACCGAATTATTTTCATTGGTAATTTAATCATTAATTAGGAATTAGGTTAATTGGAAATTAGAAATTTCTTATAACCTAATTCCCGCGAAACACATAAATCCCATCGACAAAAGACCGGAGAGAAGCATGGTAATTCCTAACCCTCTTAACGGCGCGGGAATATTTGAATAGGCCAATTTTTTACGAATCGCGGCCATGGCAATAATCGCTAAGGCCCAGCCAATGCCGCCACCCAATCCGAATACAACGGATTCCAAAAAATTATAATTTCTCTGATCCAAAAAAAGCGCGGCGCCCAAAATAGCGCAATTGACGGCAATCAAAGGCAGGAATATCCCTAAGGCGTTATACAAAGGCGGCGAAAATTTCTCAACGAGCATCTCGACAACCTGCGTCATAGCCGCGATCACCGCGATAAAAGAAATAAAAATAAGAAAACTTAAATCCGTATTCGGCAGACCAGCCCAGCTTAAAGCGCCTTTGGCCAGCAGAAAATGTTTGACCGCCCAGCAGGCTGGCGTGCAGATGAGCATCACAAAAATAACCGCGATTCCAAGCCCTATGGCCGTGTCAATTTTCTTGGAACACGCGATGTAAGAACAATTGCCCAAAAAAAAGGCGAGAAGAATATTCTCAACAAATATCGCTTTAATCGCTAAATTGACATAATGAATAATATCCACGGGATCTCCTCCTTAAAATTTCTAATATCCAATTCCCCAATTTCCAATTAATTTCTAATATCCAAAATCTAATGTTCAAATTTAAAACATTAGGCATTAAATCATTAGTGATTAATTAGCAAATTGGTCATTAGATCAATTAGGAATTAATTTTTCTCCGAATACCCAGAAATAGCCCGCTGAATCCAAATAATAATTCCTAAAAGGAAGAACGCGCCCGGCGCTAAAAGCATCATCCCATTATTGACATACCCTTGCGTGTACGCGGCAGGCGGAATCACTTGAAATCCTAAAATCGTTCCCGCCCCAAAAATTTCGCGGATGATTCCGATAACAATGAGAATAGCGCTGTATCCTAACCCATTGGCCAATCCGTCCCAAAAAGATTTCATCGGTGGATTGCTCATGGCGAAGGCTTCCAGACGTCCCATGACAATACAATTGGTGATAATAAGTCCGACAAAAACACTTAATTGTTTGCTGATATCAAAAAAATAAGCCCGCAGGACCTGATCAATAATAATCACCATAACCGAGACAACCGTTAGCTGTACAATAATTCGAATCTGGGGAGGAATATAGTTGCGCATCATGGAAATAACCACGTTCGATAACGCGGTTGTGAATGTTAAACCAAATGACATAAAAAGCGCCGCTTTAACTTGCGTGGTCACGGCCAAAGCTGAACAAATCCCCAAAATCTGGAAGCTAATGGGATTCGTATCCCACAATCCATCCATGATAATTTTCTTATCCTGTTTAGTTAATAATGCGTTAGGCATAAAATCACCTTACCCCTTTCCTAACCTTACTAAAAAACGCGTCGTAAATTCGAATCCACTTGTCCATCATTTCGGTTACACCATTACATGTCAATGTTGCCGCTGTAATCCCATCCACGTGATATTTAACTTTTTCATCTTTAAACAAATTCGCCGCTTTTCCTTTAACGACCTTAATGGGTGTTAATTCTTTATTTTTAACGGACCAGATGGTCTTTCCTTTAAAATTATTCTGAAACCAGTCTTTTTCAATTTCTCCGCCTAAGCCTGGCGTTTCTCCGTGCTTGTAAAAAGTAATTCCTCTCACCGTTGTGACATCCTTTTCTAAAGCCAAATAGCCGTAAAGCGTTGACCACAGACCTTGCCCGACAACGGGAAACGCGTACGCCAAAACTTCCTCGCCTTCTCTGTAAATATACAAAGGATAGATATTTTTTTCTTCTTCTTTTATGTCAGAAGGCTTTTTCCCGTCCACTACGTTGCCTTGGGCATCGATAACCAGCTCTTCAATTTTGGTTTCGTAAATTTTAGTAATCTCCTCCGTCTTCATCTTAGGGTGAAGCGGCTCTTTCAGCTGAACCGCTTTCAAAATATTTTTCTTCACCTCCAACTCAGCATTGAGCATCTGCTTGGCTTTGAGGCCTTCAGAGACGGCCGAAAGAAGAATGCTGGACACTCCGCAGACAATCGCGGCAAAAATAAATGTGTATCTATTTCCCTTCATAAATTTTCTAATGTCTAATTTCTAATTACCCTAATTAATGCCTTAATATCTAATTTCCAATAATTTAGACATTTTTTCATCAAACATTGGACATTCATTAGAAATTAGGAATTAGCTCAATTAGTCCTTGTTCTTTTCTCTCTTTTTTTAATATTCGCTTCCATCACAAAATGATCAATCAAAGGAGCGAAGCCATTCATAAATAAAATCGCAAGCATGGTCCCTTCCGGATAAGCCGGATTAACCACACGAATAAGAACCGTTAAAACCCCAATTAAAAATCCGTAAATCCATCGGCCCAAATTTGTTGCCGAACAAGAAACCGGATCCGTCGCCATAAATATCGCGCCAAAGGCAAACCCTCCCAAAAGGAGATGCCAATGGGGTGGAAGAGCAAAAAAAGTTAAAACTTCGGGACCTTTTAAAAGATAAAACACGCTACTCATCGTAAATAATCCCAACACACAAGAGACAATCACCTGCCAACTAGCCACTCTTGTAATTAAAAGGAACCCTAATCCCAATAAACAGGCAATCTTCGAAGTCTCCCCAATTGAACCAGGAATAAACCCCCAGAACATATTGTTCAAATTATATCCCGCCTCTTGAAGAGCCATCACCGCTGATCCCCCTCGTCCGGCATCAGCCAAAACCGCTAAAGGAGTGGCTCGCGTAAAACCATCGACAGCCACCCACACGGTTGATCCTGAAATCTGGGCTGGATAAGCGAAAAAGACAAAGGCCCGCGCCACCAGCGCTGGATTAAAAACATTGTATCCGGTTCCACCAAAAATTTCTTTGCCAAATATAACTCCAAATGAAATACCCACCGCCACCTGCCACAAGGGGATGCTTGGCGGAAGCGTTAAAGCGTACAAAATTCCGGTCACTAAAAATCCTTCGTTAATTTCGTGTTTACGCGCAACCGCGAATACAACCTCCCAAAAACCACCAGCTACGTAAGAGACCAAAATAATAGGCAAAACTTTTCCTAATCCAAGCCCTAATGCCTGCCAAAAATTAAAGGAAAAATTTTGCGCTGAAAGCATTTGATGGCCGGTATTTAACATTCCCATAAAAGTGGCCGGAATAAGGGCAATCACAACAAAAACCATGGCCCGTTTCAAATCGAGTGAATCGCGTACGTGCGGCGCTGTTAGGGTCACTTTGCCCGGAGTAAACAAAAACGTGTCAATGGCTTCGTACAATGGATACAGCTTGGCCAAAGGTCTTCCCTTTTCAAATAAAGGTTCTAATTTTTTTAATTGTCGTTGAAAAAATAGCATAAATTTAAAATTTCTAATTCCTGCCTGCCGGCAGGCAGGGACCTAATTTCTAATTAATATCCCAATTCCTAATATCTAATAACCATTTTTACTATTAGGCATTCCTCCATGGTTATTGTTTAGGTTAATTCGTCATTGGGAATTAGGAATTCTTTTTTAGCCTTCCTTTTCAATCAAATCTAACCCTTGACGAATAATCCCGCCCACATCTGTCTTGGATGGACACGCGAAGGAACACAGAGCAAAATCTTCTTCGTCGCATTCTAAAATGCCAAGTTTCTCCGCTTCTTCAATATCCCCGGATATGACTGCCCGCATTAAGAAAAAAGGCAGAATATCCAAAGGGACTAAATCATCGTAAATATGATTAAAAACAATAGCGCGACCGCTTCCATGCTTGTCCGTATCTAAGGAAACTTCTCTTTGAGGCAAAAAAGAAGAAACAAATGTTTTAGAAAAACTGCATTCCTTAAATCCGGGCGTAAGCCAGCCTAAAAATGTCCTTTTACCGCCTTCCGGAATAACGGTTACTTGAGAATCATAAAACCCCACATAACCATTCCTGCCGACATTTTTTCCCGTTAAAACACTTCCCGAAATACAACGCATCCCTTCTAAATTGCTTCCCAACAAAAGGGAAGACAAAGGAGCGCCGATAATGGTTGAGGCGTAAAAACGATTTTTAGCGCCTTCCCCTGTAATAGCAACGACTCTTTGGGCTGAATACACTCCGTTTAAAAACAAAAACGCGATTCTTAAAACATCCTGCGCTTCGACATACCAAACAACATCTCCTTTTCGGATGGGGTCAAGACAATGAATATGCGTGCTGACATTACCCGACGGATGAGGCCCTGTAAAATGATTGATTTGAACACCCTTGGCCTCCGTCAAAGCCTTGGACTTCGCGCAAGCGCTCACGCACAAATACACTTCGCCTGAAGTGAGCTTTTTTAAGATGTCTAAGCCGATCTGAAAATGCTCTTCTTTGCCTTCGAGAATAAAATCTAAGTCCGGCGCGAGGGGTTCAGTATTCATCGCGTGGACAAAAATAGATTTAGGCCGATCCGTGGGATGGGCTATTTTAGAAAAAGGTCTTTGACGAATAGTTGGCCAAAGTCCCGCCTCTAAAATGTGCTTTGTAATTTTTTCTTTAGGAAGAGATGGGATTTCAGCTTTGGAAAAACTATTGAAAATGACAACATCGTTCTTTGGGTCTGTTTCAATAACAATGTCAAGAAGGGCGCGTTTTTCACCGCGATTAATCGCAGAGACTTTACCGCTTACGGGGGAGACTAATTTGATTTCAGGGAAAGCTCGGTCACAGAAAAGCGGAGTGCCTGTTTTAAGGATATCTCCTTCTTTAACCAGAAGCTGAGGCTTAATGCCGCGAAATTCCGACGGGTATATCCCAATTCGTTTAGGCAAAGGGATATCTACAACATTTTTTCCCGCCGCGCCTTTAAGCTTTAAATCGCGACCCTTTTTTATGGTAAAAGCCGCCATCAAAAAATCCCAAAATTTAAAAACTGACCTAGTCAGTCTTATTTTCTTTAAATAGCCCAAGAATAGAAAACAAATCTTAACACCGGCCGACTAGCTGTGTCAAGAAAAAAATGCTAATTGGTGGGAATGATACCATTGATTGTTACCCCCTAGAGACAGGGGAAATTAAAAAGATTTTAGTTGTCAGTGAGCAAACGTTTAAAGAGATTCAAAAAGAATTTAAGTTATTCTTTAAAGGCCTTAAGAGTCGAGCCAGCCAAAGATCGTTGAACCTAGAGACTTCTAAAGGCCAGGATTTTAAGCCAAAACTATCAACCAAAGAATGCAACCAAAACAAACCTTGTCGAGATTATGAGCCAACCAACGCGATTTATTTAAACAGCAGTGACTGGCGCCGATGGGCACGCGTCAAAGAATGGTTCAGCCGATATGCCCAGGGATCTGATTTTTGAGAAAGTGATGTTCAGTCAATAAAAAAGGACACATAATACTCCTAAAAAATCTTGCCTGATTTGAAAGGAGGCCTGAAACATTATGTGTCCCTACAAATATTACCATATTATGCGAGACAGTAAAGATAAAAAACAATGTCGTTATCAAATCGCGGATTGTAACTCATAGTGCGACAACTTTAGATCTCTTACAAAAACTGTCGCTTTGTAAGTATTCTTCAGCCGCTTGGTTGGCTGTCTTGTATCCCAGTATCTTCCTGGGGTAATTATT
>Ga0080064_1005131_pt1 | contig 15758 bp, 18 predicted proteins | sample Subgrocontami54m_FD_69260 | JGI IMG/M metagenome (GOLD analysis project Ga0080064, IMG submission 69260) | Subsurface groundwater microbial communities from S. Glens Falls, New York, USA - GMW46 contaminated, 5.4 m (SPADES assembly) (version 2) ...
AAGACTGGCGATAAAATTGAGTGGAAACTCAGGAATGAAGAAGAAACCCAGTTGCTCTCAGTTGATGAAGCTATAACGACGATTCAAGAATTAATGAGTGATTTCTCCAAAAAAGCTCTTGAACCCTACAAAGGCCTCACGAAGTAACTTAGAATGGAAGAGCGAAAGGAAGTGTCAGATTAAAAAGTTTTGCCCAGAATATAGCATAGACTAAGAAAAAGACAAGAATTCCAATAATAACACCGATCAGAACAACTGGTGATGATTTCTTCTTCGGTTTCGCTTCAACTTCTGTTCCTTCTGCTGTATTCAAGCTGATCGAAGCTGGTGTCGTTCCTCCAGGAACGAGGGGTGTCTGAAGCGTTGCCATACCAGGAGGAGGAGGTGGTGGTGACGCAGGCGTCATACTTGGAGCTGCTGGTGTTGGTGGTAACTCCGGAGTCGGACTCTGGAGATCAGGTAATACTGAGGCAACTTGCGTGTTTGAGGTCATCGTTGCTGGTCCAGGAGTTGATGGAAGAGGACCTTGCGCGCTTGGCGGTGTCGATGGAGTACCACTCATTGGTTGTGGCATTACCGGTTCTGGTGGAATCGGATCGCTTCCTGGTGCAGGAGTACTCTGTACGGTTGTACCCATGACTCGTTCATAGGTTTCTTTCAGTTTTGGGTCGAGATTAGTGGGAAAGTTTTTCGGATCCATAGTATAAGCTTACAGCGATATACGCTTTAGTACTGTATTTATAATCCCGTATCTGTACTGTTTTGTCAAGGTATCGCAACGATCAAGGTGGTATACTATACCCATGAAAATTATCGTTACTCATACCTCTCCTGATTGGGATGCCATAGGATCTGTTTGGCTTCTCAAACGATATTTCCAAGGCTGGGATGATGCGCATGTTGAGTTTGTTCCTGCTGGACAACGCTATAAAGATCAAGAAGTTGTGGTTATGAAGCACTCTGATGATCCGATTGAAAAAATGCATGAGGATGAAATGATTCATGTCGATACTGGGATGACGCCGCTTGATCACCATCAGACCTATGACACCACAATTTCTGCAGCTGGTTTGACCTGGGAGTATATAAAACAGCAAATGGCCAAAGGGAAAGGGCAATTAGGAGAAGGTGAGAAGGCGAAGGATAAATCCTCCGCAATTGATCGAATAGTAAAAGTGATTGTTGATACGGATCATTTCACCGAAGTCTTCTGGCCAGAGGCTGCAGCCGATTACCATGATTTTTCAGTTCTCGGTGCTTTGGATGGGTTGAAATTAATGAAGCCTGATCAGGATAGATATTATCTGAGCTGGGGAATGGAGATCTTAGATAGCTTGGTTCATTACTTTGAAAATAAAGTCTGGGCTGAGAAAGAGATTAAAGAAAACGGAATAGCTTTTCAGACAAGGTGGGGAGAAGGAATCGGTTTTGAGACGATTAATGATGATGTGTTAAAACTTTCTCAAAAAATGGGATATAGGATAGCGGTACGCAAGGATCCACGCAAAGGCTACATAAGAATAAAGGCACGGCCGGCGACAGCGAAGGGCGAAGCAAAGAGCTCAGATACGAATATCGACCTCACACTCGTGTATGAAAAATTAAGCAAGATTGATCCTGATGCAACGTGGTTTCTTCACGTCTCAAAGAAAATGCTCTTAAATGGCACACCAAAAAATCCGAAGATGGTTCCAACAAAGCTCAGTTTACAACAAATCATTGATGTAATAGAATCGATATAGTTTCGGTAACGAGATATGCAGGACTGCGTTTTTTGTAAGATCAGAGATAAGGAAATTCCGAAAGAATTCATGTATGAAGATGAGGATGTGATGGTATTTTCTGATATCGCTCCTATTAAGCCGATTCATCTGCTCGTAATTCCAAAGAAACATGTTGAAGATTTTCTCGATGTCGATCCGGTGCTTTTTGGGAAACTTGCCCGGGTTGTCAAAAATACTGTTCTCAAAGAAGGACTAGATGGGAAAGGCTATCGGTTGACCGTAAATGGTGGAGGGGCACAGCTTGTTAATCATCTTCATATCCACATTACCGGTCCTCACGGAAAAGCAGCAAAGTAATGATACTAAGCAGTCTCTGAGCGACTTTGTGCCTCTGTACTGTTGATAAAGTCAACTATTAGTCCATTATTTACAGGAGATCGAGGATAATAAAAATCCATGATGATTCCATGAACTGTATCTGGTCTCATATCTACAGGAACAACTTTTAACGGTCCTGGGTTTTTTGCTCTTTCTTTAAATGTATGAAATAGTAGTCTCCCACTACCTAGAGCCTTTTTACTCGGTCGAGCCCAATACGTAATGTCTCCAGGAATAGAGACTCTGACATACAGCCTCTCAAGTATCGTGATAGCTTCTGTCTCAAAGTTTGTTTCGAAAGCATGAGGTGAATTACACAAAAATTTCTATAAAAGAACGGTTCTGATCTGTCGTCTTCAATCGTAAGAATTGGTTGGTTATCACTATCCGGATAGCTTTTCAGAAGGTCAGGCCGTTTTCCTACCCGGGCAACGAGCGGTATTGTTGCGTACGGTACAAGTTCACCTGTTTCTATACCAAATTGAGCTTCATAGCAGCTTATATCTTGCTGACCGATCTTCACGGGTATTCTTTCAAATGGCCTAAAGAATTCGTTAAGGTAGAATTCTCGCTGAGTTGTGGCTATTCCCAGTTCTTGTTGAGTCATAAACCCTGATCCTATAATAGCCTCAGCGTTCTGTCAAGAACCGTTATTCTGGTTTACAGAAAGGGAGTTTTGGAGTACAATACATCATTACCAATAGGTCAATTGGTAATGTACTCGTTAAGCACGAGGTATCCGCCTGAGCTTCCTTCAAGTACTAGTTGTTTACCAATGAAGACTGCTTAGTGTGAGATATATGAGACTGTACATTTGTATTTGGCGAGTATCGTCAACAGTCTCTCACAAAGGAGGTGTTTTTTAATGGTTTTTGTAAAAAGAATGCCGGGCGACAGCGATGACGCCCTTATCAGAAAATTTGTTCGAAAAGTGATTGATGCAGGTATTATTACTGAGGCAAAACGCCGTCAGTTTTATCTGAAGCCCTCTCTTGCGAAAAAAATGAAGCAAGAAGAAGCACGACGAAATAAACGGAAAATAATGTAGTCAGTTCCAGCTCTAGGCTCTCCTATATGTCTAGCTCGAATATTCTTATTTTTGTTGAAAGTCGCTACAAAGTGAACAGAAAGCGTGTTAAAGCTACAATTCATCGAACGCTTGAGGAAAACAATATTCAAAGCCGTGTTGAGATCTCTATCGCAATTGTGGGAGATCGAAAGATGGCGCTTTTGAATAAAAAGTATCGTAACAAAGACGGTACAACCAATGTGTTATCATTCCCATTGCAGGAAGGAGATGCAGCTCCGGTACCAGAAGGCGATATTCGTTTAGGTGACGTCGTCATTGCCTACCCGCAAGTTATTCGAGAATCGGCTCGAGACGATATGTTAGTGGATGATAAAATTGATGAGCTCGTAGCACATGGATTGCTGCACTTGCTCGGACTCCACCACGAGTAATAGTTCTTTCGTATGGTGTACTACCGTAAATATCGTCCTCAAACTATTGCAGAGCTCGATAGTGCTGCAGTTCGAGAAACACTTACCTCTGCTCTCAGAAGTATCGACATTCCTCATGCATTTCTCTTCACTGGTCCGAAAGGACTTGGTAAAACTTCAGCAGCCAGAATCATAGCAAAGATCGTTAACTGCGAGAAACGGCAAGCAGCTGCAGGGAAGAAGTTTGCTGTTACTACGATCGAGCCGTGCAATGCGTGTGAGATGTGTGTTTCTATCACGAGTGGAACAAATATGGATATCTTGGAGATCGATGCTGCTTCAAATAGGGGGATTGATGAAATCCGTGATCTAAAAGAAAAAATTCGACTGGCACCGCTTCGAGCCGTTAAAAAAGTCTACATTATCGACGAAGTGCACATGTTAACAACTGAGGCATTTAATGCGCTCTTAAAGACACTTGAAGAGCCGCCAGCTCATGCTCTGTTTATTCTCTGTACGACAGAGCCCCATAAGATACCCGCCACGATTCTTTCACGGTGCTTCCATGTCCAGTTTAAAAAGGCCACGTATGAAGAGTTAAAAAGAAGCTTTCAACGGATTGCTGAGAGGGAAGGACTCGTTATCGATACTGATGCTCTGGATACCATTGCAAAGCTCTCAGATGGGGGATTTCGAGATGGAGCCAAAGCGCTTGAGGAACTCGTGTCACTTGCACAAGGGAAAAAGATAACTAAAGAGCTCATTGATGAAAAGTATCACACGCTGACACAGGAGCGTGTCGTCACTGATCTTCTTGAGCACATGGCCAAGAAAGATACAAAAATGCTCATACAGACCATTCAGGAAGCAGCTGCACAATCATTGGATATGAAGTATCTTACCGAACAGTTGATTGGTAGGCTGCATCAGATGCTGCTTTCGAAAACGGAGAGTCGTAAGCCTGCAGCATTTACAATCGATGAATTACAAACACTGTTCCAACTACTTTCTCGTGCTCACGCAGAAAGTAAATACGCAGTTATACAAGAGCTTCCTTTAGAGCTCGCGCTTATTGAATGGTCAATAAGGGATGAAAAGGTTCTTCTTGCTACTACGGAAGAAGAGGTAGTGATAAAAAAGGAAACGGGTGTTTCTGTGCAGAGTCTTCGGAAACAGGTAGGGAGTATGGCAAAAGCACGTATTTTGGAAGGGGAGACAAAAGAGAAAAAAGATGATGGAAAGGAAGGTACCAATACGACGGATGTCAGCCTCCTGCATGCACATGCAAAGGGAGATGTTACCCCTGAGTGGTTGGCGATGTTTTGGAAACAGATTATTCTCAAAATGAAGGAGTATAATCATACGGTCGCAGGCGTCTTACGTGGTTGTCAGCTGATTAGCTTTGATCGCAAGACAGTAGTGATCCAGACTGCATACAAATTTCATAAAGATCGGCTTGATGAAGGAAAAACGAAGGATGCGTTGGTGAAGGCTTGTACCGATCTGGTTGGAAGTCCTGTTATGGTGAGTATTTTGTTGAAAAGTAAGTGAAGTAATAGTTGCCTTTAGGGAAAATTTGAGGTAGGATTACTCGTATTAGTATTCTGGTAATTGAAAGGTGGTGATAGATAGGTATGATGAATCCTTTTGGACAACTTGGTGAGCTGAAAAAGATGCGAGACCAAGCAATGCAAATTCAAAAACAACTCCAAGCAGAAGAAATTAATGTCGATAAACACGGTGTCAGTATTGTTATCACAGGAGACCAGAAAATAAAATCCATGACAACGAATGGAAAATCAGACAATGACATTAAAGAAGCAGTGAATGAAGCAATTAAAAAATCACAAGAGGTTGCAGCGAAGAAGCTCTCAGCGATGAGTGGCGGACTCGGTGGACTTCTCGGAAAATAGTCTTGCAACGTTCCTTTTTTCTGTTAGAATAGGATATACTAGTATGCCGATACGAAGTAATCCTCCTGCATTTCGGTACAAGCCTCTTCCGAATTCGGAAAGTTATGTCCTGATCACGGGGCGTTCAAACCCAAAGCTGGCAAAAGGTATTGGGGATTTTCTTCATAAAGATATCGATCAGCCAGTGACCGTTTTTGCTGATGGAGAAATTCGTGTCAGAATAGGACAGAATATGCGAAGGCGGCATATCTTTATCATTCAGCCAACTTCAGGTCCAGTCAATGATCACATAATGGAGTTGATTTTCATGATCGATGCTGCAAAGCGGTCTTCTGCAGGAGAAGTGAGTGTTGTTATTCCATACTTCGGTTACTCTCGTCAAGACAGAAAAGAAATGCCTCGAGTTCCGATTAGTTCATCAGTTGTGGCACAGATGATCGTACAGGCGGGAGCAGATCGTATCATCACCGTCGATATACATTCCGAACAGCAACAAGGCTTTCTGCGTATTCCCTGGGATAATCTGTATGGAAGCTTTGCTTTTATTCCGTTTATCAAAGCAAAAAAACTAAAAAACCTCATCATTGCTGCTCCTGATAAAGGGGGTATGACGCGAGCGACTGGATATGCCAGGCGTCTTCAGGCTTCGGGTATTGCGCTTGTTTATAAAGAGCGGGATATCAGTGTCAATAATAAATCTGAGGCACTTGCCATGATTGGAGATGTGAAGGGAAATGATGTGCTTCTGGTTGATGATATGATTGATACCGCAGGAACGATTGTGAATGCTGCTGCATACCTGAAAAAACACGGTGCGAGAAGTGTTCGTGCTTGCACTACGCACGGTCTTTTTTCTGGCGATGCACTAAAAAAAATTGAAGATTCGGCTATTGAAGAAGTCTTTATCTCCGATACCATTCATCAACGCGACGAGGTAGTAAAGCATAAAAAAGTGACCGTCGTCTCGATAGCGCCACTCTTGGCTGAAGCAATCCGCCGCATCGAAACCGGTGAGTCTATCAGCAAAGACCTAATCCTCTAAATTCCCAAAATTGATAAATATCCTATAGTCATGTATAATTGAGGCTTATTCGATTGTTTTAGAGCCTATGAAGCCAGAAGTAATAGCACAGTATAGTCATCGTCTAAGCAGGTACGGCGCGAGCCATAACATGATCTCAGAAGGGGGTCCAGTGCAGTGGTTCAATGAAGATGGCAGCCCTGTGGAATATAAGAAAACAGCACCAGATCCTGGGTTTTCTCAGCACCCAGAATATCCAATTGAGATGAATCCTCATCCTCTGTTAAAAGAATTAGTTCAAGGTGTGCAGTCGTATCGTTTTGATTCTCATGCTATAACACGCGAAGTTTTTGAAACTTTTGCCAAAAGGGCAGAGAATAAGCTTCCATTTCCTCGTGTGCAGGAATTTAACGGGCTTTTTCTGGAACTCTACTTACGAGACGCTCTTACTAATGCTCAAGAGAAAGGTTTTCCAATTAGCCCAATTCCGCATAACCTTAGAAGTGGTGAGTATTTTTTCTCTTCTTCAGATGCATTTAGCAATGTAAAGGCATCACGTTTTTACCGAACTGACAGTGATGGCAATCCGCGCGGAGAGGTATGTGCTGAGTACGATGCTGCAGGAATACTTCATATAGGTGGGGGAGAAATTCTTCCATTTGTTTTTGAGGTAAAGGCAAGTCAGGATCCGATGGAAGAACATGGGTTAAACGACGCAATGAAGCCGGAAACACTGGTAAAAAAATATACACCATTGGGAGAACTCTGCGACGGATTGCCAGTGGGATACACCATTCTCGCCCTTCAAGGAATGTACAATTCGTTTAGTACGTGGCAAAAGCATTTCCGAGCAAACGGGGGCATTTTAGAAATGGTGTTTATTCGGCATCAACAACTCGAAGATCTTTCGAAAAAAGTAAGCCATCGGCTAGCTGTACTTTCTTCGCATAACGAGTAACCTCATCCTTACGCAGTTCTTTCGAAGGTTTCATAGAAGCTTTACTCATTGCTTCTATACTCGTCTTTTAAAGAAGGAGGTGAGATAGATGGGATTATTAGAAATCATAGCCGTTGTGTTAGTGATAGCATGGCTTGGAGGGTTTGCACTTCATATTGCAGGAGGTTTAATTCATATTTTACTCGTTGTTGCCGTTGTGTTGTTCTTACTACGCTTCCTTAGGCGTACTACTGCATAAAGATAGACTTGCTCCATTTTTGAGATAACCGTACAATAGATATATGAAGCTATTCTCAGGGACTGCAAATCTTCCACTTGCAGAGGCAGTCGCAGCTCTTCTGGAAAAAAAAGTAGCACCAGTTGAGCTGCACTTGTTTCCGGATGGGGAGCAGCGTGTGAAGTTAATGGAGTCGGTCGTCAATCAGGAGACTGTCGTCATTCAGTCAACTGGTATGCCCACCGATGTAAACTACATGCAGCTGTTTCTGTTGATTGATGCCTTGAGGAGAAGTGGGGCTAAATCAATAACTGTTGTTATTCCGTATGTTGGGTATCAAAGGCAAGATCATGTGTTTCGTGAGGGTGAAGCGAGGTCTCTTGAGGTCATGATTCGTTTTATGGAGCAGGCTGGAGGAACGAGTTTTATTGCTCTGGATCTTCACTCGATAAAGATTCCTGAACTGTTCTTAAAACCCATAGCACATCTTTCAGCGCTACCACTTTTTGCAGAAGAGATAAAAAAACGAGGGTTTGTTGATGGACAGACATCACTTGTATCACCAGATATGGGTGGTATGCATCGGCTTGGAAAATTGGTGGAGCTTATCGGTGAACTTCCGCAGGTCGCAATCGAAAAGAATCGCGATCTCACGACAGGTTCAATTGATGCATCTGCTGTCCATGGAGAGCTAAGGAAACGAGCGATTATGCTTGATGATATGATATCTAGTGGGAGAACGACCGTTCAGGCCTGCGAGATCCTCAAAGCGCAAGGAGTAGAGGAGATTTATGTTTTTGCCACGCATCCAGTTTTTTCAGAAGAAGCATCAGAAATTCTGCAGAAATCTCCGGCCAAGGAAGTCATTGTGAGTGATACGATTCTGATTCCAAAAAAAAAACAATTTGAAAAATTGAAAATTCTCTCGGTTGCCCAACTTATAGCCACGCAATTAAAATCCTAGCAATCTTGTATTATTCTTCTGCCTGATTTCATGATATAAATCAGCTATAATAACTTCATTCATGAGAATTCCTAAAGCTATTCAGTCAGTCATCGAGTCTTTTGAGAAACTACCGGGAATCGGGCCGAAATCCGCACAGCGACTGACCTTTTACCTCCTCCATGTTCCTCAAGGTGAGTTAGATCGTTTTGCCCAGTCAGTACAAGGATTAAAAAAAGATACTGTAATATGTTCAATTTGTAAAACGGTCGATGAGACAGATCCTTGTAGTATTTGTAGTGACACGAGTAGAAATCATATGATCGTTTGTGTCGTCGAGCAGCCACTCGATGTGCTCGCGATTGAGAAAAGCGGAAAATATAAGGGAGTTTATCAGGTACTTCATGGAAAAATAGATCCTCTTAATAACATTGGTCCTGATGAGATCTACATTCGAGAACTCTTTACTCGTCTCCAGAAAGATGAGGTTCAAGAAGTGATTCTTGCCACGAATCCGACGATGGAAGGAGAAGCGACCGCTATGTATATCGCCAAACAGATAAAAGAAACCTACCCATCGGTAAAAATCACGAGAATCGGTCGTGGTCTTCCGATAGGGTCAGACCTGGAATACGCAGATAGCACGACGCTGGAGCGTGCGATGGAAGGACGAAGTAGTTACTAACGAGAACTCGTTTCTAGTAAGTTTAGGAAGCTACGCGGTAATAGACAGGGTGCTCAACTACAGGAGAAGGTAGGTGGCGGTAATCTCCAAATTTTTCGTATATTACTCCAAAGGGTCTGCTTCCTGGAAGCGTTAGCATATGATCCTTTGCCGTATTCCTTACTAGTTTTCCTCCGGGAGTTTGATGGTTGGCAACGTCTTCATGAAAATGCCCATGAAGTACTAATACTACGTTATCGAATGCGTCAATTGTCGTTTCAAGCGGCTCATGTATTCTTTTTTGTTCGAAAGCACGACGCGATTGGGAGGGTGGGTAATGCATGGAGACAATATTTCTCGCTGCCTGAGTCTGATGCAATTTATATCTCAAAGCTTGAGCTTGTCGTTCCATAACTTGCGTATAATATGATTGATCGTACGGGAGTCCGTTTCCTATAGAACTGTGTCCGAAGCCACCACCAATTCCTTGAATTGCGACAAATCCGAAAACAGATTCACGGCCCTCATCACTGTCCTCTAAAAGAAAATAGTCCAGGTCATCGAGTAAATAAACATTTGAAGGTTCAGAGATAATAGCCTTGAACCGAGAAAGATCTGGTGAACGATAGTCGTGATTACCGAGTGTTACAAGGACAGGAGCTTCAGATCTGTCAAGAATTTTTGCAGCATCTTCTGCTTCCACAAGTTTTCCATCTTGCGACAAATCTCCTGTATGGTTAATGACACGACCTATCTTTCCGGCTTTTTCGAAATGATCCCCCCATTCATCTAACGTAAAACCTTGAAGAGTTGGAGATCCGATATGTGTATCACCGGTTACTGCAATGGGGAAGGTACGCCTGTCTAGCTCTGGCATATATTTGCTGAATTATAGCAAAAATGAACATGGATTAGAGCTCGATTTTTACTGTAAGGCCGAGGTGGTCAGAAAGCCTTGCTTCGTCATCTTGTATAACAGAAAAGCTTTTTACTTGTATATCTTGACTGACATAGATATAGTCGACTGCAATTCCGGGCGGGAAAAGGTGTGATGCTCGATGAATCTTAGGATTTAGCGTATTGGCAACAGTATGCTCAGTCGTGAGATTTCGTGCCAGTGTATCGATCCATCTAACAATCTGAGACTTTGGATTCACATTAAAATCACCTGAAAGGATAAAAGGAGTTGGCACAGTCTGCATATATTCATAGAGGATTTTTCCTTGTTCGACCTTGTATGGTTTGTCTTCAGAGTTTGGGCCGACAGTCAGATGGGTGTTCACTGTCGTAAGCCTTTTTCCACTAAGTGAAAATGTCGTCACGATAGCACAACGTGGATCCTGGTGAATATCTCTTTTTTCATAATCTGCTATTTCCCTATATGGTTTTAGATAAACTGCTGCTTCTTTTTCAAGACGTAGTGACTGTTTAAACAGTGTTGCATTTCCTTCATAGGATTCTTTTTCACCTTGTATATTCCATGTTTTTGCTTGGACACCGCTTAAGCCTAATTCCTCTTTCAGGACAGTAAAAAGGTCATTAGTACGATCAGAAAACCGACCGCCAGAGACTTCTTGAAAATGAAGAATATCAAAGTCATGTTTTTTAACGAACGAAACGATTTCTTCAAGGTACTTTCCATACCAGATGTTCAGCTGCAGGAGTTTCACTTGCATACTTGTTATAATACAACAACGATGATCACGAAAGAAGCGATAGAAACGCAATTAAAAACAGTTATTGATCCGGAGCTGAATATCAATATCGTTGATCTTGGTTTAATCTACGACATCTCCATAAAGCAGGAAAGTGGGGAAGTTGAGGTGACGATGACGTTGACGACCCCAGGGTGTCCTTTGTCCATGGTCTTTGAAGAGTGGATTCCTGAGGCAGTCAAAAAAGCAGAGGGAGTAAAAAATGTGCGAATCAACCTTGTCTGGGAGCCGCCATGGGATCCAGACAAAATCTCCGATGATGTGAAAGAAGAAATGGGCCTCATCCGCTAATTTTTTTGCGAAAGTCATCTCGTTTTGCTAGGCTATAGATATGGCCAAAATTGGATTTTTTGATGATGCGCTTGAGCAACTTGAAGAAGGGGTCAAGCAACAAGCAAAAGCTGCAGTACAATCGCTTGGTTCCCAGACAGGTGTATCCACACAACAGAACGCCCAACAAGCAGCTCCTCAGCCCCAACAACACGCTCCAGCGGACTTTGGAGGAGGCGGTACAAATGAGGCAGCACAAAACGATCCTTCTCAGATGCCGCATGCAGTAACCGATGAGGCGACGAAGCAGGTCGTCTCCGATTTCTATAAACCATCAGTTGAGAATATGTCACCAGAAGAAGAAGCAAAGCTGAGTGAACTGGCGAAGCAAAAACTTCGTGATGGCTTCACCCCCGAGGAGATACAGAGCCTTGAAGCATTACGGAAACGACTGCATGATGAAACCTACTATCTTCCCTTAACACAACGGAAGCCACATGAGGTAGAACAACACGAAGAGGAGCAGAAAAAAGAAGAAGCAAAGATGGAAGATTTACAAAAAGCAGAAGAGAAGAAGCAAAAAAATCAGCCGATGGATGTCCAGATGGGTTCCAATAGAGCAGAACGATTCCCCGGAGCAAGTGGATAATTAAACTATGGCTTCAGGAGAAGGAATACACCAGATACGACCTGTAGAACGATACATACGCGAACCATTATTGCACAACGGTAATGCAGACATTGTCGTAACCTATACAGATCATGGACAAACTCATACAACGCCCTTTCCTGGAGTAGAACAAACGTCAAAAGATCTGGAGCAGGGTTTTTCGGGTCAGAAAGTTCACGCTTTAGTAGCAGATAGTCAGCTGCGGCTAGATGAAACAGGTGCTCATCCCCAGGGATTACTCAAAGAGCACGTAGATAGAGCGCGGAATGTCCGTATTAAAGATAATGATCTCACTTTTCAAGAATGGGTGGTTCGGCAATCAGTACAAAACGGCACATCATTACTGTTTTTTGATGTCGGCGCAGTTCCAGAGATGGTAGATGCGAGTTATCAGGAGTATAAAGACAAAAAAGGCAGTCCTGAAGATCCCTATAATATTCTTTCTGAGCTTTCTCAGGATAAGACTTATCAAGAAGCACAGCGGGGTGTGGAAAGGACACAAAAAGCCAAAGGTTACTCATCGCTGTTTCGTAAGCTTGCGCTTGGGTCGATGGCGGAATCAGGTTTGCTGACTGCTGCCGCGGTTGCAACAGGGTTAAAGAAGAATCCTAAAGTGTCGCGTCGAAAATTCCTTTCACTGCTCGGAGCGTCTGCGGCAATTGGAGCAACTGGAGGAGCCGCCAGTGTGTCATCAGTAGTACATGAAGAACAACCACAGGGTTCAGCAGTAGAGCGAGACAAGATGCTTAATGGTTTGCCATCAGTTCCATCGGATAAATTTAACAGTAGTCGCAATGATCTGTACAATCATGATCTTCAAAGAGTGAAAAAGGAGATTGCGACACCTGGCATTATCACCGATGAGCTAAGAAATACACCTGAGTTTCAGCGGTATACAGCGTATGCTGGAGAAGTTGCTGAGATTCTCTCAGGATTTAGGAATCTTGTTGCTGCTGACCTTGTCGCCTTCTACGCCCAGAATGAAGTACAACCAGAGTTTCCAGAGAATATTGCAATTGTTATGGGGGAGGCGCATGGGACCATGCCGGAAAATCAAAATATTGCCTGGTTGATCGAACATAAACAGGAACGAAGAGCGGGCATAGCGGCGATGCTTCCAACGCTTGAAGAAGCCGTCCGTAAACACTTGGGAGACGATGCTGTCACTTCGTTGCGAGAAGGTCTCTTAACATTTCAAAGACGATACAGGGTGCACGCAGATGGAATGATAGAGACACAACATCTCCCGCCATCCCCTGGATTACAAGCAGCACTCAACGGAGACGTTCCTCAATAGCCATCATAGATTCATCAGCCGGATAGTTCGAATGTAGATCGTTAACCTCTTTTATGATTAAATAAAGTGATGAGTGAATCTCGCGGCGGACCGGAAGTCCGCTCTCCTGTTGAAGAGCCACTATTAGCCACTCCTGTTGTTTGCCTCATGCTTGAACCTCGGAATGTCGAGCCAATTCGAGGGAATGGTGGTGTTTCAGCAGAAGAATTACAGCTTCGAACGAGGCTTCGTCCGCAATTCGTGCCATATCTCATTACCGATGAGAAGCTTGATCGATTTGCCGATGAAGACGTAGAGATAGTTGATCATTTTGGCCCGTTTACGGTCTATAAACCCCTTGGTCTCCATGGCCCGCAGGATACTGGATGGTACTTCGATAGAGATGAATTCAGTTTTTTTCGAAACAATCTCACGAGAGAAGCTTCACTTCCGGAAATGGATCGATCGCTTACTGATCAGAAGAAAAAAAAACCCTCTGGTCCACGAACTGAAATCGAACGTATGAAGCTTGCTCCCTGGGAAGCAAAATTACGAGCAAGAGAATTCGCTCATTTAATTGACGAAGAGATCATTGCACGGGTTGAGACATTGCAAGACGGAGACATTCCTCATTTTCCAAGAGTAATACTTCGAGGATTCAACGATCTGGCTGAGCAACTACAAAACGCAGATCCTACTATGAAGCTTTTCGAGCAGAATTATTTACAGAAGTTAATCCAATACACCTCTGGAGAAGTTTTCGACCAGTACTACGATGAAGAATCCGGTGCATTCGACTGGGATATGACCACAGGTTTTGATGCCTATGAACGGGCACTTGATCTCATGAAAGGGCAAGGAGAAGCACTCGGCGCAAAAGAGAAAAAACCGCGACATAAGGGCGTACTTATTCCGTTTACCAGATTTGCCGGAGAACCTTCGTATACGCCGAATGCCTCCATAGGCATTGTCGGACAGGAAATGATTATTAGAAATAACGGAGAAGAGTATCATTTCCCGATGCCTGAGCGAAGGGGAGATGCTGAAGTCTGTTACAAAGGCGGACTTGCTCGTATTGTTGCAAAAATTGCCTTAGGTGAAGATATTACAGCCGAATTACCCGTCAAAGATGTCGATGTCGTTATTTTTGGCGAGAATCCGCCGAGTATGGATTTCATTCGAGATAAGTATGAAACTGATTTGCGGGAGACAGAGAAGATTCCTACAGGCGGATACGAGGAGTACGCTGCTACACGAGACAGTGTCTATAACGAAGTTGTCGTAACACCGGATGGCGTTTTTATTTCACGGAATGCATTATCCAGTATGTATCAAGGATTCACACGAGCTGCTGCTGACAAAACAACTGAGAGTCTCTTTGGGAAAAACATTTTTTCCGTGTACACCGCAGACTTACCCTCAAAAAGACACCTTAATGAAGAGGGGATTCCCGAGGTTCCTGATGTCGTAGCTCACATGGGTTATGAAAGGTTCCCATCCCCGATAGCGCTCTCTCGTATGATAAAACTCTTAGTGGACGGAAAGACCGATGGCATCGTCATTCCTGAAGGGGTGAGAAAGATGGACCTTGGACCCCACTGGCTAGTCAATGTACGCAAAATACAAGGAGAGCAAGATTCAAAGGTCAGACAAGCGAAGATGGAACGACTGACTGCACTTGCCGATATGCTTGATGTTCGTTACTTGAGAGGGCTTTCTCCTGAAGAGAGGCAAGATCCAGACATCTTTTATCAACGACTGACAAAAGAATTTCCAGATTTCGATATGGAATCGAGAATGTCCGATCGGGATACGATTATCTGGGTCGCGCACAAGCTAAAAAAATATTTAGTGCGGTCATACATGCAGACACTCGGCTATCCCTCACCAGTTGAGCGTAAGGTACAAGGGGAGCTTGTGAGAGAAGATATGGATTTGGAACTCTTAACCATTCCTCCACTCGAAGCATATGGCGTGGCATCGGAGCGAGTGATTCATGATGTTGAAACAAAGCAACATATTCAAGGAGACCGAAAAGAAGTAGAAGAGACGATGCGTTTGCAAGGGGAATACAGAGCGTTTCAACAATCAGAAAGTCTTGCAGATCTGTATATGGAAACCGGTGAAGATCCATACAGTGATGAACTTTGGAAAAAGACTGTCGATCTCGCACGTGGCGAAGCGTTATTTGGAGAAGGAAAGGATGGGTTTTACGGTAAATACGATGTTGAAGAGTTGGTTGCTGTAGGGGAGAAATTGAGAGCAGCGAAGTCATATGAGGAAAAGTATCGAATTATGGCAGAAAAAGCTTCAACCGGTGAGTTGTGGTACGACGTGATTCTTGGCCATATTAACGATAAGTCATTTGCACCTGTTAGGGATGATATTGCCCGTCAGGCAGCTCGACGTGGAGCACGATTCGATCATATCGTTGATGTAGGTACTGGCCCTGGAAATGCGATCAAAGCAGTTGCTCCGTTTGCTGATCGTCTCACCGGTGTTGATCAATATGCATTTTTGTTGGATACCGCAAAGAAAGAAGGAGTGCCAGAGAATGTTACGCTTACAG
>Ga0080064_1005132_pt1 | contig 15754 bp, 12 predicted proteins | sample Subgrocontami54m_FD_69260 | JGI IMG/M metagenome (GOLD analysis project Ga0080064, IMG submission 69260) | Subsurface groundwater microbial communities from S. Glens Falls, New York, USA - GMW46 contaminated, 5.4 m (SPADES assembly) (version 2) ...
CCGCTCGGGGCCCGAACCGCGCCGGCCCCCCTCGGCGGGCGCCGTGGGGGAGCCGTTCGTGTTCGCCCAGTTGCGCCATCGCGAGCGCCGGGCCGGCCGCGCCGCGAGCCTGTTCTTCTGGCGCGACCGCACGCGCGAGGTGGACTTCATGGCCGAAGCGGGCGGGCGCGTGGAACTGTTCAAGGCGAAATGGACCGAGTTGCCCGGCGCCGGCGACGCGGTGAATCTGAGCTTCGTGCGCGACGTGGTGGGCAAGTCCCGGATTGCCGGTGGCGCCGTCGTCTGCCGCGCACCGAACGGCTTTCCTCTGTCCAACGGGTTCCGGGCATTGCCGGTGCAGGACCTGGTGTAGCCGAGCGGCGCGCGAATAGAAATGCCCCCGGCGGGGGCATTCTATTTCGGAGGGGACGTCGAGGAGCCCTGCGGCCATTTTTCCCTCATCCCCGGCCCTTCTCCCGGAGGGAGAAGGGGGATTCTCGTTGCGCTACGGCGGCCGTGATATCGTTATAGCACCATTGCGCTACACCGAATTCTTGGATACGAGGCTTTGCGATGTCGACCACCACCATTCGCCTGCTGCAGGATCTCAAGGAGCGCATCGCTCGCGCGGCGGAACGCGCCGAAACCACCGCGCACAGCTTCATACTCGAAGCGATCGTCGAGAAGACCGAACTGGACGAGCACCGGGCGGAATTCGAGGAAACGGCGGAGCGGCGATACGCCGACATCGTCGCCTCCGGCAAGACGGTGCCGTGGAATGAGGTGCGTCGCTATCTCGAGCGTCGGCTCACCGGCAAGAAGCTTGCTCGACGCAGACCGCGAACGCTTACGCGCTAGTCATGTAGGAAAACGTAGGCTTAAGAGGCACCGGCGTCTCTCGGCGAGTCCACCGGACTCGCCTCGCCGAACCAGTGGATTCTTCGAACCACCGCTCTGCGCCAACAATAATGCCCCTCGCTTGGGGGCATTTCTATTGGCGGAGAGGGTGGGATTCGAACCCACGATACGCTTGCGCGTATTCCAGTTTTCGAGACTGGCCTGTTCAACCACTCCAGCACCTCTCCGCAGGGGACGAATTCTACCATCCGCGAGGGGCGGCCGCAGCCGCGGGGCGAAGCGTTCCCGCCCGGTCTAGGCGTACTCGATGCCGGTCTGCGCGAGTCCGACGAGATCGATGTTGATCTTGTTGAGCCCGTCCTCGGCCGCGAGGACGGCAAGCGACGCCTGCGTGTAAGCACCGCTGTCGAGCAGGTGGACGAAGTTGTCGAGATCAGCCGCTCCCGGGTCCGAACCGGCGATGTTCTTGTACACCAATTTCACGAAGTCGGTGTTGGAGCCGGAGCCGAAGAGCTGCTCGAACAGGTCGGTACCCATAGCGAACTTGGCCACCTGCTCCATCGTCTGGCCCGAGTCGAACATCCGGAGCCCGGTTCCGACGTATTCCTTTGTGTGCAGGTATTGCTTGCCGAACAGCGCGCCGATGATCTTGGCGGCATTTCCGGCGTTCCCGGCGAGGTCGATCGCGACCGAAGCGTCGGCGAATTTCAGGCGCTCCACGTCGAAGAGATTGTCGGTGCCTTCGGATCCGGTCTTCGCGGCCACCGTGTAACCGAGAACCGGGTCGCCGCTGTCGGCGAGGGTGTAGTTGCCGCGGTTGCCGGCATAGACCGCAATGTCGATCCCGGCGCCGCCGTCGATCCGATCATTCCCTCCACCGCCAGTCAGGGTGTTGTTGGCGGCGTTCCCGAGCAGCGTATCCTTCTCGCCTCCGCCAACCGCGTTCTCGATCGTGGTATTGAACGCGATGGCGACGATCGGGGTGTAGCTCGTCAGCCCGCCGATGTACGCCCGATAGCTCACCGTGCCCGGGTTAAGGTCCAGCGTGACCGAGATACCCAGGGAGGCGGCACTCAAGGTGTCGGTGCCGGCCGCGTCCCAGATCGTGTAGTCAGAGTTCGGCGAGAACGTATAAGTGTCGTCGCCCGCCTGGGTGGCCAGGTTCGCGCCGTACAGATACTGCAGCGCGGCGACGTCGAACGGCATGGGCGACTTGTCGGGGATTCCGCCCATGTTGTACGTCTCCACGGTATACGCGCTCGCGTCCTGCGAGGTGGGCAGGTAAGGCGGCGAGGGCTCGTCGCCCACGGCGCTGTAATCGCCGGGGTGCTTCAGACCCAGGGCGTGCCCGATCTCGTGCAGGAGCGTCACGTAACCCGTCGTGCCGGCCGAGGGCGAGGCGTTCGCGGAGACTTCGTTCGCCAGCGCGATGTCGGCAAGGGTCAGCGCGTCGCCTGACGGGTACGCCAGGGTGACAGCCTTGGCCACGCCTTCTTCGTAGGCCGTCCAGAACCGGATCTGGCCGGAGCTTCCGTCCACTTCCGTGAACGTGATGTTGGCGTACGTCGAAATGGTGGACAGGATCTCCGCTGCGGCCGCCTTCTGCGCCTCGGTGAAGGGCTGGTAGTTGCCGATGTCGGCGGCAGCGTACTCGGACGGCAGCGTGTCTGGGAAGCTGTAAGTGACATTGACCGGCGTCCCCATCGGTGCATCTGCATTCCACCGCACATTCGGTTGATCGAGGATCCCCTGGACGTAGTAGTCCGGGTCTAGCGTCTTTGCCGTCAATTGATATGTGCCCGACGAATACAGGCCACCGACATCCAGGAAATAGGTGCCGGACTCCTGGGGAATGTAGACAATCTGAGCATCGTTGGATGTGCCGAGAAACGGGCGTCCACCGTTGTCGTCGTAGCGAAGCGCCGTATTGCTTGAGTCGTGAAGGGTCAACGCGGGATTGCCCAGCGTACCGCCACCCGAGCTGGAGCCCTTGAGGTCGAACTGGTATGCGTTTCCGGCGACAAGCTCGACCCGGAAATAGTCATGATCGTAGGTGACCTCGAGGTTTCCGGAGGCCGTTCCTCCGATCGCCAAGCTGCCTGTGGTGGCGATATTGGCGGTGTAATCGTCCTGGGCCTCGGCAATCGAAACCACGTAGGTGCCCGCGCCTGACGACTTGTGCCTGACCGCGATGTAATAGGTTCCTCCCGAATCCAACGGAAGCAAGCCGCCGGACGCGTCGGTCCCGACCCCCCCTCCGTCGAAGGAACTGAGTGACGCCCCGCCGGAGGAACACAAGGTGAAGTACGGATCGCTCAGCGTTCCGCTGCCCGAACTCGCGCCCTTCACATCGACGGCGTAGCGCACGCCGCGCGTCAGCTCAACCCGGAACCAGTCGATGTCTCCCGATATCTCGAGGTTGCCCGTCGCCGACCCGCCAATGGCTATGTAGCCGGAAGTCGAACTCGAACCCGCATAGTCGTCCTGCGTCAGGACTATGGGGACGCCGATAGACGGGTTGTTGGTCTCGTTGCCCTCGGCAACAGCGTTGTTGTAGTCGGGGATGGCCCCGATGTAGTACGTGCCTGGGGCGAGCGTGGTGGGGAGGGTGACGCTGACGTTCTCCTTGGTACTCCCTTTGGCCGCGATCGACGCGACCGAATCCATGCTCAGCAGCGTGTCCGAGGTCGTGATGATGCTGTCAGTCGACAGGTAGATCCCCGTCGTGGAGGCGCCCGCTGTTACATTGCCGACGTTGTACACATCGAACGACAGCTTCACCGTTTCGCCCTTTGTGACCGAGTAGCTGCCCGGCGTGACCGCACCGAGCACGTCCAGGTCAGGCAGGCCCGTCGCGGTGACGGCTATGGCGACCCCGGGCGAGGAATTGTTGGCCTCGTTGCTTTCGGTGATCGCGTTGTTGTAGTCGGCGATGACACCGATGTAGTAAGTGCCTGCGGCGAGCGTACCTGGTATCGTTACGTTTGCCTGCTCGTATTCCTTGTATCCCGAAGAGATCGACTGCACGCCGTCGGTCGCCACAAGCGTGTCCGAAGTCGTGATAGTGCTGTCGGTCGAAAGGTAGATTCCCGAGGTCGACCCGCCTGCGACGACGTTGCCGAGCAGATTGTTGACGTAGTAAGAGAGCGTGACCGAGTCGCCGCTTACCACCGAGCTGCTGTTCAGATAGGGCACGTCGTTCAAGTTCAGGTCGGGCAGGCCCGGCCCGCCGATGGTGATGCCAAGCCCGGTCAAGGAATTGTTGGCCTCGTTGCTTTCGGTGATCGCGTTGTTGTAGTCGGCGATCGCACCGATGTAGTAAGTGCCTGCGGCGACCGTGACGGGAATCGTGATATCTATCTGCTCCCATTCCCCGTAATTCGGAGAGATCGACTGCACGCTGTCGGTCCTCAGCAGCGTGTCCGAAGTCGTGATGGTGCGGTCGGTCGACAGGTAGATTCCCGAGTTCGACGCGCCCGCAACGGCGTTGCCGAAATTGATAACGCCGTAATTGAGCGTGACCGACCCACCTATTGCCACCGAGCTGCTGCTGAGCGTGGACATGTAGTCCACGCTCAGCTCGGGCAGCGCCTGCGCGCCGACGGCCTGCGCGGTCATCTACCCGGCTCCCGCGAGAGCGGTCGCCGCCGCGGTCGATGCGCCGGGTTCCGACGACGTGCCGCTTTCATGTCAGCGTCCGCGAGAGAACGATCAGCAGCAGGGGCTGGACGGATCGACGCGCGCGGCGTGCGCACGTCGTCGTCGAATGATTGTTTTCGAGAGCGAGGAATGCCCGGTGGCGGAGCGGCGAAGCGCAGCGCGAACCGCTGTCATCATAGTCTCTCCTCTGCAATCGGGCCCTGGATGCTGCGGCCTCTGTCGGTCGAGAAATGTTGCCCACGCGTTGGCGCATTGTCAAGACCAGCGGTCACGCACCAGGCTCTGCAATGCCCGGCATCCCGGAGCACCGTCGTCCGAAACCTTGGACGCGACCGCGATCGAGCCTGAATCCGCGTCGGCGGCCGAGTGGCCTAGGTGTGATGGCCATTCAGCCTAGCGTGAGCGAGCGAACCCTATCAACGGGAAGGCCGCCACGCAGTCGCGCTATCATGGCGGCTCCAACCGGAAACCGTCATGGCCGCCGACCCTTCCCGCGTCCCGAAAGACGACCCCGCCCAGGTCGTGCGCGACTACCTTGCCGCAATGGAACGTCGCGACCTCGCCGCGGCGAAGGCGATGCTCGCGCCGGGCTTCAGCATGGTCTTCCCCGGCGACCGCCGGATGAGCACGCTCGAGGAGCTGGTCGAGTCGGCGAAGCGCCGCTATCGGCGCGCGCTCAAGGACTACGAGCGCTTCGACGTCGCGACCGGGCAGGACGGCGCGTCGGTCGTGTACTGCTTCGGCAGGCTGCGCGGGGAGCTGCTGTCCGGCGAGCCCTATTCCGGCATCCGCTTCATCGACCGCTTCACCGTCTCGGGCGGCAAGCTGGTCGACCAGATGGTGTGGAACGACATGGGCGAAGTGCTGGGATCGAAGATCGCGCCAGGCGTGACCTGACGCGGGGAGCGCCGTGGGCTGCGCTCCCGCAGCCCGCGCTTGACTTCGCAGGACGAGGGTGCCTACATTCCATGATGTGATGCGCGGCGAGCTGGATGTCAAAAAGGTGGAGGAGACGAAGATGAGCTTCAAGGATACGAGAAGGACGCTGCTCAAGGGAGCCGGTGCGAGCATCGCAACGCTTGCCCTCGCCCAATACGGCAGGGCGGCGCTGGCGGCCGACAAGGACACGGTGGCCATTGCCTGGCCGAGCGACGTCCCGAGCTGGGACCCTCAGCAGAGGCTGGTTCCGGATGCCCAGTCGATCTACAAGGCGGTGTTCGACCAGCCGATCGAGCAGAGCGTGAGCATGGCCCTCAGGCCGCATGTCGCCAAGGCCTGGAACCTGTCGGCCGACGGCAAGACCCTCGAGCTCGAGTTTCGCGACGACGTGCTCTGGCACGACGGCAGCAAGTTCACGGCTGCGGATTTCCGCTTCGGCTGGTTCGAGCGCGTGCAGCGCAAGGACGCCATCGACCTCGCCCGCGTGTGGAACGAGGTCACCGATATCCAGGTCGTGTCGCCCACGCGCGCCGTGGTCAGGATGTCGCAGGCCAAGCCGACCGCGCTGCAGTGGCTCGCTTTCATGGGCAACTTCGTCGTCCCCAAGGACTACATGGAGAAGGTCGGACTGGACGGGTTCCGGGAGAAGCCGATCGGGTCCGGCCCCTACCGGCTGGCGGAATACCAGCTCAATTCGCGCATCGTCCTGGAGCGCAACGACCAGTACTGGGGACCCAAGCCGCAGGCCCGCCGCGTGATCATCGAGATCGTCAAGGACCCCTCGGCGCGGGTGGCCGCGATACAGTCGGGCAAGGTGGACCTCGCGCTGAACCTGCCGGTGAGAGAGGTCGATCGCCTGTCCAAGACCGCGGGCCTGTCGGGCGAGTTCAACCCGATACCGCGCCTGATCCTGATGCACGCGCGCAACGACATGGGCTTCGCGGACGAGAACGTCCGCCTCGCCGCGCACCACGCGATCGACAAGCAGGCGCTGTCCAAGGCCTTCTACAACGGCACCGCGGTGCCGCTTTCGATGGTGTCGACGCCGGGAACGCCCGCCTTCGACCCGGGCTTCAAGTTCGCCTACGACCCGAAGCTGTCGCTGGCGCTGCTCGCCAAGGCGGGCTTCACCCCGTCCAAGCCGCTCAAGATAAAGCTCGCCACCACCAACGGCAATTTCCCGGGCGACTTCGACATCGCCAGGGCGATCGCGGCGATGTGGAAGAAGGTCGGGATCGACGCCGAGGTGGACGTCATCGAGTACGCCAAGTACTTCGAGCTCAACCGCGGGCGCAAGCTGCCCGAAGCCACGATCTACAGCTGGGACAACGCCACCGGCGACCCGGAGATTTTCACCGGCTATCTGCTCAATCCCAAGAAGCCGTTCACGCCGTGGCGCGGCGAGGAGGAGGGAAAGCGGGTCCTGGCGCTCGAGAGCGTGGTCGACTACGACAAGCGCGTTGCGGGTTACCGCGACTTCGAGAAATACGCCGTGGAGCACGGGGCCACGATTCCTCTGCTGCAAAGCGTGCAGACGCTGCTGCGCAAGCGCGACCTGCAGTACCAGAAGTACCGTTCGGGCATCGTCTACTTTCAGTCGCTCGCCTGGAAATAGCCTTCGCGGGCAGCGCACGGCGTGAGCGGCGCAACGGCACGTGCCCTGGCGCGCCGGCTGCTGGCGGCCGCGCCCATGCTGCTCGCCGTCTCGGTGCTGCTGTTCGTGGTCCTGCGGCTGATCCCGGTCGATCCCCTGGCGCTTTCGGTCTCGCCCAACGCGACGGTCGAGGAGATCGAGAAGATCCGCCACGAGATGGGTTTCGACCGGCCCATAGGCACGCAATACCTGCTCTGGCTGAAAAGCGCGCTGCAGCTCGATTTCGGACGCTCCATCTACCATAGGGAAAGCGTCGCCTCGCTGATCGCGCGCACGCTGCCGGCCTCGATCGAGCTCGCCGCGCTGGCGATACTGGTGGCCTCGGTGCTGGGGCTCGCGGGCGGACTGGCTCTGTTCCATGTCCGGGGAACGCGAAAGGAGCCCGTGCTCGACGTCGCTTCCATCGCCATCCTGTCGCTGCCGGAATTCCTCTGGGGGCTGTTCTTCATCCTGCTGTTCGGGGTTCACTGGGCCCTGCTGCCGTTCACGGGGCGGCTGTCGCCTGAATTCTCGATGCCGGCCGCGCGCACGGGTTTCCTGCTCCTGGACACGCTGCTCGCGGGCCGGTTCGACATGTTCGCCGACGCCGCGGTGCACATGATCCTGCCCGCGCTCGCCCTGGGCGTGGGCTTCTCGCCCGCGATCATGCGCGTGCTGCGCTCGAGCCTGCAGGACGTCTATGCCGAAGACTACATCCAGCAGGCCCGCCTGCGGGGCATCGGGGAAGTGCAGATCCTGCTGCGCCACGCGGCCAAGAACGCCATCCTGCCCGCCCTCACCCTGATGGGCGTGCAATTCGGTTTCCTCTTCGGCGGCACGCTGCTGATCGAGGTGATCTACTCCTACCCCGGCATGGGCAGCATGATGGTCGAGGCCGTGCGCAACGCCGACCTGCCGGTGATCCAGGCGGTCGGCCTGACCTACTGCATCGCGGTGCTCGCCATCAACGGTCTGGTCGATGCCGCCTACACGATGCTCAACCCCAAGCTCAGGCCGCGCTAGACCGTGATCGCCCTCGGGTCCCTGGATTGGCGCGCCGCGGCGAGATCGCCGCGAGTGCTGATCGGCGCGGCGCTCGCGCTCGCACTGGTGGGCTGCGCATTGCTCGCGCCGTGGATCGCGCCGCACGATCCGGAAGACCAGAACCTGATCGCCTCCCTGCTGCCGCCGTTCTGGGTCGAGGGCGCCGACCCCGCCTACCCGCTCGGCACCGACGGCCTGGGACGCTGCGTGCTGTCGCGGCTGCTGTACGGGTCCCGCGTCGCGGTCTATGTGGCGGTGACGGCTTCCTTCGGCGCCATGCTGATCGGCGGCGTGCTGGCGCATCTCGCCGGCTATTTCGGCGGGCGCGTGGACTGGCTGATCTCCCGCGCGGTGGACATCTGGATGTCCTTCCCACCGGTGGTGCTGTCGCTGATCCTCATGGTCGCGTTCGGCGTCGGCGTGAACAACGTCGTGCTCGCCATCGTGCTGGTCGACTGGACCCGGTTCTGCCGCGTGCTGCGCAGCGAAGTGGTGGTCATCATGCACCGGGACTACATCGCCGCGGCGCGCCTGGTGGGCTTCTCGCACCTGCAGATCATGGTGAGGGAATTGCTGCCCGCCACCGCGCCCCTGCTCGCGACCCTGCTGTCGCTGGAGATGGGCATCGCGGTGGTCGTGGAGGCGATCCTGAGCTTCGTCGGCATGAGCGTCGAGGCCAACGTGCCGGCCTGGGGCGTCATGATCGCCGACGCGCGCACCACCATGTACCAGACCGCCTGGAACATCGTGCTGCCGATACTGGCCGTCTTCGTCACGGTGCTCGCCTTCAACCTGCTGGGGGACGGCTTGCGGCGCACGCTGGATCCGCGCCTGGCGCAACGGGCGGGGGCTTGAGCATGCCGCTCCTGGAGGCGCGCAATCTGTCGGTGGCCTTCAAACAGGGCGCGAGCGCGGTCCCCATACTGCGCAACATCAGTTTCTCCCTGGAGGAAGGCCGCGTGCTGGGCGTGGTGGGCGAATCGGGCGCCGGCAAGTCGATGATCGCCAAGACCATCGCCCACATGCTGCCCCCGAGCTTCGAACTGAGCGGGGGAGAGCTCGACTTTCGCGGCCGGTCGCTGACCCGCCTGCCCGAGAGCGAACGGCGCGCGCTGCTCGGCAAGGACATCGCCTTCGTGCCGCAGGAGCCCCTCACGGGACTCAATCCCGTGCTCACCATCGGCCGGCAGTTCGGCGAGCATCTGGCGCGGCTCGGCGTGCCGCGCGCGGCGCGCGAGCGCCGCGCCGTCCAGATGCTCGACAGCGTTCACCTGCGCGACCCGCAGGCGCTGCTGCGGCGCTATCCGCACCAGCTCTCCGGCGGCATGTGCCAGCGGGTATTGATCGCCATGGCCTTCGCCGGCGATCCCAGCCTCGTCGTGGCGGATGAACCGACCACGGCGCTCGATGTGACCATCCAGGCGCGCATCATGCGGATCATCGCCGAAATGAAGCAGCTGCACCGCACCGCGCTCGTCCTGATCACGCACGACCTGCGCCTCGCCGCGCATACCTGCGACGAGATCATGGTCCTGTATGCCGGATGCGTGGTGGAGCACGGGCCGGCGAAGCAGGTGTTCGGCGATCCGCGGCACCCCTATACGCGCTGCCTGGAGCTCGCCAATCCATCGCTCTCGAAGGAGCGGCGCGAGCTCGTCTCTCTGTCCGATCACATGCCGGGCCTGAGCGAGCTGGCCGGCATCGCCGGCTGCCGCTTCGCTTCGCGCTGCCCGGTACGCGGCCCGAGCTGCGAGACGGTGGATCCGCAGCTCACCCCGCTCGCGCCCGGGCGCTCGGCCGCCTGCCATCACCTCGATCGGGTCCGGGGCATCGTTGCGCGCGACGCATCGGCGGGCGCGCCCGCTCCGGCGCCGGCGGCGGTCCCGGTATTGCGCGTCGAAGGGCTCAGCAAGCGCTTCTCCGAGGGGCACTCGATTTTTTCCGCGAGTTCCCGGGAGGTGCTCGCGGTGGACAAGGTGAGCTTCGAGCTGGACGCCAACGAGTTCGTGGGCATCGTCGGGGAAAGCGGCAGCGGCAAATCGACCCTGGCAAGGCTGCTCATGGGGCTCGAGCAGCCGACCGAGGGCAGGATACTGATCGACGGCCGGGACCTGGACCCGGACGATGCCCAGTCCCACGGCCGGCGGATCGCGGCCCTGCAGATGGTATTCCAGGACCCGCAATCGGCGCTGAATCCGCGCCGCCGCGTCGCCGGCATCGTCACGCAGGCCATGGAGGCGGGAAGCCGCCATGCGTCCTGGCCGCAGCGGCTGGAACGCGCGCGAGAGCTGCTCGGCGACATGGGCATGCCGGAGGATTCCGCGCTGCGCTATCCGGCCCAGCTCTCGGGCGGACAGCGCCAGCGGGTCAATATCGCGCGGGCGCTGTGCGCGGTGCCGCGCGTGCTGGTCGCCGACGAGATCGTCTCCGGCCTCGACGTCTCGGTCCGGGCGCAGCTGCTCAACCTGCTCCTGCGCCTGAAGCGCGAGCGCGACATCGCCCTGCTCTTCATATCGCACGACCTGACCGTGGTGCGCTACCTGTGCGACCGGGTCCTGGTCATGTATCGTGGCAACATCGTCGAGGCGGGCGCCACCCGGGACCTGTTCGAGCGCCCGCAACACGCGTACACCCGCAGGCTGCTTGCGGCCGTGCCGCCCGACGATCTGAACAGCCGCTGGAGGGGCCTCGAAGTCCGGGCCGACCAGATCGAGGAGAGCGAGGAAAGCGAGGAGAACGCATGAAGGCCGTATTGTTCCGCCGCTACGGCGGCCCCGAGGTGCTGGAGTACGCCGAGCTTCCCGACCCGGTTCCCGCCGATGGCGAGGCGCTCGTCGAGGTCCGCGCCTGCAGCGTCAACCCGGTCGACTGGAAGCTGCGTTCGGGGCTGCTGCAGAAGTACTTCCCGCTCGAGCTTCCCGCCGTGACCGGCCGCGACGGCGCGGGCGTGGTGGCGGCGCTGGAGGGCGACTCGCAGGGATACACGGTCGGCGACGAGGTGTGCTTCATCGTCGCGCGCGGCCGCGGGAGCTGCGCGGAGCGGATCGCGATCGGGACCGGACGTCTCGCGCGCAAGCCCGCGCGCACCGGCTTCGCGGAGGCCGCCGCGTTCCCGCTCGCCGGCGTGACCGCCTGGATCGCCATCGTCGAAGCCGCTGCGGTGGCGCGCGGCATGAAGGTGCTCGTGCACGCGGGCGCGGGCGGCGTGGGCGGCATGGCGATCCAGCTCGCGCGGCACGCCGGCGCATCGGTCGTCGCCACCTGCAGCGCCGCGAACGCCGATTACGTGCGCGCCCTCGGCGCCGATGCCGTCAGCGCCTACGACCGCGAAGACTTCACCGCGCTCGGCCCGGTATTCGACGTGGTCTTCGACAGCATCGGCGGCGACGTGCACCGGCGTTCCTACCAGGTGCTGAAGAAGGGCGGCACGCTGGTCTACGTGGTCGCTCAGCCGATCGAGGACTTGTCCTCGCGCTACGGCGTCGCTACGCGGCCCGCCGTCGTGCGCGACGATCCGGCGGTGCTGCGCAAGGTCGCGGCGCTGGTGGACGCGGGCGCGCTCCTCCCGCAAGTCGGATTGACTCTTCCCTTCGCGCAGGCGGCGGAGGCGCAACGCATCAGCGCGAGCGGACACGCGCGCGGGAAGATCGTGCTCGCGCGGGACTGAGCGCCGGGCGCCCTCGCGCGCGCCGCCGCGAACGCGGCTAGAATGTGATCTGGGTTCCTCACCCGTGCCGGGTCGATCTGTTAGCATCGGCATACACGGATCTTCCCCTAGCCCTTTTCGAGAACCGCCATGCGCGAAACCTATATTCCCTACGGTGCCTACTGGTCCACGCCCTTCGTGCGCTGGCAAGGCTCCTTCTCGCACCTGCATCCGCTCGAATTTGCCGCGCACGTCGCAAAGGCCGAGTTGAAGCGCCGCAGCATCGATCCCAAGAGCTTCGATTTCGGGGTCCTCGGCGTGACGATCCCTTCCCCGAAGAGTTTCTGGGGCCTGCCATGGATAACCGGCATGATCGGCGCCGCGCACGTCGGCGGCCCGACCGTGAGCCAGGCCTGCGCCACCTCGGCGCGCTGCCTGCAGATGGCCTCCCAGGAAGTCGGCGCGGGCATGTCGGACTGCACCCTGGTGGTCGGCGCCGACAAGTGCTCCAACGGCCCGCACCTGTACTATCCCGACCCCGGCGGAGCGGGCGGCACCGGAACGCACGAAGACTGGGTGCTGGACAACTTCAACGCCGACCCGTTCGCCCGCTGCGGCATGATCAACACCGCGGAGAACGTGGCGAAGAAGTTCGGCGTCACCACTCAACAGCAGCACGACGTGAAGCTTCGCCGCTACGAGCAGTACCAGCAGGCCTGCGCGAGCGACCACGCCTTCCACAAGCGCTACATGACCCTGCCCTTCGAGGTGCCCGATCCGAAGTTCCGCAAGACGGTGAAGACGCTCTCCGGCGACGAGGGCGTACACCCGACCACGGCCGAGGGCCTCTCGGGGCTGAAGCCGGTGCTCCCGGGCGGCACGGTCACCTACGGCGGACAGACGCATCCCGCCGACGGCAACAGCGTGGTGATCGTCACCACGCGCGAAAAGGCGAAGACGCTGTCGGCCAATCCCAAGGTCGAGATCCGGTTGCTCGGCTACGGCCTCGCGCGCACCGACGTCGCCCACATGCCCTATGCGCCGGTTCCCGCGGCGAAGCGGGCGCTCGAGAGCGCCGGCCTCTCGATCAAGGATATCGACGCGGTAAAGACGCACAATCCGTTCGCAGTGAACGACGTCGTGTTCGCGCTCGAAACCGGCTTCGACCTGATGAAGATGAACAACTACGGCTGTTCGCTCGTCTGGGGCCACCCCCAGGGCCCGACGGGACTGCGCTCCATCATCGAGATGATCGAGGAGCTGGTCATGCGCGGCGGCGGCCGGGGCCTGTTTACCGGCTGCGCGGCGGGCGACTCGGCGATGGCCGCGGTGCTCGAAGTCCGCGACGCGGGCTAGCGCCGTCATTCCCGCGCAAGCGGGAATCCAGTCGCGTAGGTTGGGCTGAGGCCAGAGGCCGAAGCCCAACGATTCGACACCCCCAAGGTTGGGCTTCGCTAGCGCTTAGCCCAACCTACGCCGCTCTAGCGCGATTGAGGCAGCAACGACTCCAGGTCGCGCAGTAGGCCCGGTCGACGCGTCTTGGTGAGAACTTCGTCCAGTGCCTGCTCCATCGCTTCGTCCGGAAGACTGAGAATCGCATCTGCAAGCAACTTGCAGAAATCTTTCCTCGATACGCCCTTCCGGAGCATCTGAACCGCCGCCTTGGCGGCCTTGTCGACGACAGCCAGCGACAGCTTGGTTGCGACGGCTTCCGCAATCTCTGCGGCTTTCAACTCGGGGACAATCAGGGTCCAGGCAACCGTACTGAGCGTCGGCAGCAGCAGCTTTACGATCATCTGCTTTGTATCGCCGACCAGATGTTGTCCGAAATCATCCGGCCTGCAGAGCTCGCGCGTGCGACGCACCACCTCTCGTGCGATAGGTCGAAGCCTCGGGCGCAGGTACTCCCGGATTTCGCGCTGCTGGTCGAGCTCCAGCTTGTCGATCATGAGCCCTGAAGCGCCTTTCGCGATTGCCAATTTGAACAGGGCGGCCTCGAACGAATCGACCTGTCCCTCCACGATATCGTGCACGCTGCTTCCCTCCAGCCACTTCTCGAATCCTGCGGCCAAGCGCTCACCGAATGGAGTCCCGATCTCCTTCTTGGCGTCCCTGGCGGAAGTCTGAAGCCCCTTCTGGATGCCCCGGGTCAGGTGATCCACGAGTTCCGGAATTACCGCTCCCATAGCGCAAGTGGACGCGATCAAGCCTGCCAATGCGAAGCTCGCGATTGCCGTCGCGCACTTCATCGGCGCTGCTTCACTCAACGGGACCCAGGTCGAACGTAGCCCTGGCCCACCCCTGGTGTCTGCCAGGCATCGGCGCCGGGCCGCTTGAAGCCTTCGCCTGCCTGCGGTCCGCTGCTCGGCGCCGCGGTCGCCGGGCGTGGCGGCGGTTCGCTCGCCGCAATGAGGGAAGCGTTGATCCTGAAGGCGAGTCTCGCGCTGCCCGCCTTGACGTCGATCGCCCCGACCGGCCCGTACTGTTTGCCCATCGCATCGCTGACGAAAACCGCGTAAGTGTGTCCGGGCCGAACGTCTTTCCTGGGTGCGAACGTCGTTTTCACCGCGTTGTGCGCCTTGTCGAACGAAGCGAGTCCGGAAACCTCGTGAGCGCCGCCGTCACGCGGAACCAGCCTGACGTTGGTGAGGTTCGCAACGCCTTTCTGATGCTTAGGGAACACGATCCGCATGTCGATTTCCGGCGTCCCGGCGCCAGCGGCGCCACGTGCAGCGAGCAGGACGCCGGCGAGGAACAGCATACGCGCGGAACGACACATACTCCCTCCCCTGACTGTTTCAAATCCCCCTCCCTATGACTAGCCGTGCAGCCGGAGAAAGTCAAGCAAGATGCATCGGCGCGCGCGCCGCGTTCTACGCGAATTCCAGTCGCGACAGGTTGAAATTCTTCATGTGCCATTGCGCCCGCCCCGGCGATCAGGGCCGCGGATGGAATGTAGCTGAGCGTGACCAGGATGCACATGGCCAGCCCAAGGGTCCGACCCGGATTCGGGTCCGACTTGATTCAGCGCCTGCGAAACTCCCTGCCCAAGGACCTCGAAAGCGCGACGACCAGCACGAAATTCCAGACCACATTGGCCAGGGGAATGAACATGAGCCACACGAGTTGCGGCGAGAGCGCGCGGACCTCCGCTGAACATCGAGCCAACGCTCTTTGCAAGGTGAGCAAATAGAGGACGACCAGGACCAGGATGAGAATCAGCAAAGGAAGGACGAGGAATTCCGCCGTGCCAAGCCCAAACATTTTCGTTCCCCCCTCATGCGGAACCGCCAGGAAGACTCATCCGCGCCACGCGTGGCAGCCGGCGTGCAGGATCCTCGGGATCCTCTGGCGGAAATCTACGCCGGAACGAGGGACGATAGAAGCGCCTATTTCGCGGGCTCGATGGTCTCCAGGCCGCCCATGTAGTGGCGCAGCGCGACCGGGATGTCGATGCCGCCGTCGGCGCGCTGGTAGTTCTCCATCACCGCCACGAGCGTCCTGCCCACCGCGAGGCCCGAGCCGTTCAGGGTGTGCACGAGCTCGGGCTTGCCCTTGTCGTTCCTGAAGCGCGCCTGCATGCGCCGCGCCTGGAAGGCCTCGAAGTTGGAGCACGAGGAAATCTCGCGGTAGGTGTTCTGCCCGGGCAGCCAGACCTCGATGTCGTAGGTCTTGGCCGAGGAGAAGCCCATGTCGCCGGTGCACAGCGTCACCACGCGGTAGGGCAGCTCCAGGCGCTTGAGGATGACCTCGGCGTGGCCGGTCAACTGCTCCAGGCCCTCGTAGGATTTCTGCGGATGGGCGATCTGCACCAGCTCCACCTTGTCGAACTGATGCTGGCGGATCATGCCGCGCGTGTCCTTGCCGTAGGAGCCCGCCTCGCTCCTGAAGCACGGCGTATGGCAGACGAACTTGAGCGGCAGGGACGCCAGCGGCACGATCTCGTCGCGCACGATGTTGGTCACCGGCACTTCGGCGGTCGGGATGAGGTAGAG
>Ga0080064_1005135_pt1 | contig 15746 bp, 18 predicted proteins | sample Subgrocontami54m_FD_69260 | JGI IMG/M metagenome (GOLD analysis project Ga0080064, IMG submission 69260) | Subsurface groundwater microbial communities from S. Glens Falls, New York, USA - GMW46 contaminated, 5.4 m (SPADES assembly) (version 2) ...
TTTTTTCATACTTTTTATTTTAGACAAAAAGATGTTACTTACATTACTACCATACTAGCAGTAAAAAATAAAAAGAAAAACACCTTATTACTAAGGTGCTTTTATAATCTCTTTGGCTCTCACCCATCTTCAGGGCTTGAGTAATCCACGCACATAATATTCTTCGGCATATATCCCAATAACATCAAATCCCCATACACTCGCTGTACGATACGTGCCAGACTCGCACTCTTTTTCAGATACTTCTCTAAAAAACTCAAATCCCCTAAAGAGACGAGTTCCAGCAGCCGACTCCAGTCTTGGTTGTGACTCAATGCCATCAAGCTCAAGGGGTCGAAATCCTAGTATACCTTCACCGTAGGCACCTTCGTCATTTTTTAAAATAATACGTATGTGCGCTGTTCCTTCTTCTAGAATCTTATGGCCCGCGATAGCATCAAACGTTGGGGGCTCCTTTCCTAGCCAATCCATAAGACCAACAAAAAAAAGTATTCTACTCCTAGAAAATCCTGGATAAGGTGAGTTCCATGGCAATTGAAGCACTCTACCACAGGCAAACATCCCATTTTTTAATGGTATTCCCCAAAACTGCCCAGCCACCATATTCTTTGTGGTTTTTGGTTTAAATGGATATTTAATTTCTTTTTTTTGCATAGATGCTTGAAAGTCCCACTTAACAGTACTAAAAAGGTCCTTTTATTTCAAGGACTTCTTTAGCGGCTCTCTGTCATGGAGGATGTGAGAACCCTTTTAGTGACGAGGGCGCGCTATTCCTAATTTGAATGTGCTATCTCCCTTAGCAGCTCTGGGAAGGTTTTAATTAAAAATGAAAAATGCCCCCTATCCACAAAACGTACAACCGTTGCGTCGAGCTCCCTTTCGTATTTTTTTACAGCTTCTTGAGTTCCAGCGAGAGGATCATCATCTGAAACAAAAATTGTTGCCCCATTCTTTATATGTTTTTTAGTATCGCCTGGAATCTTGAAATTATTAAAATCATCAGTGATAGGAAAACCATCCTCTCTCTTGGACCAATACGCTGGGGCAATAAGAATAAGCTTACTAATAACTTTCTTCTCCTCAGCAATGTATTTCACGCAAACCGCGCCGCCAGCACTGAGTCCTACCAAGACAGTATTTTCATCGATTGCGGTTTCATCAAGCACTTTTTTCCATTCACTATACGGGGGAGCCTCCCAAACTTTTGGGATAATCGGACACACAACGTCATAACCCCGCTCGATGAGTTGTTTTTTTGTCCAACCCATCCAATTCCTCTCATCATTAGGATTACATTCAGGGAGCGTGGCGATTTCTTTTGCAAATAGACCATAAAGTAGTACTGCTTTTTTCATATAACTTCATTATAGCAAAAGCGAGGTAGTTAACCTCACTTTTGTATTGAATCCTATCTGGCTCCGAACCGTGAACGACGTTAGAACTATTATTCAGCGGCAGAGTGAGTATACTTACATACCAGATTTGAGACTTGAAACTACAAATTGTAAGAATTAAAAGTTCTTTTTTTATTTCATGACTACATCCTACAACCATGTGCCATTTTTCTCTGTCTTCATGGGTATCCAATTTTTGTAGACATACTTGCCACCAATATATTCAGGGTCTTCAAAGGGTAAGGATACTTTCAATACGGACAATGCATGAGTCAATTCCGATATCTTCGTGAAGGGAATTCCTAAAGCTGATGATTGAAATTTACTCGAGCTTTCATTAAATCTGAATCTGATCGTTGAACATGCTACTGGTTTTATGATTTCATAATCATCAGTATCCTCATGATATTTTGCAATGAGATCTGGAACTATTTTACTGAACGACATAATGATCGGCGGCTCTGCATATTGTATATCCCCCTTTGCAACTTTTGGAATACCTACATCTCTATAGTCCAGAAAATGAGTGTATAAATCATGAAAATCTAAATTTTCTCCACTTCGCACACGCATAGCAATATTACTTGTGATTGGATTTTTAACAAAAAGATAAAAATATGGATACTGTCCGCAATGGCTATGGAATCTATCTGAAAACCAATAAAAACAAGGACGGATCGGATCCTTATGGGTAAACTCCTCTCTATATTCTTCCGAGTGATGAAAAAAGGTTATATAGTCTGTCATTTCTTCTGGATTACAATTCAGTGAGTATATCCCGTAGCTGGTTGAATTCTTTATGTAGATTTAAAACTACTAATTTTTATAAGAAATATTGTACTTAATTTAAAATTCTTTGCTAAATGTATGATCTAAACATTCAGAATATAATCTATATAAAAATATGTTAAAAGCCATTTGTGTTCCATCCTCGTTCTCTATTAATTTATGGCACTCAGCTTTTGATTTCTTCGGATTCTGTTGCTCTTTATAAGATATACGGCAAACGTCTTGTTCTTCATCGTATTCTGATGCTTGTGTATTATTCCACTGCTTTCGCTCTTTTTCAAATAATCCATAACAATCCTGTTTTCTCTTGGCTATATATTCTTTCTTTTCCAAAGCTACCCTATCTTCTCTTTCCTGTCGTTCCTCGATCTGTTTCGCTGATTCTTGAACCTGCTTAAATCTTTCCTTTTCTGGAATAAATAATACATAATAATAGCAGATCGATAAAGCCACAATTAAAACTGATAACACTATTCCAATCCTAAACCAATTATTTTTTAACCATTCCATATATTTAAAGAGATTTTTTTATAGATTTTTTTGAGGGAAAATAATATAAACGTCCATCTTCCATTTTCATAACCTTAACTTTTTTGAGTTTTTTCAATTGTTTTAAATTTTTTATATATACTGCACCCTTGGGCAGTGGAGATAATGTGGTTTCATTCTCCTGAATGACAGTATTCTCAAGTGATGGCAAACAACTCTTTTTATCAAAATATAAATTATATCCGTTTGGACACCATGGTTCAATTGACACACACGATTTACCGTCGTACGTAAAACCAGCATCACATTGACATGACTTTGTATCTGAATTATATGTACTCCTTCCCTGTAGATCAGAGCACCATTCAGTCAATGAGATACATTTAGTAATCTCTTTATTAAAGGTATATCCTTCCTTACACACACATTTTTCACTACCAAAGGGTTTAGAGAAATCTCCAAATAACATTTTACAGTTTTGATTAATATCGCTTACACACTGATTATCTTTATTGATAAATCCTTTATTACAGTAGCACTTTCCATCATTCCCAAGCGATGCATTTACTTCACATTGTGATTGTTTTGATAAATTAAAAAGAAGATTAGTATAGTTTTCATTATCTTTATTTGGTGTTATGACATCTATTATCTTTGATACTTTAGGTTTTTCCAATTCTGCATTTTTATTAGGTTGAATTGTCGATTCTCCTAAAAGTTTAAAAATTACATCGTACGATTGAATAGTTGGGCAGGATGCTTTTGTACATTCAAAATAGCTGCCACCCAAGTAATTGCCAGGATCAGCATGACGTAGGACGGCAAAGTTTTTTGTATCCATACTCCCTATTCGACGCACTATGAGATAGCGAACATCTCTTGTTTCAATTGTATTACTGAATTGAAGTTGAAATTTTTTATAGGTAGGGCTAGTTGGGAGGGTGGTCGCAGAAACAGTCGCAGTAGTTAGATCTGTACCCTGCATATCTGATCTCAAAGAAACTACAATATCGTCAGTCGGACTTCCCTCTTTGCCTAGTGAAATCTCAATACCATATATAGTGCCGGGTGTAATGTCACTCGTATCTATAGTCTGACCCATGGGCTGTTTAGATGCTCCAATACCTTGAGCACCTGTACATGGATTACCCGAGATCTCAAATAATGTTTGATGTGGGAATGATACTGACACGGGGAGTTCAAATGCGGCAGAACAATAACTTTTACTTGTAGAAAAACTTCCAGAACTACCTCCCAATCCTCCGTAATAATTATCGCCTCCTCCTGACCATGGGTAATAGTTTTCAAGATAAGTCGACGGATTCCCCTTTGCAGTCTCCCCGGTATAGGGATTGATGTTTCCAGGATAGCTGTAATTATTATATGGATTACCATCTGGAGTAGATCTATAATGAGGTTGTCTGTACACACCGTTCTTTGTTGTATTGCCACTTACCCGTCCACCATCAGCAGAATGTGGAAATGAAAGAGTAAAAACTCCAAAGATTACTAATGTTAATAATAGACGCATATTATGTAAATTGTTATAAAACACAAAGCCCCGTGTCAACTGAGCCTTACGGCCCCACGCACCTTTCGATGCATGACTCAAGACAAGTAGCTGAACACGGGGTTCAGTATTGTCTTGAGATTTGATGCCATGCCAACGGTTATCCGATAGGTTTAGGCAGCTCTTTGGGGAAAATCTTATTGTGCTCCCATTGATTTTTTAGTTATTTTCTCTTAATATCAAGCATACAGCAGGAGTAAAGCTTCTGCAACATTAAATGACGATTATTCAAAATTACTATGAAACCACAAGAAAAGTTTCACCAAGAGGTTTGGTGGACTTTACAAAAAGTCCGCTTGATTTCAATATCAACACGGAAAGGTGAACCGCTTGAATGGGTTATGCAAGCCAAACCTATTAAGGGAATGCCCCCAATAGGTGTCCGACAAAAAGCTCTTCTCAAAATTGAGAAGTTTGGCGCTATAAAAGTTATTAGTAAGGAAGTGATAGATAATACCTATGGTAAAGATTTCATTTACACATTTGAACTTATACAGCCAAAATTTGACGAACTTTATAACGAATACGAAGAAGAACAAAAAAAAGAATTTGATAATCAGGTGCGAGCATTAAAATTATTTTCTGACATGACTACACCGCCAGAGACTCAACGGGCAGAACAAACCCAATTACTCAAGGAGCAAAATGTCATACTGAAAAAATTGGCAGGTAAAGAGAGTATCGGGAATAACGTAATTTCAGAAAAGGTAAGCGTCGTCAAACAAGACCGAAATAAGCTTGCTTTTTACCAAGAGACGGGAGACATAGAGTATAAAAATGAAGTAGGGGTTGTAAAAAGCGGTAATAAAGATTACTCACTTCTATCCTTACTGCACAGCAGTAAAAATACGGCATTTAATATTGAGGATATTAAAAAACATTGTAATCATTTAGTGAATAAAAGTGATCACAAATTCAAAAAAGAAAAAGATGTTGACGACACAATACGACAAATCCGTTCTAAACTAAAGCTAACAAAGGGTGCCTATTTTCCGATAGTTAAGCGTGGCGCAACAGGGAAAAAAGTATGGCTATGGATTGAGAAATAATATTCACTTTTCTCACCGCTCTATCCGATAAATACTCACGGTAATAAGGTCAAAGCAGAATACGCTTTGGCTTTTTTATTTTGCCATAGCCACAAGGTCTTTTTAACCAATTAACTAACAAAAATTATATGACCAAAAAACAACAAAGTGTTGGTCAGCCAGAGGAATATACTTACCTGCCCTTGGATGACACAAAAAACTATTTTTATAGCCATGATATTGGATTGATGGCTTATTTGCTTTGCCAAAGTTTTGAATTAGTCGGATTGGACAAAGCAGTCAGGAACAAGGTGCTTTTTATTCTTAAGAGAAATGGCGAGATAGATGCTGAGGTAAAGAAATACTGGGGCTTCAAATCTGCCGTGGATGCTCAGACTTATTTCAATCAGATTAAGCGGCTCAAGAATCAAATCTTCAGCTCGGATTAAATAAAATGCTATCAGACGAAATGATAACCAAGTACCAAGAGCTTGTTAAAAAACGATTCAATCGTGAGATTAGTCGTGAGGAAGCACTTGATAACGGGACAAAATTACTTCGTCTGGTGGAGTTGACTTACAAACCCATGACTGAAACTGAGTACCATCAATTACAAGAAAGACAGAAAACAACTCAATAACCAATTATATATAATTACTATGACGCAAAAACTTGATACATTCGACGGCACAATTCTGCACCCATCACTGGATATTAGAGAAAATCTTCTTCTATTAGGATTTTCCTATAGATCACAAGAAAATAAATCAGAAAATGTTTTTCTTATAGCGTCAAAGAATGGACTGTTTCTTCATCATGAAGAGATGTTGGAACTTAACGGCAAACACTACATTATTGATGCCACAAAGAAAAAACCCGCAAGACTTGATGATCGATGGGATCCATCTGAAATAAATGATCTACTAGAAAAATTTAACGATCCGATCAAGTATATTGCTCCGAATCCAAAAGACGTTTTTGAGTCAATCGAATCATTGATAAGAAGATTTGTTGCCTTACAAGATGAGAATGATTATGCCCTGCTCTCCGCATGGATCATTGCAACATACTTTTCACCTATTTTTACAGCATTTCCATTCCTTCATATAAAAGCACCAAAAAGAAGTGGGAAATCCCAGTGCCTCAACCTGCTACTTCTGCTTTGCTTCAATGCCGTAAAAGCACGACCTACAATGGCGGCAATGTGTGATACGGTTGACGCCCTTAGAGGAACCTACTTAATTGATCAGGCTGACTCTTTGGCAAAAAACGATAAAGATGAATTGCTCGAGCTGCTAACCGATTCCTATAAAAAAACTGGGGGCAAGAGAAGAGTGGTAAGTATAGATAAAAAAAGAGGGGGTCGAGAAGTTATTGAAATTGATGCATACGGCCCAAAAGCCTTCGCTTCTGTAAAGGAAGTTCACGAGGATCTTAGAGATCGTTGTATTATTATACCTCTTATCCGAAGCAGAGAAAATTTTCTTGATCCCTATGACTCATACGATGAATGTAAAAAACTTAGAAATGAGATCTATCGACTCCTCATTGGTAGCTTCGATCTTACTTTTAATACATACTCTATACAAAAAATAGCATTGAAGAATAATATCCATACTACTTTAGCGGATACCATTGAAGTTGCTGGTCGTGAACTTGAACTCTGGCTACCCATTCAAATCATAATGGGTCTATGTAAGGTGGAATCAGATAAAATATTAGCAGTAAAAAAGCGCTTCCTCTCACAATATGGTTTCTCTGAATATGAACCAAACGAATTTGAGCAATCGATTATTGAATGCATAATTACGGAGCTGGGAAAAAAAGAGTCGATTATACTCTCCCCAAAGGAAATAGCATCAAAACTAGATTATACAGAGCAGGAATACGAACAGAAACCCTCGCAGCAAACGGTGAGAGTCGGTCGGACTATTAAAAAATTCAATCTTGCCTCTGAAAAGAAAAGATCAAATAAGGGCAATTCGTATGTATTTGAAAAAAAGAAAGTTCTCGAGATACACAAGAGCTACTTCTTAAGACAAGAAAACTCTACACCTCCTACACCTGACCCCATATTTGTTGATAACCCTAAGACTGTTGGAGTGTAGATATGGTGTATGTTGAAATTTTCAACTATACACAACACCTACACCATACAAAACTTATAAATAAAGACGATTTTGAGGGTGTGTAGGATTGTGTATGAAAATAGGAGTATACCCGCAAGTTAAACTTATGCAATGTCAATTCATAAAATCAGACGATGCACAATGTGAAGCGAATTCTATGAAAAATAGTGAATTTTGCTTTACTCATAATCCAGCAACCAAAGAAGCCAAACAGCTGGCGGTTATCAAGGGTGGAAAATCACACAAAAAAAACTATGACCCCGTAACGTCCGTAGAAATTAGCGATAGTAAAAGCGTGGTAAATTTATTAGCAATTACCATAAACGAAGTAAGGCAAGGAGAAATAGATTTAAGGGTGGCAAACTGCATAGGTTATTTATCTGGACACCTAATTAAAGCATTAGAGGTTGCAGAGATTGAAAGCAGAATGGAGACAATAGAGCGGATAATTTTAGAAAGAAAAATAGTCCGAGAGAAGTAAAATATGGGAATTAGTAAACGAACCATTAAAATTCTTGAAGAAAAAATTGGTCTCAATAATAGTAGAGCTGAACGTCCAATACCTATTCTTGTATCACTTATGTTTGATATTCCAGATCCGTATGATAAAAAGCTTGCGGATATGTATTGGAAACATTATGAGGAGATACAAAAAAGAATGGATGAAGTTTTTGAAGTAGAAGAAGCCATAGGAAAACACTTACCACTTGAGGAGTTTGTGAAGATGTTAGAAGAATGCGCTAGCGTGGCAGTGCATAAATAACAATAAATAGTTATAATGATATTGTTACCCAAAGAATAACAAGTCAATTGAGTTTCTATGAAAACAGACGCAGTAAAAATTAAATACTTCCTTTACGCTCGTAAATCTTCTGAATCAGAAGACAGACAGGTTCAATCTATAGATGATCAAATAAGTCGTCTCAAAAAATTAGCGCAAGACTTGAATCTGACCATTAAAAAAATATATACCGAGGCAAAGTCAGCAAAAAAACCAAACAACCGTCCCCTATTTGATGAAATGTTGGAGAAAATTGAGAATGGCGAAGCCGATGGGATTTTGTGCTGGCAAATAAATCGCCTCTCCCGTAACCCTATCGACAGTGGCAAATTAAGCTGGTTCTTGCAAAAAGGAATACTCAAATCAATTCAAACAATCGACCGCCAATATCTCCCCGATGATAACGTCTTGCTTTTCAGTGTTGAAGCAGGTTCAGCCAATCAATTCATTTTGGATTTGAGTAAAAATACAAAGCGAGGATTGCAAGGCAAGCTCGAAAAAGGATGGCAGAATGGCATGGCTCCTTCGGGATACCTCAACGATAAAGAAGAAAAAACAATCATTATTGATCCTGAACGTTTTAATCTTATCAGAAAGATGTTTGACTTGATGCTGACTGGAAGCTACACCCCTCCAAAGATTCTTGACATCGCAAACAATGAGTGGGGCTTCAGGACAAAGAGATTCAAAAGAATAGGTGGCAATCCATTATCAAGGAGCGGCATCTATAGAATTTTCACTAACTTATTTTACGCAGGAATTGCCGAAAATGCGGGCGTACAAGTTCAAGGGGCTCATAAATCAATGGTTACTCTTGAGGAATACGACCGAGTGCAAATGCTTCTTGGGAGAAAAGGTAAACCGAGACCAAAAAAACATGCGTTCGCATTCACTGGTTCCATTCGGTGTAGCGTGTGTGGTTGCCTCTACACCGCCGAAACGAAAAAGAAGCTCATCAAGGAAACAGGAAACATCAAAGAATTTACCTATTACCACTGCACAAAAAAAACAAAAAGGGTTATTTGCACTGAGAAGAAGGGTATTCCCGTAGATAATTTAGAACTTTTAATTGAAAAAGAGATTGAGAGGTACACTATCCTACCAGAATTTCTACAGTGGGCTTTAGAGGGTCTGAACGCAAAGAATGACACTGAGATCGAGGATCGGACAAAGGTCTGCGAAATGCGTATAAAATCACTTGCTACAGCACAGAGAGAGCTTGATGAGCTTACCAAGATGCGATACCGCCAACTTATTGATGATGTTGTATTCATCAAGGAGAGAAATGCACTCCAAGCGACAATCATTCAGATGAGGGATGCAGTCCGAGAAACGGAAAGCAGGGCAGATCGCTGGCTTGAGCTCACAGAAAAGACTTTTCAATTTGCAACCTACGCTCGCAAGGCGTTTATAAAAGGTGGGTTAGAACTGAAGAAAGAAATTTTATTGGCACTCGGAAAAACACCTATAATACAGGGCGGAAAATTGCTTATCGAACCGAATGAGTGGCTCATTCCTATCGAAAAGGACTACCCTGCTCTTGAAAAGGAATATGTAGGGTTAGAACTGAGCAAGATGCCGATGACTAAAGCAAAAAGCGAGGCTTTAACCTCGCTTCGTACAGACTGGCTCCGGGGGTGGGATTCGAACCCACGACCAATTGATTAACAGTCAACTGCTCTGCCACTGAGCTACCCCGGAATATTCTGATCAAGCCACTTGCGGCCTTGACCACTTTTTAAAAAAATTTCTCTTCGTCGGGCTTCTGTATTTGTTGAGTATTCCTCTGAATAAACCATGATGAAGGGCCTGTTTATTCTGGTCCATCGATTTGCACCAACGTTATGTTCTTGTAAACGTATTTCCGGCGTCTTTGAAGTAGATCCAATGTATCGTTTTTCATTCTTCGTACTTCGAAGAACATAAACGTAAAATTGCATAGCCTATGTTTAGGTCACTGTCCGCCAGAGGCGGATCAGCCTTCGGCTGAAGCTACCCCGGATCATTAATATTGTAAAACTATAGCTTATTTTTTTGTTTTGTCAAACGATTACTTCCTTACTTTTTTTCTTCCAGTGTTCTTCTCGATGACAATTTGCACATATAAGAGTGCATTTTTCTATTTCTTCACGGACTCGATTCCACGATCTTGTATTACCATCAACAGAGACTCCAAACTTTTTTCCATAACACTTACTTGTCTTCGATACGTTGTATTTCCGTATCACTTTTTTCCTCATGCTTTTCTCGAAATAAGGCAACGATTTGGTCGCAATATGTTTTTGCAATCTCGTTTGTAACCTCGCCTTTTCCAATAACCTCATTATACTTTTCAACAATCGCATCCAATGCTTTAATACTTTCTTGATTTGAATTTTGAAGTATCTCGTCTGCCTGCCCTGTATACACATCACGCAAATACTCTTCGTACGTTCTGATTTTTGACTTGAGCAACTCTCTAATTTTCGGACCATCAACAAAAAGACTGCCGAGCCATGAATACGCATTGATCGCGTCTTCATAAAGACCGGACCCCGTAAATCTGCGTTCAGCTTTCCCGTCACCTGAAAATTCTGGTCTTATACTCATATCTTTATAAATAATCCCGTAAACGATCGGTGCCAACTGCCTTGGCGATTTTTTCTAATGCCTTTGCTTCAATTTGCCGAATACGTTCACGCGTGACGCCAAATTCTTCCCCTACTTCTTCGAGTGTATGTGATACACCATCGGAAAGCCCGAAACGCATTTCTAAAATTTTCTGCTCACGAGGATGTAGCTGTCCAACAATTTCTTGCATGCGCTCACGTAAAATTTGAAGTGCCGCCGCACGGTCTGGCGTTACGGTACGCACATCTTCAATAAAATCTTCAAGCGTACTATTTTCATCATCATCACCGACACTCGTATCAATAGAAATGGTATCCTGATTAATTTTAATAATATGGCGGATACGCTCAACGGTCTCATTCATTTCAGCTGCCACTTCTTCAGGAAGCGGTTCACGCCCTAAGTCTTGAATGAGCTGGCGTTGCACATGCTGAAATCGATTGATGGTTTCAACCATGTGAACCGGAATACGAATCGTGCGTGATTGATCCGCCAATGCACGCGTAATAGCCTGCCGGATCCACCAGGTTGCATAGGTAGAAAATTTATATCCTTTGCGGTAATCGAATTTTTCAACGGCACGAAACAACCCGATATTTCCTTCTTGAATCAAATCAAGGAGTGAAAGATTTTTATCCGCAAATTTTTTGGCAATAGAAACCACAAGTCGCAGGTTCGCTTCAATCAATCGCTTTTCTGCTTCCTTATCGCCCCGGTCTTTTCGCTTGGCAAGAGAAATTTCTTCTTCTCCAGTAAGCAAGGGCACTTTTCCAATTTCACGCAAGTACATCTGAATCGAATCAGAAGAAATATCAGCTAAATCTATCGTGTCTCGTCCTCGTTCACCTTCACTTCCTGCTTTTGCTGATGCTCGTTTTTTAGTAACCGGCTTTAATGAGGGAGCTGATACGGATACGTTATCAAGAAATCCACCTTTTCGTTCGATAATTTGAACACCGTTTTCTTCAAGTTCATCTAGGAAATCTTCAAACTGTTCTACATATTCTTCAAGATCACTAAAATAATGAAGCACCTCGTCTTCGGTAATAAAATTGCGCGAACGCCCGCGCACCAAAACATTTTCCAGATTATATTTTGAAGGAAACTCTGCTTTTTTTGGAATCTTTTTTTGTTCCTTTGAAACTTTTTTCGGTTGTTTTTTATGTACAAAAACTTTCTGAGTTTTTTTACCCGCGAACTTTTTGGGTTGGACTTGTTTTTTAGGTGGGACGTTCGTCTTTTTCTTTACCACTCCATGTCCGACGTGTTTTGGTTTTTGCTGTTTATTTTTTTTCATGGATATAAAATTACGTATTACATGTAAAATTAATGTTTTAATTTTGAAAACTCTTGAGCATATTTATCTACTGCTTCACTATTATTTGTTCGCTCGGCATCTGCCATTAATGTCTGGAGTTCGTAAATCTTTTTTTTGCGATACTCATCTCGAATTTTATCAGCTAGCTGCAACCCTATTTCCAGTGCATTTTTCGCAGAGAGAAGTTCATATTCCTTTTCTGCTAACAACGAGAGAAGATTATGCCGTTCTTCGCATTCTTTACTACTATACTCTTGGTTATTTTTAAATTTCTCGAATACTAATTTATCATACTCATGGTCTATCATTTCATTATCAATATCTTTTATAACTTCCTGGCGTATGTCAGGAAACTGAATGCAAAACGAAAGAAAAAACATTTGCACATTTAACCCCTGTTCTTGAGGTTGTGCAACTTTTTGCGGCGCGGATGCAACTTTATGAGCAGTGCGCGGCATTCCTTTTGCCAATTCTTCCCAGAGCACTGATTCTGATAAAAATAATTCTTGCGCTATTTTTTTAATCCAATGATCCTGCTCGACACGCTCGGCCAACAATCGAATAATTCCCAACATGTGCTGAACCGCTTTTCGTTTTGCATACCCATCAGTTACTACCGTTGCATTCATGGTTCGATCAAAATGAAACTGTACAAACGAACGGGCATCTTTCACTGCTGTCGCCCAATCATCTTTACTGGCACGAATACAATCATCCGGATCTTTGTACTTTGAAACTCCATCTTCATTACGCGGAAGTTCAATAATGCGAACATTCATACCTTCGCTAAGCGCATGTTCAATGCCGCGTACGGTAGCTTGAGAACCTGCCGCATCGCTATCAAAACTAAAAAGAAGCGTTGAGGTAAACCGTTTGATCAACCGAATTTGTTCCACTGTAAGCGCCGTACCTGATGTTGCCACCACATGTTTAATTCCCGCCTGATATAATGCAAGAAAATCCATGTACCCTTCCACCAAAATCACTTCATCGGTTTTTCGTATTTCATACTTTGCCTTATCAAGCCCGAACACGATTCTGCTTTTATCATACAAAGCAGTTTGGGGTGAATTGAGATATTTTGGCGCGTCTTTTATTTCTTCAAGCAGTCGCCCGCCAAAACCAACTACTGCTCCATGTAAATTTCGAATGGGAATAATAAGACGATTTCTGAATCGATCATAATACTGATACCCCTGCGCTCGTTTTAACACAAGCCCGCAATTCAACATTTCAGATGCTAAAAACTTTTTTCCCAAAAGATACTGATATAACAAATTTTCATCACCCGGCGCATACCCGATTTTAAATTCATCAATTATTTCTTCACTCAAACCCCGCTTGACAGCATACTCACGCGCATGAAGTGCACGGGGTGATTTTAAAAAACCGAGGTGAAAAAAATCCACCGCGGCTGACATGCAATCATATAACCGATCTTTCTCATCTTTAAGTCGAGGATCTTGGCTCTCTAGCTGTATTCCTGCCTTCTGTGCCAAAAGCCGCAACGCTTCCCCAAACTGTAATGATTCATGCTTCATGACAAAGGTAAAAAGATCCCCACCTTCTCCGCACCCAAAACAGTGCCAGATCTGCTTTGAAGCGCTAACCATAAATGACCCTGATTTTTCCTGATGAAAAGGACATCGTGCTCGAAAGTTGGCACCCGCATTTTGCAAGGGAATATATTCCTTTATAATATCAACAATATCAAACCGTGATTTAATCTCTTCAATAGGGTCAAGTGCCATAGAAATATCAATTTGACAACGATAAAAAAACGGTTTAGTGCCGATTTTCCTTATTATACTATACTATTATCTCACAAGGACAAGTGGATAAGGTAAAATTCACAAAAAAATGGATAGAATCTCAAAACATGAGTTCCCGTACATCTGGGCTTACTAAGTCCTGCCCCCATACCGGCTCCCACACAAGCTCTACAACCACATGTTTCACACCACTCACCTTTCCCATTTCAACTTCAATTCGCCGCATAATTTCAGGGCCCGCAGGACACCCCATACTGGTAAGTGTCATGGTAACGGTTGCGGTTCCTTTTGTGTCGATATCGACTAGGTAAATAAGGCCAAGATCAACAATACCAATGCCAAGCTCTGGATCAAGAACTCGATTAAGCTGTTTCCAATAACTTTCAGTGCGTTCATTTTGTGGCACGGGAAAAGCGGTTTTTTTGTTTTTTTTCATAAAGTGTAATCGCGTTTAAAAGTGCCTGAAGTCCCAAAGAGATGCAGGAGATGCGCGAAGAAGTTATTGTTTTAAGAAACATGATTTTTTGGATATCACTTGTTTTCATTCTTTTTATAGTAGTTACTTTTTTTCCTTTTACCCGCTCCCCTAATAGTGACATGCTTGCCTGACTCAATGCACAACCTTCTCCTATAAATTTTATATCGGTAATTTTCCCTTCTTTTGATACATGGAGTGAAAGACGAATCGTGTCACCGCATAATGGGTTGTATTCGACAACATGTGCCGACGGATTTTTAAGCATGCCAGAATTACGAGGATTTTTATAGTGGTCAAGAATGATATCCGTATACATGTCGGGAGTTATCATATGCGAAATTTTTTCATAATACTATGCAGCACATGGTCAATACGGTCGACCTCCTCAAGCGTATTGTAAAAGTACGTACTAATACGGGATGTTGCCGATACCCCAAGCCGTTTCATAAGCGGTTCTGCGCAATGGGCTCCTGCCCGAATCGCAATTCCTGCAGAATCAAAAAAAGAAGCACTATCATGGGGATGCACTCCTCGAATGGTAAATGAAACAGTACTGTTTATAACGGATGAAGTGACAAAAGGTGTCACTTGCGCATATGAACTAAGAATTTCTAATATACGTACATATAATGCTTTTTCATGGGCCTGGATTGCTGGAAAACCTATGGTTTTAAGGAAATCTATGGCTTTTGGAAACGCTACTACCCCAGAAATATGAGGTGTTCCTGCCTCAAAACGATAGGGTGACTCGCGATAAAGCGCGCTATATTGGGACACTGAGCTGATCATATCCCCTCCATACAAGAATGGGCGCATATCTTGCAGAATATCGTTTTTTCCATATAACACCCCTACCCCGGTTGGCCCGAGCATTTTATGGGAAGAAAAGGCAAAAAAATCACAATCAAGCCTTTTTACATCAACCGGCGCGTGTGCGATAAGTTGTGCGCCATCAATGAGAACTTTAGCGCCAACGCAATGCGCATGCTGAACTATTTTTTGAATCAGTGGTCGGACCCCGAGTACATTAGACTGTCCGGTAACGCATACCAATTTTGTTCTGTTTGAAAGATGCGCCTCATACCAATCCATATCAAGTGTTAAGTCATCACGAAGCGGAATCACCCGCAAATGCGCTTTTTTTTCTTTAACTAACTCCTGCCAACATACGAGATTCGCATGATGTTCAAGTACGCTTACAAAAATTTCATCACCCCTTTTTATATGATCCCTGCCCCACGTAGCCGCCACCAAATTTATACTTTCCGTACACCCTTTGGTAAAAATAATTTCTTGTGGCCCTGCATGAATAAATTTTGCAACACGATTTCTCGCATCTTCATACTGTTGTGTTGCACTTTGGGATAACGCATACACGCCTCGATGAA